>Ga0214923_10000052_pt1 | contig 151442 bp, 117 predicted proteins | sample LL1510_MetaG_FD_177993 | JGI IMG/M metagenome (GOLD analysis project Ga0214923, IMG submission 177993) | Freshwater microbial communities from Lake Lanier, Atlanta, Georgia, United States - LL-1510 | ecosystem: Environmental > Aquatic > Freshwater > Lake | place: USA: Georgia | collected... | reverse complement strand
CCTGGCATTTTTTTTCTGGGTTGCGTCCGATGATCTTGTTGCCCCAGTTTTTCAATTTTTGCAGGCGGGTTGGCGGTGCCGTTGGTGCCACGGGACGAGGTGCATCAGGAGTGAGGAGCTCAGATGTTTCATTCCATTGCGTGATGGCATCATTTTGCGCACTCAGTACGGCTTGTACGCGCTCATGATTCTCTACCGTTAAATAGCGTATGACTTTTTGTACTCCCTTATAGGCAACAAATCCTGCAGTACCAACAACGATAAGCTTTACCAGGCCCCCAATGGCATACATGGTAGGGTCGATAAATCGTTTGGGCGGGGGGCGTCGCCAGAGTGGGCTCGCAGGGACTGTGCCGTTGCCGTGTGGTGTCAGGGAGCTGTAAAGCTCGTGCGAGGCGTGGCATTCATTAATGAGTGCCTTAATGGCTGAGTCTTTTTCGGTTTCCGCTACAAAAGCGGCCATAAGTGCCGTGGTTGCTTCGTCAATACGCGCAAGTTGCTCGTTGAGGGCTGTTGCTGCATTTTGGAGTGCCGGTGTTTGGTGCATATTTGCCAGGAGTGTTGCATAGCGGGCTTTTTGTATGCTTTGTGTGGTCGCCGCGCACAATTGGGAGAAGGGGCCATTGGTGCCCCCGTAGGTACACGCAAGAAGCGTTTTGAGGACTTCGTTTTTATCTTGCAGGGTTTCAATAGCCGGGTAGAGCTGTATTACTGTGCCGGCACTAAGCGTTGGAGAAAAGAGGAAAAAAAAGATGCGAGCAGCAGTGCAGAGGAGCTTTCTCATCGCGCGCCCTTTCGGGGCAAGGCGGCGAGTTTTGCCGTTGCCTCAGTGAGCTTTTTAAAGCGATCGTTTCTTTCGTTGAGCCGATTGATGGTGCTTTCCTTATCGTGCTTTTGGAGTAATTCGTTGGCATCATGATCTTGAATTGCCGTGACGACGATATAGACAACGGCTGCCATAGCGCAAAAGCCGAGTGCTTGCCATACCCCATTATACGAAGGTGTCGGTTCCTCTGGGGGAGGGGGTGGGGTGCGGTGCATACCAAGTGCTTTTTCAAGTTCAGCCGCGCCTGCTTCTTGGCAGGTGTATTCCTTTCGTGGTTTTTTGCCTGCTGCCACACCAGAGATTAGGCTAAGGACTGTGGCGCTGAGCAGAATGTGTGTGTATTTCATTTGGCAGCTCCTTTTCCATCTTTTAGGTGATTGGTGGCGCAAGTGAGTTGTTCTCTCATGGCAGCAAGGTCAGTGAGCATGCTATCTGTTGCGCTATATAGTTGCCTTGTGTAGCCACTAAAATGGCTGTGTGCAATTTTGGTAAAGAGGGCAAGTATGCCAAAGCCCATGAGAAATAGAGTGATTTGCTCAACAACACGGGCGCGATGGGGCGCGGTATCGTACGGCTTGGGGATTTGGATGTTCTGGAGTGTGGTAATGAGGTGACCCATTAATTGTTCGTGTGTGGTAGCTGATGGGGGTTGCGATGGTGAGGGCGTTGGTGTTGAGGCTGCCGCTGGCTGCTCCGGCGTTGATGAGAGTGCGTTTGGATCTGCGGGCCCTTTGGGTGCTTGGTGCTGCGACAAAAGTGCCCCTATTTGGGCGTGTATGTCGGCAATATTGGTGTAAAGCTGATCTCTTCTATGTGGCGAAACTCGTCTTTTTTTAGCGCCATTGCTTTTTGGCGGGGTGATGACTTCTTGGTAGCAATAAATAGCATGACGATATGAGTCAATGAGTGGTTGCAGCGGGTTATTTGCGCCATAGGTTGCAACCCAGTGTTCTTCAAGCGCATGGCAGGCAGAAAATAATTCCTGGGTAGAGATAGGGGCACTTTCGGCGCATAATAAAGTATGGATACTACACAATAGGAGGAGTAAGCGCATGAAGGTTCCTTGGAGGGGGCGATAAGGAAGGTGGCGAAAGTGTGGGTATAGCTCCCTGACCGAGTCAATACTTTTTTGCGTTTGACATGCCTTTTATTTCAAGATACAGTGCTGGCCTTCGCATTTTTGTAATGCCGGGATAGCTCAGGTGGTAGAGCAGAGGACTGAAAATCCTTGTGTCGTCGGTTCGACTCCGTCTCCCGGCACCAGCCTACGCCGTAAATCGCTTAGCCGCGAGGCTCCGGCTGGCTGACGACGGCACATGAACTTACAAGTTCGCGCCAAAAATTACTTAGCCTTTAGGCTCATAAATCTTATGTTCGACTTCCTATCACGTAAAATGTCATCGCTCTTCTCATGGTTTACCGGAGGCCGCTCTCTTGGCAAAGATGACATCGACAAAATTCTTACTCAACTTGAAGAAACGTTGCTTGAAGCAGACGTGCCCTACGAGGTGGTAACTTCCTTTTTAGCGTCGCTTAAGACCAAAGTTGCTGCAGCAGATCTTGCCAAGCATAAAAATGCTGGCAATGCGCTTGCAAAACTCTTTCATCAGGAGCTTCTAGCGCTTCTGTCCGGTCCTGCAGGTACCAATGAAGTGCCGGTGTTTGCTATTCCCTCAACGATTCTTTTTATGGGGTTACAGGGGGCTGGTAAAACAACCACGATAGGCAAGGTTGGATTGTATCTGAAAAAGCAGGCAGAAAAACGCGGCAAGCAGCGGCGTATTCTGTGTGCTTCCGTTGACTACTACCGTCCTGCTGCGCGTGAGCAGCTTAAAGTAGTTGCTGCAGCGGTTGGCATTGATTACTACCATGCAGGTGCAGCAGAGCCACTTGCTGCAACGCGAGAAATTACTGAGTATGCCCGCAAGCAGGGGTATGAGCATCTGCTGCTTGATACGGCGGGTCGTCTGCATGTTGACACGGCTATGATTGATGAGCTTCAAAATGTTGTGCGTACTGCTGCGCCAAAATATAAAATATTGGTACTTGATAGTATGACGGGCCAAGAGTCATTGGCAGTTGCGCGGAGCTTTAATAAGGCCGTTGGCTTTGATGGGGCGCTTTTGACCAAGGTTGATAGTGATGCCCGCGGTGGCGCTGCCCTTGCATTTCGTGCGGTGCTTTCAAAGCCGATTTGGTTTGTCGGTATTGGCGAGAAAATGCATGAGCTTGAAACGTTTATTCCAGAACGTATGGCTTCTCGCTTGATTGGCATGGGCGACGTGGCAACGTTGCTTGAAAAAACGGATGACGTGGTTGATAAGCGTGAACAAGAGCATGTGGCGCAGCGTATGATGAGTGGCGCATTTAGTTTACAGGATTTTTTGGAGCAGATTGATTTGGTTGGCAAGGTTGGTCCACTACAGACCCTGGCACGCTATTTGCCTGGTGTGGCGCAGCTTTCACCACAGGCGGTAGAAAAGGGCCAGCAGGAAATGAGGCGGTTTCGCGCTATTATTTCTTCCATGACCGCCAAAGAACGTCTTATTCCGGAGATTTTGAACGGTTCGCGGCGCAAGCGTATTGCTCGTGGAGCAGGAGTCGGCGTGCAAGATGTCAATCAAATGCTCGAAAAATTTGAACAAACTAAGCAATTTGTTAGAATGATCAAGAAGTCTGGTGCCTGGCGCCGTTGAAGGCTTTCCAGTGTACGGTAAAAAACACTCAATTTATTTGATAACATAATAAGGTAGATAAGGCTTATGGCTGTTAGAATTCGCTTAAGTCGCGCGGGTCGCACAAATCGTCCCTACTGGCGCGTTGTTGCTATGGACTCTCGTAAGAAGCGCGATGGCGCTTATATTGATAAGCTCGGCACGTACGATCCAGTATTGCATCAAATCATAACGCTCGACGTTACTGGTATTGAGCAGTGGATCGGCAAAGGAGCGTTGTGCAGCCCGGCGGTAACAAAATTATTGAAACGCCATGCAGCAATTGCTGGCAAAAAAGATGAAACTGCGGTAGAAGAGGCCCCTCAAAGGACGAAAAAGCGTACTCGAGCTTCTGTGGCAGCTGAAGTTGCTGCATAGGCGGTGTGATAAGCACAAAGCATTCACCACCGAGTAACGCGCGGATCGATAGCAGAGAGATAAAAAGGAGAAATGGATCATGTTAAAAGATCTCGTGGAGCATATTGTAAAGAGATTGGTTGATAGGCCTGAATCTGTACAAGTATCGGAAATCAGCGGCGAGCAAGCGACAATTATCGAATTGCGGGTTGCGAGTGAAGATCTCGGAAAAGTGATTGGTAAGGAAGGCAGAACAGCTCGATCTATCCGCACTTTGGTGCATGCCGCAGCAACAAAAGAAAAAAAACGAGCAGTACTCGAAATTTTAGAGTAAGCGCTTACAAAATTAAAAAGGCTCTCATAACGAGGGCCTTTTTTAATGGGTATTTTTTAGTGTTACAAGGAGGCGTATGCCGACGATTACCATATCTATTATTACGGTTTTTCCAGAACTTTTTGAGACCTGGCTTGCCACTTCTCTTGTGGCCCGCGCGCAAAAAAATAATCTGATTCATTTCAATCTGATGCGGTTGGCTGATTTTGCTGAGCCTAAAGAGCGCATTGATACACCGATGTGTGGGCCTGGTGCTGGCATGGTGCTTAAAGCGCCCCTTGTTGCGGCGGCTATTGATGCGGCGCATGCGGTCTATGGGCAGGGGCCCGTAATAGTTTTTTCGCCGGCTGGCGAGCTGCTGACGCAGGAAGTTGCCAAGCAGTATGTGCAAGAGTATCTCTCTTGCGTGCCCTCATCACCTGCGGATATGGCGCTCAAGTGTACTCATCTTGTGCTCATATGCGGTCGCTATGAAGGTGTTGATTGTCGTGTCCTGGAAAAATATGACGCGCGCCTCGTGAGCATTGGGCAGTATGTGGTGATGGGCGGTGACCTTCCCGCGCAGATTTTTTTGGAAGTAGTGCTGCGGTATGTGCCGGGTATTGTCGGTGATCGCGAGTCAGTGGAGCGAGATTCCTTTTCCGGGGCCCTGGTCGATTTTCCGGCGTATGGCCTGCCCGCAGTATGGGAAGGCCGTGAGGTGCCCCCGGTATTGCTCAGTGGCAACCACAAAGCGATCGAAGAATGGCGACGGCAAACGTCGCTGCAGCTATCGGTGCACTACCATTTTGATTGGGTGCGTTGTGCTGTGTTGTCTGCGCAGGAGCGTAGTAAAGCTATTGCTGCAGCTATCCCTGCCCACTATGTCGTGTTGATGCACGATCAGGTTCTTATTGGGCGGCAAACAGCCGTGCCCGGAACAACATCGGTGACCACTATTGATGTGCACGATATTGCGCGCAGCTCGGCAACGTATGGTATCAAGGGATTTTACATTGTAACGCCATTGAAAGATCAGCAAGAGTTGCTTCGTGTCTTTTTTGCGTTTTGGCATACGGAGAAGGGCATGGCGTATAACGAAAATCGCTATGATGCTATGCGCCTGGTTAAGGTGATGAATACGATTGAAGAGGTTGAGGCAGATATCGCCGCAGAACAGGCTGGCGTGCTTCCGATGCGTATTGCTACTTCCGCTCGGGCGGTTGCTGGTGTCCCCTCACTTGCTTTTCATGAGCAGAAAAAGGTCTGGCCAGCACAAAAACCGGTTCTATTGATTTTTGGTACTGGCCAAGGGCTTACCGAAGATTTCTTGCGTACCTGCGCCTATTTATTGGTGCCGGTGCATGGTTTTTCAGCCTATAATCATCTTTCTGTGCGCGCTGCAGTAGCCATTATTCTGGACAGATGGCTCGGCTACTATCAGCCGATGGAGCATGATCATATCTTTTGAGCACATTTTCAATATCTGCGGTGTAGTTGTGTTTGACCGAGATACAAGAGCAATATGTTTTGCGTATGAAAAAGTGTAAAGAGAGATCATGGCTGAGCAGTCCTGGTATTTTCGTTAATAAAAAATAGGAAAGCCATCCGCGCTTTGGGTCGTTATGGGGATGTTGGCTTAAAAAGATATCCGTGGGTAGGATAGCAGCCCGTGAGTGCTTCTTTTTGTTTTGTGTTGGCGTGTTGAAATTATAGGTACGGCCATCACGTGAGCGGGTAATAATGATTTCTTGACCATTGCTCAGAGCGAGTATGCCGGTGGTGGTATTTTCCGCGGTAAGGCGATCGTGGATAGCGGTTAAGATTGCGCAAACGGCATCCTTATGCGCTATGGTAATTCCTGTGGTAAATGATGCTGCTCTCTCCGCGCTTATGTGCTCAAAATCATGACAGCGTACCGGGTCTATAAAGTAAGAACGATGGGTTGTCTGGGTGTCAGTGGTTTCCGTTTTCCATGCCATAGTATGTCCATTGGTATGGAGTGTACACCAGGTCCTGCCTAGGGGGAAAGTGGCCAGATGTTCTCTTGTCATGCCAGTTGGGTTAAAGGTTTCTTCAAGATGGTGAGAGGGACTTCGGCTGTCTGCGCATGTGGCTGCTGAGCTTATGCCGAGATAGGCAAGGAGCACGCATGCAAGCTTTGTAGGCGCTAATGGCGCTGTTGCTTTTGTGGCTATCTGCCTAGGGGCTGCTTGCTCTTGCTGTTTGATGGCAGAGAGCGTGTTAAGCGCCCACAAAAAGGGGCTGTGTGTGATGAGTGGCTGCGTGTTGGCCTTGTTTTTTTTTGTGTTTTTTTTCATAAAATATGCAATACCTCACGCTATGCATGTCGCCCTTCGGCATGACAAAACAGCAACAATGCCGCATGTCATGCGACAGCGATCTGCGCATGAGGATATTAATTTGGATAATTAATCGGGTAATAAAAATAACTGAAATGACAGTCGAGACGTTTGCCGACTTTATATGTAGGGAGAATCTTGCACACGGCAAGAAAAATATAAAAAACCGCAAAGAAAATTGAGATTTTTTAGCAAACGAGCCGTAAGTGTAAACGCATTCTTCTTATGTTGTCAAGGGCGGTAGCATTGATTGCCGATGAGGTGCACCTTGTAAAAGTCTGTGGACTCGCTATAATTGCCTCTATGTTTTTCAACTATTTTGTAATTGATTACCTAGACAAGGATACACATGAAGGCCATGCAATTGACCAAAGAAACCATCGCGCAGGTCGGCGCTACAGAGCGTAAATTCCCTGATTTTCGCGTTGGCGACACCATTGCTGTTTCTCAGTTGGTTCGTGAAGGAACCGAGGGCAGCAAGGAAGGTGTAAAAGACCGCGTGCAGCTGTTTGAAGGTGATGTGCTGGCAATTCGTGGCAGTGGTGCTTCAATGACGTTTACGGTACGCCGTATTGCGTCAAACAATGTCGCCGTTGAGCGTATTTATCCGTATTACTCGCCGGTTATTAGCGCTATTAAGCTGGTGCGTCGCGGTACCGTTCGTCGTGCGAAACTGTATTACGTTCGTGATCGCGTTGGTAAAGACGCGCGCATTAAAGAAAAAGTGTTGACCCGCGAGCAAAAAATGCATTTGAATGAAAAAACAGCAGCCGCCGCCGCAATAGCAGCGACTGCTGAGTAAAAGAATTTTTTATATCGGGTACCCGACTGGATGAAGTGCAACATCCCTTGTAGTACCGCGGTGACATGCGACGATTCGCAGAGTTGCTGGGGGAGCCGTGTGAGTTGCAGGCAGCAAGAGGTTTAGAAACGGCAGTTCGTTTTTGAATCAAGGGATTATCGATGAGGCTTGTATGAGTATATGGCTTGTTTGTAAAGCCGTATTGCTTGCCGTTATGGTGCTGGTTACTATACCGCTTGTTCTGTTTCTATTTATTCCGTTATGGGGAGGCAGCTGTCTTCTGGTAGTGGAAAGAGATTCGTGGCTTGCAAAAGTAAAACAACCGTTCGTGCAGCGAGTGGTATGCCGGTTTTTGGCGTAAAAGCAAAGCTACTAGCAGATACCTAGAGAGAGGAGTGTTTGAATACACTCCTCTTTTTTTCGCCTATGCCGTACATCGCTTAGCCGCGAGGCTCCGGCGGACTACGCTACCTATGACAGCTGGCCTAGCCATGCACATTAGTTAGGATAATAATGTCCTGAATAGCGATATAAAAAAGAAAAATGAATGCGCCGCTAATAAGCAAAAATTGCAGCGGATAAAAGAAAAGCTTGCGCTGAGGGATGTGCCATTTTTTGTGAAGTAATGACGTAAACGCTGGCAAGAATGAGCCAAGAAACAGTCCCCAGTATGGTATCGGATGTTTGAGCGCCCAATACATAAAATGAGTTACCGATGTTTTTTCATAGAGTTCTGGTCGGCAGACAAGTGTGGCGATGTTGAGGGCTATGCTGGCCGTCCAGGCGATCAGCTCCCAGGCGTAGGTTGGTAGGTAGCCGACAATGGGTGCCAGGGGATAAAAAAGTACGCCGCCGCCAGAAAAAGGGAGGCACATGACGTAGACGCTCCAGGCCAGGGCGGTTAAATAAAGACCGTCAAAAAGGCCGTAGGTGGCAACAAGATTCAGTGCAGAAAACGTGAAAAATGAAAAAAAGAAGGTCAGCTTGATAAAGATAAAAGAGATATGTCGTACGGTTGCCATTGCTGAAATCTCCTGACTTATTCTTAGCGTAGCAGGTTTGCAGAGGCGGTTGGTAGGTTATCGAAAAAGTGTTCGACCTCTGTGCTGTAGGTAGTCACTAAATCAAGTTAACCCGCTAAGTTGATTTAGCGTGACATCACTAAATCAACTTAGCGAGCTTTCATGATAAAGGTCTAGCACTGAATAGTGCGCTTATGGTTCCTTTTTGAGGCGTATTTAAAATCGGGTTCGGGAAGAGAGTTTTCAAAACGGTATTTGCATGAGGAGAGGGGCGGCAGCCAGCCCGCTCTTCGCCGTAGTCTGCTGAGCCGCAGGGCTTCGAGGGGCAGTCTTCGCGTTTGAAATAGTGCAATCCCTTGGCGGCGCAGCTAGTCGTAGCGGCACGGCTCAGTGCACTACCGCGAAGACTGGTGGAGCTAACCGGATTCGAACCGGTGGCCTCATGAATGCCATTCATGCGCTCTACCAACTGAGCTATAGCCCCCCATGTATTGTAAGAGGTCGCAGAGTTTACGATACCTCTTAAAAATAGCAAGCAATTTTTACTGTTATGAGGTAGCTCCCCATCTCATGAGTGTTTTAGCTGTGGCGGCGGCTCTATCTGCGCATTCTTTGGTCGCTTCAGTCAGAACAATAGAGAGTGGTGTTGCGCCTCTGTTGTTTCTGGCATTAATGACCGCGGTAACTTTTTTGGGGGCTTCATAGGGGTCTAATCCTATGTTGAGTATGTCGGCTATCATATAGACCGGGCCAAAGTCTTCTTTGGTTACTGCTGCCCTTGTTGCCAGATGCAATGCCGTATTTCCTTCATCATCAATGGGGCTGGTTAGGAGCGCTACTCGGTAAGGCATTGTGTGTATGGCATGCTCCTGCAAAAAGCGCTCAAGGCTTCTTCTCGCATCCTCTCCACTCGCTGTGTCTCTTAAGGCATTTTTGACGGTGCTTGTCCACTGGGTGACCAGTGGGGCGGGGGCGCGGTCACTGGCATATGTGGTGACCATAAAACTGAGTAAGAAGATACAGGCAAGCGTTATCATTGGTCAGCTATGAAATCGTACAGGATGATGAAGGTGGGGTGTCGTGTGGCTCTGAAATGGCATCAGGTGCAGGTGAAGAGGGCTCTGCTGCGTGTGCCGCCTCTTGTATGAGGTATCGATAGACCAGTCTTGCGTTTTCCGCAAGTACGGGGCATAGGGCGCTGGTTCCTGTGTTGGCAATGGTGATAGGAGAATCTCCTGCTGTGTTTTTGACCAGTAGGATGGCCAGCAGTGCGTCTGCATACCTTAAGGATGTGCCATTTGAGGAGCGTATTGCGGTTATCTCACTTCCGAGTATTGTCTTAATAGCGGTGATCAGCTCTGCGTTAGTGCTTTCACTGCCTACTCGTGCTTGTACTGCTAAATGCAAAGCTGTGCTTCCTATCTGATCACAGGGGCTGAGAAGCAAGGCTAAGCGCCATGGCTTCTCATCGAGGTTGTAGGTTGCTCGCAGTGTATGAATGATATCAGGGTTATTTTCTTTGATTGCTCGGTGAATGGTTTCTTTCCATGCAGACAGAATGAGTGGCGGCACGATACTGTCTTCTTCTCTGACACCAAAAGGAATTGCGTCATCTACCGCTGAGAGTGAGGTAAGAGTAAAAATGGTGAGAACAATAAGGCACACGCGTTCGTGCATAGTAGTTGTATCCTATACTGGAGGCCGCGATTGTGCGGATACTAGCGTATTTACTCGTTGTTGTGCAAGCGCAAGCGAGCGACTGCTTGGCGCAGCACCCGGGAGTGGTCGTGCTTGTCCACTGGTGACGGTCAGTCCTGTGGAGCTGGTAGAGGTGCTTGGTGTGTAAAGTGTTCGGTTGATCGCGTTGGCCGTTTCACCACTTTTTGTTGCTTGTAGCGTGCTGTTTTGCCCGTAGGTAACTGTTGCGCTTTGGGTTGCGCCATACGTAAAGACAAATGAAGTAATTACTGGTGAGGCTTGCTTAATGGCCGGTGACGTCCAGGTAAGGAGCGGCGCCGATTGGGTGGCAGCGTTAGTGTTGCTAGACGCCATAACGCCCATGGAAAACGTATTATTTACAAAAGACATCCAGTAGGTAGTGCCAGGAGGTGTGGCAAGGGCTGCAAGATTTGGAGCGGTGCTCTGCGCTACCGGCGTGGTGCTACTGTCGGTGTAGAGTGAGATGCCGTTTTGATCTACCCATACACTAAAGAGCACATTTGTTGGACTGGCGACGTTCGGGCTAAATGCAAAAACAATGCGGTCTGTTGGCTGGCCTGCAAGGGTTAGTGTGCTTATAGTATTGTTTGCCAATGTATAGGCAACTGTGGTCCACTGGGTAGGATTAATTGCGTTGCTGGCACTTAGAGTACCATTATAGGTGACATTTGCCATATTGGGTGCGGGGGCATTGCTTGTGTTAGTGGCAGGAGTAACGGTTATACCGCTTAGTGTGCAGCCGACACCCCAGCTGGTGATACCAGCTGCCGTGATCGTTGGTTTTTTGCTGCTCGTTGCCGATGGTTCTGTCCATGTCCACAGTGGGGTGAGTGATGAAATAGCTGTTGTATCGGTGGCACTGGTGATACCGGCACTAAAGACTCTGCCGGAAGAAGTATTAACACAGCCTGCCCAAATTTTGAAGGTTGGTAATGTGCTGCCGCTACTGCCGTTGCCGAGTAATTGAGTGAAATTCTGTGGCGTCGTGCCGCTTGATGATGTGCTTGTCGCACTGTAGCCCACGGCGGCGCTTGGTGAGCTTGGCACCGTTCCTGATTGATCAGTGCATAGTATACCGACATAGCTGGTGGCGGTGTTTGCTTGAATTTGGATGTTGTACTGAGAGTGCTGAAATTGCTGTAGGTTTGTGCTCGCGTATGAGGCGGCGCTGCCATCGGTAGCGCTTGCAAAACCAATCATCAGGGTTGCGCTTGTTGGGGAAGCACTGCCTTCGGGTGCCGTTAAGCTGCATAGGGCAGAAATATAGCCGCCATTTGTCTTATCAAGGCCAGGAAACCACGTGTAGGCAAGTGGTGCATTTGCGCTGATAGTGATCGGTGATTGTGGTGAGGACGACGCGCCGCCAGAACCCGATCCTGATGCTCCACTGCCCGTGCCTGAGCCTCCCGAGTTGCCTGAGCCTGGGGCGGTGTTTCCTGATGCGCCAGTATACGCCTGGTATTGTATATTGGCATAGACGACGTCAGTTGAAATGCTGGCTGGTACCACCATGCTATAGGGAACGGAAGAGGTTGTACCATTAAGCGTGACGGAGAACAGGGGCTCTGTCCAGCTATAGAGAGGTGAGGTACCAATAGGCGTATCAATGCCGATGGCAATAGTTTGTTGTGTACTGCTGGTTGGTACACAGGTAATCCATAATTGATGGGTTGCGCTTGAAGATAGGCCTTGATTAATAGTGCTTGTTGCCAGCATCGGTGAGGTGGCATTGCTTGCGGCATTGGTTGGAATAGAAGAGAAGCGAGCGACATTCATACTCGAGGAACCCAGGCCGAGCAGTAATAATTCGTTTGCACCTTTAAAAATAGGCGCTGAGGATAGGCTGCTAATAACAAATTGCTGTGTTGTATTTCCCGTAGCTGTTTGCGAGAAGCCAAAGGCAAGCATGCCGCCCGCCAGAGCTTTGCTCGAACTAATAGTGGCGCTAAAGCTAAACCCTTTTGAGGCGCTAAAGGTCTGTGTCAGTGGTGTTGATCCCCACGGGAAGGTAAAGGCTTGTGCAGACCCACCATTGACCCAGCTCCCATTAGTAAACGTTAGTGAAGTGAGGTCACCAAAGAGCGCATTGTTCGTACTTGAGCCATTGCTGTTTGAAGATGAGCTGCTTTCTGTTGAGGCGTTGGTTGCTGCATTGGTCAGCGTGGTGGTTGCTGAAGGCTGAGAGATGCTAATGGTATTGTAGGTTACTGTTTCTTGGCGACTGCTAAAGACGGCATATTGCATACCCAGCGTTGCTGCAGGAATAGGGATTTGAGTAATGATGGTACTTGTGCCGTTGCTTACTTGGCTGAGGGTGATGCAGGTATCTGTGGCATTAAGTTTTTGATAACTAACACTAAAAGTGCCGGATGCTGGCATCTGGGTGTTTACGACAATATCTGCGCAGAGCGGTTGTGGTGTGCCGGTGGCGCTGAAGCTGAACGCACGTATGCGCATTGCGTTGCTCGCCGTACCATATAATGGTGCATAGGTAGCGTATGGTTCAATCGAAACGCCATACGTTGGAATGCCTTGTGCTTGCGCATTAAATAAAATTACGCCTCCGCCATGTTTTACTGTAGTGCTATTGCTGGGGGAAAGATTGAATTGAATTGTGCCGCAATCAACTGCCGGTAGTTGTTGTGCATTGGCCCAGTTGAGTGACCCGTTGGTGTACGGGGCACTTCTATTCAGTGCCGTATAGCTGCTATTCGAGGCGTTATAGCCAAGGGTGGTTAAAAAACTTGGCAGTTGAGCACCGGTGGTACTTTGAATGTTGCTTAGGGCGGCATCTGTTTGGAGCACGAGGAAATTCATTTTTTCTGCGCTTGCATTTGGGTTGGTCCACAGTATTTGGGGTTGTAGTTGACTGCTTCCTGTTTGCCCTACATACCCAAAGGCAATGCTGGCGCCAGCTGCTGCAGGAGCATACAAAATAAAATACGTTTGGGTTGCGCTTGGTAGTGTTGCTGGTACGTCATAGGCGCCTGAACTGTTTGGAATGTCACTAGTCAGTGAGCCATTGGTTAGAGATTCAGTCAAACGTACGTGACAATTATTTACGGTATCAAATAGCAAGGAATACCCTGGGCCAGGGGCACCAACGCTGCCCCACAGGGTGCTTACAATTTTGCGGGGGAGACTTTGCGTGCTGAAGGTGATCAGCGTTGCTTGAGATGGATTGAGGAGGAAAAAACTCGGTTGGTATGGAGTAGTTGTGGTGACTGCGCTTTGTACCTGTGTATTTATAAATATCTGGGGATACGTAGCGCTGGAAAGACCAGCGTATGCAATGAGAGAGAGTGGGGATTGATCTTGCCAAAACCATACTGGTATATCATTAATGCAAAAGAGTATGCTGCCATGGATGTATTGGAGTGTGCATGGTAGGGGGAAGCCATTTAAACGCCAATTTTCCAGCAAAGAGAAGAGTTTTGCTTGTGATCCATTTGAGGAAATAGTGATTGGTTGTACTTGTGAATTTGATCCGCTGCGCATTGCATATACGGTATATTGGGAGGTAGCTTGAATATACGTAAGGGTGACAGCATAGGCTGCTGTTGTGCTGGTGCTATTGCTCAGAGCAATAGTTACTGAAGGGGTTGCAACAACCGATGGTCCATTAATGAGTACCGTTTGCACAATGAGTGAGTCAGGAGTTGCTGTTTGCAGTTCTGCTGATGAAGTAGTTTGACCGACTATGCTGGTGAAGAGTTGTGCCATTGAGGCAGTTGCTGAGGTAAAAGCAGGTGCACCGGTTGCTCCTGGCGCCGAAGCCCCTGAGGTAGAACTGCTCGTGATTACGGGAGTTGGCGTGTTGCTACTGGTTGTGGTTCCTGAGCCCGTGTTGGTTTCTGAAGCGGTGTTAGAAGTACTACCAGATTCTGTCGCTGTGCCTGTTGTTGTGCCTGTCGTCTGAGATCCAGTGTTTGTTCCAGAGCCAGTACTAGAGTCGGGTACTGTTGTTGTAGTTACCACAGTACGTTGGCTTGCTGATGCTGTATGCACAGAGGCATGGAAGGTAAGTATGGCAGCACACACTAAGCTGTACACGCGATGCAAATATTTTTTTTTCATACTTATGTATTTTCACTATTAATTATTGAAAATGCGTTAATGGCACGGGTGACTTGCGAACTATTGTTGGCAGTGGGTTTATCGCGGGCGCGGCAGGCAGTCCCGATACTGCGCCACTGGCACCTTGTTGCGGGGCAACTGGTATAGAGGTTATTGGTGTGGGTGCTGCTGTTTGTAGTGTGCTTAAGTAGTCACTCAAGCTGCGGTATGCGCCATTAATTGTCGTCTGTTCTGAAGGCTGAGCATTTTGATTTGTTGCATATTGTGGCAGCGATTGAACAAAGGTTTGTAGTTGTGTCATTTCTGAGAGCACTACAGTCGGTGTAGCAGCGTACAGGCTTTGCAGTTCTGTGGTAAAGGTGGAGAGACGTACAAAGAATTGAGCGCGATCACCGCTGGTAGTTGCTTGATTAAGTGCCGATGCAATCGTTGTTGAGAGGTAGGTTGCACGAGCTGCTGGATCTACATTGGTTTGGAGCGCAGCAGCCATTGATGTTACTGTTGGCATGAGATCAGCCCTGCCCGTAATGGTGCTGTTCGTGCTGAGTGCTTGTACCAGAGTGAGCAAGGCGGATTGTGGGTTTGGTACCAGTGGACGCAAGCCGACAAGGGTGTTTACAGTATTTACAAACGTTGTGTAGTCAGCACTTGCCATGGCCAGTATTGGTGCATTGGTAGTTGGACTGATTGTTGTTGAGTCAGTAAGCATTTGGGCCAGAGCTGTATAATAAGCTTCAGGCGTTGTAGACGCTTGTGCTGCGGTTAGACGGAAGCTGAAGCTCGCTATTTTTGTAGCCTCAGCAGCGCATTGCATTACCAGTGGCGATACAAGTGCCTTTTGTGCGGTGCTAAAGTTACCTGAGCCGATTGCATTGACGACTTGTGTCGTAAAATTGCTCAACGTGGCTGGATCTGGGTCATCACTGGTGGTTGCAAAAATGCTGCTGACCATCATCACGTACAGCTGTTTATTTGGATCAGCAGTTGGGGCACTATTTGCCTGGCTAAAGCCGGCAATATATTTCTTGGCGCGCTGTACAAACGTATATGGTGTAGTAACGGTGGTAACCGCGGTTGCAAGCTGGCTGCTGAACTGTGCAAAGCCACTATTGCTTTGCATAGCACGTGCCAGGCTTTGTACTTGCGTGATTTCGCTGGTTGTGAGTAATTCTCGGTTTGTCACCAGGTTGCTTAGCAGTGTGAAGAGCGTTTCATAATCGTCAGTGCCAAGGGTGACAGTACCTTGTGCAACGTAGTTCATTATATTGGTCAAGCCGTTAATGGTAATGGCCGTTGGATCAAGCGTTGCATCACCAAGATTGATCGTAAGATTATTCGTGGTGACTGATTGCATCGCATTTGTAATGAGCGTACTGATGTAATTCAAATTGTAGGTAAGCGATGAAAGCTGTGGTTGCAATTGTGTGATCCACTGCTGTAGTGCGGTCAGCGTTGCTTGTTCGTTTGATGACAATGGTTTTGTCTGCAGTGGGGTAATAATATTATTATTCAGATTTTGCAGATCGATGAGCTGTGCTGTTGATGCAAGATTTGGCAACAATGACAACATACTAAAGAAGGTAATACGTGTTTGGTTGCTACTATCAAGGGTAATGATCTGGCTGATTTGTTTGGTGTATTGCGTGATGCGCGTGCTGAGAAGGACTGGTGTGCTCAAACTGGTGTATAGGGTGTTAAGGGTGTTTTGGAACTGGGGGTTGTTAAAGCCAGAGGCGTAATAGGTGTAGTTAATAGTATTTTGCAGTGTTTGCAGGTTTGCGCTTGTTAGTGCATCACGTTGTGCGCCAATGCTGACAAGAGCCTGTACAAAGGTTGCGTAATCGCCCGACGTAAAGGTGAGGAGCGGTGCGCCTTGAGCATTCGTTTGTCGGTATTGCACGATGATATTTTGCAGCGCGTTCACGTAGCTCGTGTAGTCAACAGGTGTCTGGGTTAAATAGGTTTGCGCTTGTGCATAGACATAGGCAAAGGTTGACTGCTGTTCCAAAATTGCTGTCTGTTGGCTTGCAACTTGCGCAAGAACTGATGAGACAATCTGCTGCTGTGCGGCAGGAAGTCCGGTCATACCTTGGAGCTGTGTAAGCATTGTTTGTATGGTTGCAAAATCACTTGCTTGCGCTGGCCCTTGTGCCCCGATCAGTGTAGTGAACTTTTGTACAAAACGAATCATGCGGTTGCTTGATGGAGAGACATTGGCTGCAGTAAGTGAGGCGAGTTCTGCTTTCATATATGCGACGCGCGCTGCAAACAAATACGGAGCCGGCAATGTGCTGATTAATTGCGTAATTTGTGTGGCTTGCGCAGTAAATTGTCCGGTACTTTGTACTTGAGTCAGTGCGGCATTTACTGTGGCAGCATCTTGTGGGCCAGTGAGCAATTCACGGCTTGCAACAACATAGGCTAGAGCACCGATTACATTTGTATCGTCGGTTGCAGAGAAGGCAAGAGGATTATTTTTGAGCACGGCAATTTGGGCAACGGCAGTTGCATATGCAGCGAGAGAGAGGTTGGTAGTATCAGCTGTTTGCAGCAGGTAACTGACCGATTGCATTTTTTGCTGCACTGTTTGGATAAATCCTTGGAGTGCGGTGATGACTTGGGTTTCCGCTGGTTTTAGTGAGGGCATACTTTGCAACGCAGGGATCAGTGTATTGGAGATTTGACCTGCGAGTTGCTGGGTAACGTCAGTGGTTGCTTGTGTCATGTTGTTGAGCATGGTGAAGAAGGCACTACGATTTGGATTGCCTGCGGGCAGATACATAATCGTAGGGAGCATGCCAAGGTATTTTGGCAGTAGTGTTGAAAGTGGTAGGGGTGTCATGAGTTGTGTGGCAAGTTCACGCAATGTCGCTTGGCTCGTTGCATCCTTGTACATGCTGCTGTACAGGCAGAGGCTGAGTAACGATTTTACTGCAGTGACTTGTGCGGTAGTAAGCGCATCACGATTGTTAATCAGCGCGGTAAGTGCGGTGAGCAAGGTGGTTGGATCTTGCGGTCCAAAGGTGAGTGTATTGTTTTGCTTACTGTTTACAATAGTTGTGAGTTGACTGATGTAGCTTGTGTAATCAGGTGCGGTACTATTTGTCGGTGGGTTGATATACGATTGTGCAATGTTATAGGCGTACGTAAAGGTGCCGGCGCTTGCTACTATTTGTTGTTTTAAAAGGCTTAGTGCTGAATTTTGAGCAAGCAGTCCACTTAGTGCGGTTTGTTGGCTAGTGGTTAATGCCAATGTATTTAACTGGCCAATAACATTAGCTTGCAAAGTGTTAAATGGCACTATCGTCATATTTTGTGTTGGGGCATTTGAGAGTAGCGCAAGTTTTTGTAGCAGACGAATAAGCATGCCGTTAACTGCTGTTGCTTTAATTGCTACCAGTGCTTGTGCTTCTGATGCCATGAAATTGACCCGGTCAATGAAATAATACGGTTGTTGCAATGTGCTCAGGAGTGTGTTGAGCGTTGTTGCATAGGTACTATAGTTTGGATCATTGGCAACAGTAGAGATGAGCTGTGCGATAGCGGTGGTGAGTGTGCTATTGTTGTCAAGAAGTTCGCGGCTATATACCAGATAGGTTAGGTCATTAACCAAATTTTGCATATCAGCGTTTGTAAAGGTGTAATATGATCCGGCTTGCGAATAGAGCGTTGTCAGGCCATTTACGAATTCCGTGATATCTGCGGTGTATGTATTAAGCGCATTAATATTGTATGCAGCGGTGGTGACCATGGTGAGGGACTGGCTAATAAAGTTTTGTACGCTGGAAAGTATTTTTTGCTCATTGGCATTTGTCGTGCTTGCAAACATAGGCAAAATATTTTGTTGTACGGAATTTAAAGTGGCTTGCGTCATTTGGCCAGGAGCATTGAGCAATCCTTGTAAGCCCGTGAAAAAGAGCATGCGGCGTGTATTGGTCGATGCTAAGGCAGCAATAGCCGTGGTTTCGCCTGCATACTTGGTAACGCGATCAGCAAAAAATACCGGGGTTGAAGCGTTGGTGAGTAACCCTTGAATGGTTGTTGTTGCTTGAGTTGAAGAGGCATACAGAGGGCTGTTTAAGGCAAGCGTTAGGGTTTGATTTAGATTGGCAAGATCGGTTGGCGCCAAGCAATCAAGCATGTTTGTGACAATAGAGCTCAGGGCATTTAAAAAGACTTGTGCATCTGAGAGTTGGGTAGATGTTTGATCGTAGGCATTCTTATTGCCAGCTGGGTAGAAGGTTATTGAGCCCTGTTGCGCTCCCTGCATGATGCTTTCAAGAGCGCTAATATAGGCGCTCATCGTACCACTTTGTGCAAGCGCTGCCGTGAAATTGAAGGCAAAATAGCCCTGTTGCTGCATGACGACTTGCGCTTGCTGCGTAATGCTTTGTACCAGTGTTTGCAGTGTTGGAAGTACGGCTTGATTGTTTGCATAAAAGCCGAGAAGAGGGTTTATAACCTTTGTTTGTAGAGTGCTAAACAGAGCGCTAGTCATCAATCCTGGTGCGCTGAGGATGAGATTTAACTGATTGATAATGCGCGTGCCCAAATATGACATATTTGCGGGTATTTGAGGGGTGGTCGTGGTATTGCCTGCATTAGTTGTTGCGGCTTGGACAGCGGCTTGTATTTGCTGCATTTCGCTGACCAGATAGGCAACACGATCGGCAAATAAGTGTGGCGTGCTTAGGGTGTTTATGAGAGCGGCAATATCTGTTTGGTGATTAGCAAGTCCCGGGGTGACCGCTGCTGTGTTTAGCAGTGTCGTAAGGGCTTGTATTTCTGCAGCACTGTTGGGATCTGCCTGGATCAATTCACGGTTATTCACAAGGATAACGAGATTTTGGTAAAACGTTTCGTAATCTGCTGTTGCAAATTGTACGCTTGCCCCTTGGTTAGCCAACATTGTTTGCAGGCCACTAATATACAATGCCCAGGTGTTTACTTGGGCGAGTTGGGCTAGCTGAGTTGTCGCAGTTTGCATTTTGCTTACGATAGCAGACAAGGCGCTTATGATTGCCTGCTCTGCTGGCTGTAATGTCATAGCGCTGAGCGGGGTGATTATGGTGGATTGCAGTGTCGTCATGTTAGCAGTGGTTTGTGGCCCCGAGGCTGCGGCGAGTGCCTGTAAGCCTTGGAAGAAAGTAACCCGCTTTGGATCATTTGGTTGCAGCGTGCGAATGCTTGCAGCAAGAGCGCTATACTTTTGCAGTAGGGCTTCGAATTGTTGTGGGGTATTTACTTGAGTAAGAAGTGACTGCAAGGCTTGCATTAGTTGGCTGTTATCGGTGTACGCAGAGCTCGTTAGGGTGGCATTAATGGTGTTTACCAGAGTAGTGAAATCCGCAGATGATAAAAGCTCACGCGTGTTTGCAATAGCTGTTAGTCCATTTAAAAACACTTGTGCATCGGACAACTGCGTTGCTGTTTGGTCGTAGGCATTTTGGTTGCCTGCTGGATAGAAGGTTATGGTGCCTCCAATCTGTCCTTTGATGATAGCAAAGAATGCGTTAATTTGACTGCTTGGTGTTGATCCTGCAGCTATTGCTGACGTGTAATTAAAGCCGAAGTACGCCTGTTGTTGTTGTACCGTTTGCACCATTCTTGTGACATTTTGTGTGATGGTTTGCAGCGAAGCAAGGAATTGCTGGTTGGTAGTCAGCGCCATTAACGGATTGATAACTTGCGTTTGTAAGGTCGCAAGCGTTTGTGTCGAGGTAATGCCCGGAGCATTTAAGATAATGCTTAATTGATTTACCAAACGGGTGATGAGGTATTGCATAGTAGTTGGGAGTACGCCGCCGTTTGACTGCTGCGCATTTTGAAGCTGCTGTATTTCAGCGAGTGCATACGTGACACGATCAGCAAATAGGTGTGGTTGGCCAAGAGTGGTTATCAAATTCGCAATATCTGTTTGATGGTTGGTCATAAGGCCTGGAGTAGATTGTGCCGTAGCAAGCAGAGTGCCTAGCGCTTCCACTTCTGCAGCGCCATTGGTATCTGCCTGGATCAGCTCACGGTTATTCACCAGAATAACGAGATTTTGATAGAACGTTTCATAGTCGGCAGCAGCAAATTGCACGCTCGCACCTTGGTTTGCAAGCATGGCTTGTAACCCTCCTATATAAGAGCTCCAGCTATTCTGCTGACAGAGTTGCGCGAGTTGGTAAGTCGCTGTTTGCATTCTGTTATTCATCGATGACAATGCAGCAACAATGTTTGATTCTGTTGGCGAGAGGGTAATAGCGTTTAATGGGGTAACTATACTTGTTTGCACCGTGGCCATGTCAGCCGCTGTTTGTGCGCCGGGTGCCGTTGCTAATGCCTGTAGGCCCTGAAAGAACAGCATGCGGTTTGGATCGGTTGCTTGTAGCGTACGAATGCTTGTTGTGAGAGGACTATATTTTTGGAGTAGGGTTGCAAATGGCTGTGGGGTATTTGCTTGATTAAGGAGCACCTGCAGTGCTTGCAGCGATTGTTGATTGCTGCTGTACAAGGTGCTTGTCATGGCGGCGTTAATGGTGTTTACAAGTGTGGTGAAGTCAGAAGAATTGAGCAACTCGCGTTCGTTTACCAGAGTAGTTAATGCATTGAGAAATACCTGCGCGTCAGCAAGGTGCGCTGCCGTTTGATCGTAGGCATTGGCACTACCAGATGGATAGAAAGTTACAGTACCCTGAATTTGCCCGGTGATAATGGTCGACAATGCTTGTACTAGAGTTGTGCGTGGATACGCTGGTTGTGCAAGAGCACTGGCATATTGGTACCAGAAGTAGCCTTGTGCAGCCAACATGCTCTGCTTGTTGTTAGTAATGGCAGTGTTGTAGGTTGTCAGCTGGCCGACTTGGGTTTGGTCAGTACCCATCGCGAGCAATGGGGCAATAACAGAAAGATTCAAGGTGTTGTACAGTGCCGATGTTTGTGCGCCGGGTGCTGTGGTTATTAAGCCGATTTTTTGTACCAAGCGGTTATAAAAGTAGTTTGGCGTGCCTTGGACTACGGCAGGCATAGCTGGAGCTGTTGGTGTGCTTGATTGTGCAACACTAGTTGGTGATGGTCCAGGCTGATTTTGATTTGCGGCTTCAATCGATGCAACTTCAGTAGCCATGTAGGCAATACGATCAGCAAATGCGTAGGGACTTTGTGCCGTGGAAAGCAACGTAGCGAGTGTTTGTTGATACGTTGAAAATTGCGGCAATGATTGTGTCATTTCAATGAGCGTAATCAGATTGGCGAGGTCAGCGCTGGTTGAGGTGGTGCTTGCAGGAGTTGTGCTGGCTGTAGTTAATTGGGTGATAGAGCCGTTGCTTGTTGTTGGTTGTATCAATTCACGGCTGTAGACAACATACTCGAGCTGTGCGATAAAATTGTCATAGTCTGCAGTTTGGAAAAGCGTGGATACGCCCATGGTTTGCAGAGCGTTTGTTAAGAAAGCAATATAGCCTGATTTTCCGCCAAGAGTGGTAATGCTTGTTTGTGCGGCTTGTAGCTGAGCGCTAAAGCTTTGTGCGGTTTGTGATGCACTGGTTAACATGGTGGTAACACCACTAACGGCAGCAGATTCCGTGTTAGAGAGCGTTACTTTTTGTAGTGGTTGCACGACCGCAGTGCTCAACAGATTTAAATCAGCAATTGTTTTGGTATTGGTGCTGTTTGGTAATGCGGCAAGGTAACTAAAGAAGAGGGTGCGTAGCGTGTCTGTTGATTGGCGCGGAATGATGGTATTGACGTTATTTGCAAACCATACGGCTTGGGCATGAAAATCTGCCGGTTGCCCTGCGAGAGTGAGCAATTGGCTAATAGTGTAGGCTTGTGAAGGCTGTGCGGTTTGACTTGCAGTGCTGCCTGACGCGGTATTAAGTACGGTTGATGGATACACGCCAGTCAAATTGAGTAGTTCTGGAACAGTGTTGGCAACTTGCAACGCTTGGGTCAAATTCTTGAGTCCTGCGCTCGAAAGTTTGTCGCGGTTATAGGTGATAACCGCAAGGTCATTCATGAGTGCCTGTGCTTGGGATGGTAGATTTGCTTGGTTGGCCGTTGCGGTTGGCGGTACGGTAATGGTGGTGCTAAAGGTAAAGAGCGGCGTGGTAGAGGTTGTTGGCAGAGTAGCACCGGTATTTCCTGGGGTTGGCGTGGTGGTAATACGTGCATTCAATAAGTTTAAAAGGCCTTGAATTTGCAGGTTGTAATCAAGAATTAAGTTGCTTGCAATGTAGCCTAAAATAAGACTTGGGTCTTGAGTTTGTGTGATAAGGGTTGCTGGCTGCAGTGCGTTGCTGATCATAGTTACTAATGCTGTCAGTATTGGTGTTTCGGTTGCCGCAAGTACGGTGTTTTGCAGTGGGGTGATGACACCACTATTAAACGTTGCTAAATCCGCAGCGCTCTTGGTGTTGGTGCTGGTTGGTAAGGCACCAAGATACTGGAAAAATAATTGGCGTTGTTGAGAGGTTGATGGCAGGCTGAGTACCGATGTTGCAGCGGTTGCGCCGTTAGCAGGAGCAGGTGGTGTGATTTGGGAGACAAACCAAGCCACTTGTTGGGTAAAGTTTGGTGGTGTGCTTGCAAGGGTTAGGAGTTGTGCCCATGTTTGTGCTGGCGTACCGGTAGTCAGTGCCTGTAGTTCCGGAATCGAGTTTGCTGTTTGAATAGCTAGCGCCAGATTTTGTAGACCTGCCGCCGTGAGCTTGTCGCGGTTGGCGGTTACGCTAGCAATAATCGCTATGATGTTTTGTCCTTGCGCTGGTGTGAAGGCAGGTACCACCGTGCTTGCGTTACTTTGTACGGTGCCAATGGAGTTATGACGCGCCGTTAACAATCCAGAGATTGCGCTAATCTGAGCATTGTAATCAAGCACGGCGCCCGGCGTCATAATGAGCGTGAACATGGCGTTTGGATCTTGGATATTGGCAAGGATTGCGCTGTTGCCCGCTAGGTGTGAAAGGGCAGCAACGGCAGCCTGCTCCGTTGACGACAGAACACCAGTTGCGGTTGGCATGGCATCGACGAGTGAGTCAATTGCACTTAATACTCCTGGAAGATTGAGCGTAGCAGATGGCAAAGTTGCGAGTTGATTGAGCGAGTATAGGAAGAGCACGCGTGTGGGATGTGTTTGTGCAAGAGCGGTAGTTGTTGCGGATCCTGTTGTGCTGGTGCCAAAGATCGTTGGTATTTGTGCTATATATCCTGGGATAATAGTTCCTGCATAATCGAGCGCAGTAGCCATAGTACTTGCAGCGGCTTGCAGGGTTCTTTGCTGAGCTGAGGTTGCCGATGGTGAAGCAGCAACGGTCTGTATCAAATTGGCGATGGTAGTCTGATCAGCGGTAGACAGCAATTCACGGTGTGCGAGCAGGACGTTTACTACACTGTTAATAAAGTAATCAACATTGGTGCTATACAGTTGCTGAGTAACCGTTGTCGACATAAGGCCCGCAATGCTTGTTGGTTTTGTGGCAAGCATAGTGAGTAATGAGCCAAACATTGTTTGCATGTTCAGCAGTGACTCGCCGCCCAGTGTCATGATGTTTGTTAGCTGCGTTGTGCTTTGCAGAGAAGAGAAAGAAAACTGCGTAATGCCTGTTGTTGGTGATGGATCGGTATATGACCAAACATTTTTTAGATTTGCAGCAGTGGTATCACTTGAGATAGCAAATTGCAGCATGCCTTGAGCGTACGCTAAATGGCAAAGAATCGGCGTGGTGCCATTGACCAGTCCATTGATCAAATTCTGCATGGTGGTTGCAGTGCTTGATCCTACAGAGCTTATGGTTGCAGGGTCAGTGTATCTGATGGTGGCGATTTCAGAGGAGAAATCTGGCGACTTGAACAGGCCAATTTGTCCAGTTGAATCGATCATGACCGCGTACTGAATATTGTTAAAGGCAGGTGTGGCAGAGCTCATGGTATCTCTGAGCGCACCGGCAAGACCAAGTCCAATGATAAGGCTAAACGGCCGGGTTTCACCAGAGGCTTTCTTGGCAACAAAACTGATTTGTTCCATATCAGGAGAGCCAAAGGACCATGTCTGTTGCCATACAAATTTTTCAGAATCCAGAGTCGTGTATGTTGTTGGGTCAGTGAGAAGTGCATTGGCAAGAGAGCTGAGTGCTACTGTGCAGGCGTCAGCGCCCACGCCAACATAGTTAAGCATGAGTGGGGTGCTTGGCATTGGAATGGTGCATACGCAGAGTGGGTTTGCTCCTGGGGCAGCATCAACGCCCAGGCTGATCTTAATAGATCCGCTTGTTGATCCGGCAGCTGTGGTCGTGGCAACGTTGACCCATACGGTATGCGTCGAGGTGCTCGAGAGGTTTTTAAGTGTAGTGAGTGAAGCAGTGGTGCCGAGTGAATTGCCGTTGCCGTCATAAAGGGGTAATGCCCCTGGAAGGCTGCCTTGAGTGGTCGGCTGCTTTGCTGCGACAGTATCGATGATGCTAAGGGCGCCGTTCTCAGAGAAGGTAATATAGTATCGTGCTCCCGCAAGTGTTGTCGCTGTTTGTGCGGGCAAGGTATCGATAAGACCAATGTAGTATTTGACCGGCGTGGTGGTTTGTTTTTGAATGGTATACGAGAATGTGGTAGAACCCGGCTGATTGAACTTATTTGCTTGATGCCAAAACAGTTGTTGTGACTGGGTTGGAGTGAGATTAATAGAAGCACCCTTGTTGGTATTCCATGTTGAAACAAGCGTTGCTTGTGCTTGGAGTGAGGCGGCAAGCGAGCTGATGACTGAATCAAACTGGGTGGTCACCGCTGTTGTGGCGCCTTGTATGCTGAGAGGTTGGTTGAAAGCAGCAAGGGAAAAACAGTTAATTGGTGTGCTGGTGGTAGCGTTAAAGGTGCTGTCCTGCCATTGCAGAATAAAGCTTGCTTGATTGAGGGGATCCTTTCCTGTGCCGGCGATGATGACACCATTTTTAAAGGCAGCCCAATATTCTTGTGGGGCAGATGAGGTGCTGGCTGATGGGGGGAGCTGTGCCGCAGTGAGCGATACAATACTTCCCGCTTGTTGGACGCCTTCTTTTTGTACGTATGCGGTGCCATTATCTCCAATAACAACTTCATAGATTGGTCCGTTGCTTAGTGCACGTGTGGTGGATGTAAAGCCAATATGGAGTGCTGCACTACCTGAGGTGATTGTACCTGAGCTTCGAGCGCTCGTGGTTGCGGCGGTCAGGAGCAAAGCGCCATTGTTTGGGGTTGTAAAGTACCAAAGCGGTTGGGATATCGCCGTGGTATTTGGTTGTAAGGTGAAATTGCGCTGGAGCGGTTGTTGCGCTGCCGTGTAAATGCTGTCCAGGCGGAGTTGAACGTTTGGCGATGGGGAGGTAAGGGCAAAAGCGTTGATGGTGCGGGCGGTTGTAGAGGTTAAGCCATTTGGATCCTGCCACATGCTTATAATATTTTGTCCCACGGTAGTGCCGGTACCAAAGGCAATACCACCGCTGTCATACACAAGCCACATTCGATGCCATGCACCATCCTGGACTATATACGGCACTGGATTGTTGTTTGCATCAAAAGTAGGGGAGGTGAATGATTGTTGCTTAGTAGCTCCTTGCCAAATTTGGCCAGCCAAGCCCTGCTGGAGGCCACATTGGACTTGATACGGCGGCTGCGCTGTAGTAGACAATTTGCTGGTATCGATGGTGCTACCGCTTCCTGTGGCATTGGCAAGGCCTACGATAACTGTGGGATCGACAGGAGTTGTGGCACTGCTATCGCTGGGAGTTGCTGGTGCGGCGGCTTGATAGCTGAAGAGAATGGTGCCGGAGCCGGATTGGGGGAATATATTTGTATTTGACCATTTGTAGGCACCAGCTGTTGTTGTTTGAGCTCCCGTGCTTGAAGTAACGGTGTCTGTTGTTTCTTGCAGCTGGCCCGTGCCGGTACAGCTAATACCCGTGTAGTCAACGGGCTGTAGCCCGCCAGATAAGCAATAGGACACCAACTGCACTGATCCTGAGCTTGTCCAGCTTGGGTCTTTTGCTGTGCCAATGACGTTTCGTCCCGGTGTAGCACTTTGGCCTACCGTGATGGTACCATTAGTAAAGGTTATCCAGTATGGGTAATATTGCGTCATGTCGGTACCACCTAAAAAGGTAGTAACACCGGTAGTCGTGTTAGGAAGAGGTGTGGCGGTTTGTTTAATCGCTCCCGAGCTGCTACCCGTAAGCTTGTTAATGGTGACGCCCGTTTTAGTAATGATAATAGAGTAATTGCCTGACGTATCAAAAGTGCTTCCTGCGCCGCTTGAGGCCGTCGGTGTCCGGGCCGCTGTTGTTTTATTGCCGAGGGCGACGGCGATCGTGTTGCCTTTAGCATTAAATTGCAGAGTAAATAGATTTGGATTTGGGATGGTCCATTGGCTTAACCAATGAAGGAAGCGGCCATCCATGTACGGTGGGGTACAAAATTTTTGAGCAGGGTTGAAAAAGAGCGATTGCACATTGGAGACGGAAAGGCTTGAGGTGCTTGTAGAAGTTGAGCCCGGTGCTGGTGCCGTCGTAAAGGTAAAATTGCGCAAAAAACGTGAAACAGGTACGGCACTGGTGCTTTGATATAGGATGGGACAACTTGTGCTGCCGAAGTCTGCGCTATTTTTTGGCGTACCGATACCCGCATAGAAAATGCTGCCGGTGTCTGGAGCGTAGTCAAAAGCAAACCATAGATTTTGTGTACCGCCGGGATAGGTCAGTGTTTTTGTATCAAACTGCGCAGCTACGGGTATGGTTTGAGGGTTGTTGTTTTCATCGTAAAAGACATAGTTTTTTGACGTGTTCAGATAAAAATTCATTGCTGTGCGATCACGCCCAAAAACGCAACATTTTGTGGTGTCTTCTCCAGAAACTTGGCCGCCTTGCGTCATCGCGTAGCCATAGCCATATCCGCCTGGCTTACAAGAAATATTCAGACCGCTGCTGTCATACGTGCAACGGAAGTGATCAAGCGAACGCACTTGGCCAAAGGGCGTTGCCTGTGGGTCAGTGTTGTCGCCTTTGACCATAGCGTGGATGAGCATCAAGTCAGGACCAACAGCTTCTGGCGGCAAAACAATGCCTGGGTCAGAAACAGTGTTAGACAGGGTGGTATTAAGCCAGCCAAAACGGTCAGTGGCAAGGAAATGGAGCGGCGCAGAACCATTCACGGTCATGGTAACTAGACCGCGGCCGAGCTCTTCAAATTGGTGATTGTAAAACCAGGCACCGTAATTGGAGTTGTTGCCGGGATTGACGGTATAGCTTGCTACCATCGGAAGAGAAATATTTTGCCAACTTTCAAAGCGGCGAAAGTGTATGCCGTTTGCATCGCGGTATACAATGCCCGTTGCGCCACCGCCATAGTACACGATACCAAGAGAGCTGGTATTTGAGGTAGCCGTAACATTGCTAACGCTTGTTGGTGCGCTAACAGGCCACGCACTACTAAAGGAGGAAATAGCGCTAAATGTAGGAGCGGTGACTTTAGTGGCTAGAAGGTAGGCGATATGAGTGCTGTCCATGCCGCTGCCGTCAGCGGTAATGAGCGTTTGCTTTGGTATAAAGCCATCCCCCAAAACGCCATGTCCTCCTTCATAGAGGGGCATAGGACGATTTTTATTGATATAGATACCGGAACCACCCGCCGTTAAAGCGGCTTGCACTTTAGCGGTAACATCAACATATGAAGCAGCATTACTGACGGCAGGTGCTGGGCCTCCAGAGCTCATATCTACCGCTTCAAACTGGTCGTATCCATGCCATGCGTAGAGCACTTCAATGATAGGAGTTGTGTTTGAGGCCAGCACGGGGCTTAGACCGCAACCCGGCAAGGTTTTATCAGTGCCGGCAAGGTTCCAGACGGGGGTAAACCACGTAAAATTATCGATAGGATTTCCGTTGTTAGTAAAGTGAGCAAGCAGGCCGGTGGCAAAATTATACGTTGCTGCGGTACCTACCCCGCCAGGCAATGAAAATGCATTATTATTTAGTGCATAACCAAAGTTAATACCCGTTAATTGGTAGTTGTCTGGCTCATGAAAAAAACCGGTATGAGGGTCAACAGCCAAATCAGCGCTAGTGATGGCTGCTTGTGTGCATGAGGGAATGCTTGCGCATAAAAGAAAAAGACTGATTCTGACGATCAGATGCACCATGGAAGCCTGCCTTTTTTGATTCGAGTGGATTATTTCATGGATATACCATGCAAAACTAAGGAGCAGTCTACGAGGCTTCTTGCAATTCTTGTCAAGAAACTAGGCATTTTTTGTTGCGGGAAGGAACGTGAGCCCTGAGAAAAATACTTTGCCGCTTCCTGTCGTGTCAGTATTTTGGCTCAGTGCCCCAAGAGAGAGGTTGGTAATCGAAACTTTCGTAGCATCAAACGGCTCATCTTTATAGCTCAAAATAGTAGATGCTGTAGCTCCTGGGGTTGTGCCCTGCCCAAACGTTATAAGAGCGTACCCTTGTGAGTTTGCTGTGTTAGTGTCTGTAGTAAAGGATAGCCAGTATGAGGACGGGCCATTTTGCGCACTTACCTGCATAAATTGGGTGCTTGTCAGGGTAACAACCGTGCTTGCTATCTTAATACCGTTTTTCAGCAGATATGCTGCGCCATCATCGTTAAACACAATCGTGTAGGAAGAAGAACCATCAGCGGACGTAAGTGCTATGGTTGCAATACTATTGTTTGAGGTGGCGCGAAAGGTGATTGTGCCGGCATTTGGTGTGGCAAGGAGCCACCATGGATCTGTGTGCGGTGGTTGTCCTGCCGCTGCCGCGTATGAGCTCGCTGTGTGACTTGTTGAGATAGAATCAAACGCATACTGCATGGTTGGCGTTGTTGAGGTAATGGCGACTTTGCTTATGTTTTTGAAAGGCGCAGGATCAATAAACGTTCCCAGGATATTTTGCCCTGGTGTTGAGCCGAGGCCGCATATGATTTTTCCCTTTTGGTAGGCGATCCATGCTTGTGCAACGGTTGGCGCGGTTTGAGCGCTCGTGCTTGGTGCGCCTGATGTAGAGGCCGGCGTCGAGCTAACCGGTAAGAGCGTTTGGCCACCGGCTGCAGGAAATTGTGCAACAACAGTAGTTTGCTTGTTTATTTGCAGAGTTGTGTTATTGCCGGCACCAAAGGTGACGGTATAGTTCGGAATGAGGGGGGTGTTGGTGCCCGCGGTGGTATTGTTGGTAAGCCCGACGCTGAATGATGCCGTTGTTGGATCGCCGCTCGCCAAGACGTAGTCGACAATGATGATGGCATTGTCGGTTTGTTGTAGGGGTGACCACTGGTTAAAAGTGCCAGCATTCTCTGTAGTGGAGCTGGTTAGTTTTGCTGCAGTATTAGCAGCTATATCAATATAGTCAGTGGTGCGTACATCGCCGGAAAAGCAAAATGATTTGCAATTGGTTACCGGGGAGGGATCGACCGCAGAAGCAATAGTATTTTGCCCGACGGTTGTTCCGGAGCCAAAGCTGATAGTGCCATTATCGTACGCAAACCAGTATGGAAGGTATTGATCGTTATTTGAGCCAGTCAGAGGAAGCGCGGTAGGTCCTGGTTGCGTGATAAGTTGGGGAGTTGCTCCCTGTTTGGTAATCGTTACTCCGGCCTTTGACGTAGTTGTAGCGCTTGCATTGAGTGCGTATACGTATGAGGTATCAAATGAGCACGTGTTTGCTAGTTCTATAGCGCGTGTGTCGACCATATGCCAGGCATCAAGGGCGGATTTTTTTGGTTTTGGTGCCGCGGCTGCTGGTGGCGCGATGCAGCGTTCATGATAGTCTTTAGTCCCGATTGCAAGTTGAATGCTTGGACCGGCGGCGCGGAAGGTGATAACAAAATTGCTGCTGCCTTTGCCGAGAGACCATTCTGGGCGCCAGAACAAGAAGTTTCCCTTGAGGCAGGGTGGGGTGCGAAAGCGTTCTATGGGATTTAAAAATCGTGATTTAATATTGGTAATGGTTGCCGTATTGGAGCCTTCAGTAAAAAAGCCGAAGGAGCGCGCATAGCGGCACCAGCCGGTTGGCAGTGTTGTCTGAAAGAGTTTTACGACCGAGGCGCTTGAATTGATATCATGTTGTGATGTGGGAGTACCGGTGCCAAAGCTAAAGATAGTGCCGGTATCATCACTATCAAAGGCAAACCATACTGGTATTTGTGTGGATGGTGTGCCAGTCCAGGTGGCGCTGGTAATAGGGGGAAGGGTGCGGGCAGCACTACTCAGAGTTATTTTTTGCAGCTGGCTATTCTCATCGTAATAGAGGTAAGGGTTAAAGGAGATATCGGCTCCGGATTCTGCGTTGCGTGCTAGCGTTGTTTCTGGGCAGATGCCAAAGCCGCCGGGCTTGAGGAAGATGGTTGCGCCAGTGTTTGCCCAGCGTAGATGAAAAAAGTCCATTGATTGGCGTGCGCACATGTTGCCATTCGTCAAAAACATGTCTGGGCCAACAAAAGAGAGCGGCATCATAACGCCCGGATTCAGCGTCGTGCCGGATGAGAAAGTGCTGCCCCAACCGAATCTGTCGGTTACTAAGAGGTTGAAAACGTTCGATGCGGCAACTGTTGCTGTAATGAGCCCTCGCCCGATTTCTTCGAGTTGATGCGCATAAAAATAGCCGCCAGAGCAGGTGGCACCGTCGAGTGCCCGAGATGTTAGTGTTTCTGAGGTGATCATAGGTAGTGCAATATTTTGCCATCCTTCAAATCGCCGATAGTGAATGCCATTGGCATCGCGATATACAATGCCAACAGTAGCATTATTTGATTGTAGGGAAGGAATAGGGGTGATGGGGACTGATCCCATGGTGGCAATAGGGGCTTTATTGTGGGCAGGCGCAGTGCTTACTAACTCAAAGGCATTCTGTTCACAACTTTTTTGTAGGGCAGCAAGAGTACCGGGGCGTGCCAAATATTGTGCGGCGGTGAACGTTTGGGTTCCGGTAGGTTGGTGGCCAAGTTTAACGGTTCCCGCATCAGGCAGTGTTTGATCAATACCATTGGTAACACTAGCCATTACTAACAAATTTGGATTGAGGCGTGGCACGTACAAACCCCCACTGCTCTTTGAAAAAGCGTTTTGTATAGTTTGCGTGATATTTTGGTAGCATTGTTGTGCAAAGGCATCGGAGACGGGCTGTAAGATTGCGCGTGGGACAAAGAATGAGTGACAGAGTGCGTTTTCTTGCCAGTAGTTTTGCAGGGCGAGTGTTCCGTACGGCTCAGTGCTGTTCCACTTCCCCCAGCGGGTTGCGACTAGATGCAGGTCGCGTATAGATCGCGGTACTTGGAGGGCGTTTACTGCCAAAATATCGGGGCTAAGGATCGTGAGAGGATCTTGGTTGCTGGTGTATATACTTTTAACTTTTTCGATGGTCTGTAGGGCGGTGTTGATAGTTGCAAGGTCACCGGCAGGATCGAGTGCAAACAGTGTTGCATTGTATGGGGTGTTGGTTGATACGCCGAAGTCGATCCCCACCGCTTCAAATTCATCATGTCCTGCGGATGCGTAGAGAATATCCAGGATCGGTGTTTGTTGAATGCTATTTGCGTAGCCGGTTAAGGCGTTAAAAGAAGTCCCCTGATCTTTTTGGGTAAGTTCAAATCCGGGAGCTTCTAGTGTTTTGGTAATAAAGAAAGCGGAATAGTATTGGTTTCCTGTCGCAGCGTATGCAGAAAACATAGGATACGTTGCACAGAATAAAACAAGAAACAAAGGGGAACGTAATTTCATGCAATTTCCAGACAGGCACGTAAAAAATGAATTTTTTAATGACGGCTTCAGCGTAGTGATTTTTGACAATCTTTTGTCAAGTAAGTTATAGTTCTCATCTTCTTGCACATATTTTTTCTGGTCTTGGCAGTGCCCTTGTATTAGACTGGTGCCGTTTTTCCACTGTTATTGTTTACAAAAAACTGATTGCAATCTGTTATCACCATGATGATAATGATGCGATTGCGCAGTGTTTAGCTTAATAGGATTATCATGTCTCAAAAACCATTTAAGCGTTCTCGTATGCCACAAAGAGGACCGAATTTTTTATTTGTATTGTTGCTGCTGCTGGCCGGCTTCGGCGCCTTTTTGTTTTGGGCAAAAAGCACTCAGGCTGAGCCTGAAATGCTGGTCTATTCCGATTTTATGGATCAGGTGGAAAAAGGACTGGTAGCACGTGTTGATGTGATTGATAATACACATATACAAGGTCGCTTTGCACAAGGAGGGTATTTTGAGGTTGAGGTGCCATCGACACCGGCTCTGTGGGAGACGCTGCGCAAGCACCAGGTGGTTACCCAGGTGCATTACCCTGAGGGGCAGCCATGGGGTGGGCTTTTGATGCTCCTGCTGCTGCCGCTTATTCTTTTTGCGGCGTTTTTCTATTTTCGCCAGATGCAAGGGGGCATGAGCAATAGCAAGATTTTTAGCATAGGCAAGAGTAAGGCAAAGTTCTTTTCGCCATCCTCGATGACCGTTACCTTTGATGATGTTGCTGGTGCACAGGAGGCAAAAGAGGAGTTGCGCGATGTGGTTGAGTTTCTGCGCAAGCCTGAAAAGTTTGCTCGCTTGGGCGCAAAAATTCCTCGCGGGGTGTTGCTCTGTGGCGCGCCTGGCAACGGGAAAACGCTCCTGGCCAAAGCGGTCGCGGGTGAAGCAAACTGTCCGTTCTTTAGTATCAGCGGTTCTGATTTTGTTGAGGTGTTTGTCGGTGTTGGTGCATCACGCGTGCGTGATCTTTTTGCACAAGCACGCAAAAATGCCCCGTGTATTGTATTTATTGATGAAATTGATGCGGTGGGTCGTCAACGCGGTGTTGGCCTTGGTGGCGGGAATGATGAGCGTGAGCAGACATTGAACCAATTGCTTTCCGAAATGGATGGTTTTACCACACAGGCGCGCGGTGCGGTGATTGTTCTTGCCGCAACAAATAGGCCCGATGTGCTTGATAAGGCGCTGCTGCGTCCCGGTCGTTTTGATCGGACTATTGAAGTGCCATATCCTGACTTGAAGAGCCGTGAGCAGATTTTGAAGGTGCATATTAAAGGGGTGCCTCTTGCAGCCAGTGTTGATATCGAGCGCATTGCCCGGGGAACGCCAGGCTTTAGCGGCGCTGATCTTGAAAATTTGATCAATGAAGCGGCACTCATGGCGTCAAAAACCGACAAAAAAGAAGTTGAAATGGATGACTTTGAGCAAGCCCGGGATCGTGTGATGCTCGGCACTGAGCGTAAGACGATGATTTTTACGGATGAGGACAAAAAGCTGACGGCGTATCACGAAGGCGGCCATACGCTTCTTAATGTGCTGTTGCCAGCAACGGATCCGTTTCATAAGGTAACGATTATTCCTCGTGGTCGCGCCCTTGGTGTTTCATGGTCCTTGCCGGAACGTGATCGTACCAGCGTGTCGCGTACGGCAATGATTCAGCGTATTCAGGTGTCGCTTGGTGGTCTTTTGGCTGAGAAGATCTTCTTTAATGAGCAGACCAGTGGTGCCGCCAGTGACATTACCAATGCCACGCGCATTGCTCGTGATATGGTGTGTGTGTATGGTATGTCGGCACTGGGTCCAATTAGCTTTACGAGTGGCGACTATAACGCGTATCTTGGGGTGCGGGCTGGTGAGCAGGAATATTCAGCAGAAACCGCAAGTAAGATCGATGCTGAAGTGTCACGCATCATTACGCAGTGTCTTGAAGATGCCGAAAAACTACTCGTAGAGAACAAGGACAAGCTTGATTTGCTTGCTCGTACGCTTATTGAAAAAGAAACGATGCATGCGGCTGAGGTCTATGAGCTTCTTGGTCTTGCTCCTCGGGAGTCGCTCAGGTTTGATGCGGAAAAGTAGAAAAAGGCCCTTTTACATTTAGAGAAAGTGTGTTATTATCGCTGGCCTTAAGAGCGAAGAATACGCACGCAGATTAGAAAAATTAAGGAAACGAGAATGGCTAACATTTGTCGTATATGCGATAAGCGTCCACGAACGGCTAACAACGTGAGTAACGCAAATAACAAAACAAAGCGCTGGCAATATCCCAATGTTCATGTGGTGAGATACCGCATGAAAGGGCAGACGGAAGTCGCGCGAGGTGCAGTCTGCACTAAGTGCGTAAAGGCCGGCAAAATTGAAAAAGTAGTACGAGGTTCATAAACGATGGCAAATATTAAATCTTCAAAAAAAGATATTCTGCGTAGCGAGAAGGCTCGTCAACGTAATGTGGCGTGCAAAAGCGCGGTAAAAACTGCTCGTCGTAAAGTGCTTGATGCACTTGCTGCTGGTGACGTTGAAACAGCGCGCAAGCTGTTTGGTGCTGCAGAATCGTTGATTGCCCAAGCTGCTCGCAAAGGCGTGATCAAGAAAGCTACGATGGGTCGCAAGATCAGCCGCTTGGCACAACGCGTAAAAGGTGCAGTCAAGTAGTCGTCTGAACTAGATTTCTATAAGAGGTAGGGGAAACATTGGTAAAACAGTGTTTCCCTTTTTTCTATGGCTGCGGGGGCGATCGGTAAAGTTTTTTGGGGTTTCGCGTTAGTCTTAGCGCAGCATGAACGTCATCGCGAGCGTAGCGTGGCAGTGTACCCGCAACCAAAATTTTATGCGCAAGCCCTGTCTGTGGTGTAAGAGGAATTGATTTTTTCTTGTAGTGCGACATACTTTGCCATGTAAAAAGCGCTTTTATGGAGGGCAATATGCAACCAAAGCGAAGATTTGGACGGCATGGTGTAGTCGCAGTGCTGCTACACGGTGACCTGAGGCACGATGAAAAGCTTATTGAGCGATTAGAGCAGGCAGCAACGCAGTTTGGTATTTCGGAAGAGTACGCGTTTGATCCCTTCTTCCTGCGTCATCCGCAGTGCACGACGTATGGACGTGCGGAATTGATAGAGCAGGCAGAGCTTATTTGCAGCCGTGGGTATCTTGCTGTGCTGTGTGTGGGGCAAGACGCGACTGACCAGATGATTGCCATGAAATACTTTTATGATGATCCGCCTATCATGGTAGTGGGGGTTGATACAGAAAACGCGACCAATTCTCAAGGTCTTGAGCAGTTTGAAATGGTTGATTTTAGTGCCCATTTCAAATCAAATGCCTCTCGTTTGGTGCGTATGTGTAGCGACAAGCATGTTGGCTATGAAGAAGCGCTTGCGTTGATGCGCCAAGAGGATGAAGAGCGTAAGAATCGTCTGTGGGGTGTCTTTGATGATGGTTTTGTCATTCTTAAGGGCAAGGCGGGAGAGCAACACATGGTGCGCTTTGAAGATGAAAAAGAAGCAGAAGTACGACAAAAATCAAAGGAAGAAGCCTTTGTTGGTAAAGAACGTACGGTGCACTTTAAAGCATAAAGACTTTTCTTGGTGGCGGGAAAGCAGTATAGAATGAATGCCCTGAGAGTCGAAGAGAGAGCTTTTTTATGAATATACTACAAAAAACAATCGTGATGACTGCTGCGTGCGGCTTGTCTATGCACGCATTTCCTGCTGCCGCGGAGCCAACGCGTATGCAGCGTTTCAAGCACTTTAGTATCAAGCATTCGCGAGGCGGTGGGCAAGTGACCGCCTCGCTCGGTTTTTTGCTTGGGGTGATACTGCTTACCAGCAGCAAGGGTATGGAGGTCTTTTTTAGCAAGATGCGCAAAAAAGGTATCAAACAGACGCGTGGCTACTGGAAACGGCTGTTTGCCGGGGATAAAGATACCGTGCTTATGACGCTTGGATTGCTCGGCTCGCTCGGCATGCTGGGTGGTGGTGCCTGGTGGTATGCGTGGGGGAAAAAACACCTGCCTAAGAAGCAAGAGCGTGAGCCGGGCGGTAAACCGGGAAATCAGCCACGAGGGTTATTCCTGATTTCTGTTAATGGGGGAGGCGGTGATGGTCCATTAGGTCCGGAGGTCTTGCCGGGAGGTCGGAACAGGGGCTTTGCGCCACCGAAAGGGACGCGTCCTGGACAGCAAAAACCAGAAGGGCCTACATTTGCCGGTGGGCATGGGCGTCTTGGGGACGGACAAAATACGTTGCCACAGCGTTCTGAGAGTGCTTTAGAGGCGCAACGGCATGGCGTACTCTCATTTGCGGGCGTTCGGGCGGACAATACAAAACATGGACTCTTGGTCGAGATGAAGACTGATGCGGAGCGTACGCAGTTTGATACCCGGTGGAATACTGTCTCTGCGCTCAGAGAACATCCTGGGCACGGTATTTTGGCAGAGTTGACCTTGGAGACATTGCCAGATGACCGGCGAAACTGGCTTTCTAAGAACACAAAAATAAAAAATATACAGGAATGGCTTATGGCAAAGGCTGGCCAGCGTGCGTTTGATGATGCTGGATTTAAGGGGAAAGAAAAATTATTAGAATCATTGCAGCGATCTGAGTATGTACCTGCTGCTGGCTTTTGGAGCAATGGAGTTATTGAGATACCTGCTGATGCGCCCTGCCGATTGCATAGCAGAAAAGACTTATTGGAGACGATTGTTTTTTGTAGACAAGAGGCGTCACGATCTGGATTCATCTATGCGCCTGCCTATGAAGAATTATGTCTGGCCTTGCTGTGTCTTTTAAGTGGTGAGGAAGAGAAATTTGTTGATGTGGTGGCGCCGTGGGCGCTCTCAAGATACGTCTTGCGCACGGACAGATCAAACCCATCTCGGGCTGCCATACTCGGTAGCGCAGCTGCTCGTCGGGCAACTATTGTGTCGTCGCACGCCCCATAGCCAAAGGGGAAGGATGGGAAAAAAGCAGGCGAAACTCTTGGTGTACCATAGCCAGCTCTCAGGCAACCAGAGCCCTAAAGGGCTCGCAATGACCACATTGTTAGTGCGGAGCAGATGCGTCATCGCGAATCCGAACGAAGTGAGTGGTGTGGCGATCCATTTTAATCACTAATTCCCGGACAGCTCGTTATTGAAGCGAACCAGTTTTTAGTCTATTATCGCGTACTGCAACTGAAGTATTGCGTGCGAAAGATTTTTTTTGGTTCTGAAAATTGGGGTGTTATGCAACATATAAAAAGTGTTTTTGTTGTAATCGGATTGAGTGTTTTTTCTGCTTCGCAGTCTTGTGCATCTGATGCAGCGTTAGAGCTAGCTGCTCAGCAAAAAAAAATTGTGGAAACCTATCAAAATAGAGGTCTTTACCCTCTGGGGTTTGCTTTTGGGCTCAGTGATGACAACAGGATCTTGTCTACCGTGACCTTCGATCAAGCTTTTAATTTTTGGCATACAACGGTGCGTGATCTAAAAAGTCTTGAAGATGCATACGCCGCGGCACCTACCAACCAAGCACTCAGGCGCAGGCTTAAATGGAAAATGATCTGTTTGTGCAGGCATGCTTTTTTCGTTTCCCGCCAGATTGGAGTCCATCACGGTTGCCTGAAGAATGATGCAACGATTTTGTTTAGTGCTGTTGCTGGCCCTCGTAAGGAATTATGGCCTTGTGAGCGCATTGTTGCTGCATACATCTTGAATGAAATCCAAAAGCTCGAGATGTTTTATGAGGCGGTCGAGAGAGAATGGTCTAGAGTGGACCTAGTTTTGAACGGTTTATAAGATGTACAGAAAAAGAGGAGGTGTTTAACACCTCCTCTTTTTGCTACTTACGCCGTTTAACCGAGTGCAGGATCATTATTTTGCTGCACCTTTACGCTATGACGCGTTTGCTGAGGGGTGGCAGTCATTTTCTGCATGGTGATCGTTAAAATGCCGTTGTGCACATTTGCTTTGATAGAGGAAAGGTCCGCATCTGCCGGCACGTGTTGTGATTGGTGGCTTGCATAGGCAGAGCTGCTATACGAGTGGCGGGTAACGCCATCACTGCTATCATCAGATTCTTGCGAGTCGCCGCCTTTAATGCTGACGTACAGCATGCGTGACTCAGGATCTGTTTCTACCGTGACATCGCCGTGCGTTCTGCCCGGTATTGCCATCGTGTACTTCACTTCGGTTGCATTGTTTTTCGCTATTTTTAGTGGGCCAACCGGATGCAGCTCATGAACCGGGATTTCCTCTGCAATTGTTTGCGGAGCTATGACGGTAGGATACGGTTCGAACGGCCATAGGACCGGTTCAAACGGCTCAACAAAGCGAGGGCCGCCGAAGTGATGAAAGCCGCCAAAAAAGCCGCGCGCTTCGCTGAGCGTCGGAGCAAGCATGGCAAGGCTTGCAGCAGCAAAAATCAGACGTTTTTTCATAGGTGTCTCCTAAGATAGAATGATTAATATGTCTAATAGCATAAAAAAGAGTCTCTTTTTTTGTCAAATAGTCGTCTTTGCAAGGGGTTGTGAGTGCATGGTTTTACTGCTATAGTGGCTTATAACAATCATATAACTTTCTCTTTTTATCTATCTTTATGAAATACAGAGTAGCGGCTTTGGCCGCCCTTTTTCTGGCGCAGGTTTCTGTCGCATGGGCGCATGGTCACCATAATAAAAATTTGTGGCTTACTGGCAAAACGCATGATCATGATATCTGCGTTTCTGGTGTTATGCACAGTGGTCTTGTGCGGCGGTTTATAGAGACCGGGGCGTATGATGCCAGTGTGTATGCCAAAGGTTTTAAAATTTCTTGTGGTACGCCGCTGTGTCGTGAGTGCCGTCCTGATGGCTTCTTCTCTGCGGTTGATGCAGAAAAATATATTGGCAATTCTCCGTGCTGGCTTGGTATACGCAATCTTGGTGGTGGTGCGGCATTTCACCGGCATCATGATCGTTTTCATAAAAAGTATGAGACCAGTGTGACCGGTATCATACTGAATCCTCAGTTTTGCGGCGGCGCTACTTTTGGTGGCTCGCTTGGCGGCATTGATACCATGCTTGGTATCGAGCCAAACGCTATTCAATTTAACGGTGGCGCAGTGCCTACGATGCATATAAAATTTTTAACTGAATCGTATGCCTATTCAGCACCATTAAAATATCGTTCGGCTTCAGGGCGACTCTTTGTGGGCGTGCAGGGGTCGGTAACGACACCAAGCATGAACAAGGATTGGGGTCTTAACATTCGTCCGGGGTATTCTGCTGGCGGTATGGTGGGGGTGCAGTGGAAGCTCGGTTTTTTGCGGTTTGGTACGGCGTATGGATACCAAGTGCAAAAAGGTACTACAAGTCACCTGAAAGATGGTTTTGTGTACGCGGAAAAGCTCTCTAATTATCAAGAAAAGATGTTTGCATTGTCGCAGGTGGGTAATCGTATGATGGTGGCGCATAAGAGCGCGCCGAGTGATATTGCATCGCCTCTGGTGCTTGATGCCGGTGGTCATACGCATATGGTGACCAGTTATCTGATGGCCACGATCAAAGAGCGTTTTACCATCGGGTTGAGCGCGCAGTGTGAGTGGCCACGTGAGCCGCGGCGGCCGATGCAGAGTAAGATTAGTTTGGCGCTTGGTCTGTTATTATAAGCTTAGTGGCCGTCATCGCGAGCCCTTTGGAGAAAGAAAAAATGAACACGTTTAAAAAAACAGTGGTGTATAGCCTAATCGCGGTGAGCCTTCTGCTGGTAAGTTATGTCAGTGTGTGTGTCTTGTGGTGTGGGAGCACCATTACGGAGACGGCGGTCTTTTTATGGCGCTTTGCGGAGCAACCGGAATCTATGGGCGCGGTAGCACCAAGTTCACGTCATTTGGCCGAAGCACTTTCTGAGTATGTACAGCCGGGCACTGTATTAGAGCCACGTCGGTTTTTAGAAGTGGGGCCGGGTACCGGCGCTGTGACACAAGAAATAGTAAAACATGTTGGACCGGCAGATTGTCTTGATGTGGTCGAGCTGGATGGCGAGCTCGCGCAGATGCTGAGAGAAAAGTATGCGGGAGAGCCGCGCGTGTGTGTCCACCACTGTTCGATCGTCGATTGGAAGCCGTCCTATGCGTACGATGCCGTTGTGGTAGGGGTTCCGTTTAATGCATTGCCCCATAGTTTGGTGCAAGAGATTTGGGAGCATCTGAAGACGCTCAGCAAAACGGGCGCTACAACTGCCTATTTTTCTTATTGGGGTCTGCCAGAGGTGAAAAAAGCATTACTTTCTAAGGAAGAAAGAAGAGATTTTAAGAAGATTCAAAAATATCTCAAAGCTCTTTATCACGCGCATGGGACCGGTAAGAAGAAAATATGGCCGAATGTACCGCCCGCCGTTGTACGCTATTTACGCTTTTAAGCAGCTTGCTTGCTCTTCGCGTTTAATTGCTTTTGCAGCTTGTTTACCTTGATGGCAAGGGTTTCAAGCTCTTGTTGCAACAGTGCATTGCGTTTGCACGTTTGACATTGTTGTTGTTGTGCAGCGCTGCGTGCTGGGGATACGCTTTGACTTACTGGTTTTTGGGCCAGTTGCTGACGTGCACCTGCAATAGTGTAGCCTTTGGTGTACAAAAGATCCTTAATATGGATGAACGTACGTAGGTCATCGCTTGTATAAAAGCGTTGTCCGCCTTCTGATCGTGTGGCACTGAGGTTGAACTCTTTTTCCCAGAAGCGAATAACGTATTTTTCTACGTTTAGGGCTGTTGCAAGTTCACCGATACGAAATTGGCGTTTGGCCATTGGACGACTTTTTTGAGGCATTTGAGAGGCTCCTTCTATGCATCGAATAATAAGACGTCTATTGTTGTACCATATTCTTGGAAAAAGCAAAACAGTTTCTTAAGCTCCAAATGAAAATAATTTTTTTCTTCGTCGTGCTTGAGGGCGTAAAAACGCGAAAAGTGCGTTTTTACGCTGGTTTTTCCGCGCAGTACTCTTTTTTGTCTCGGTAGCAGGCTCTGTTTGTTTGTGTTACACTCGCGTCCTTGTTCTGGAAAGGAAATGCATGTTCGATAAAAAAACACTTCTCGTCGGTCTTCTCTCGTTTGCGACCGTTCTCGGTATTCAGGTGCTCTTTCGGCAATGGTTTGCGGCGCCAACCTCTGAGTTGTCGGTGCAAACAGGCGGCTCGTACACGATTCCGTTGCCAAGTGCGACTGATCTTGCAAGGCCCGCACAAAAAAATCTTTCGTTTGATGAAGCGGTTGCTGCTCATGATGCCCATATGCTTACCGTATCTACTTCTTTATATGAGGCAACATTTACCACGGTTGGTGGTACCCTTGATTCCTTGATGCTTCTGCCGGTGCCGGCAATTGCTGATCGCGCTATGCCGTTGGTGGTGCCTGCAGCTGTTCCTGACCATGCTTCGTATATAGTAGCTTGTGATGAGCATTCACCCCTGCATTATCGTCTCGATGAACATACCAAGCAGAGTGATGGCTCCCAGGTAGTGCGTTTTTCAGCGCGTTATCATGACTGGCAGATTTCCAAAACTTTTACGCTCTACCCTGATACTTACCGCATTGAGCTGACGCTTGCGTTTAAAACCAGTGCGCGCCATCCAGCACCGCTGCGGCCGCGCCTCTTTGTGGCAGCGCCGCGCTCTGCAGATGCTACCAAGGACAAACCAACGGCAGTTGTTTTTGATGCTGCTAAAGGTGCTCTAAATACTGATATCTCTGATGTGCAGCGTACGACCGACGCGTGGGTACAACCAAGCATTATTGGTGGTCAAACGCTCTACTGTGCTCAAGTGCTCTATGCTGATACGCAGGGATTTGTGCAGCGCGGATACTTTACTGCCGCTGATGCCGGCTCAGTAAGTGCGATTCTTGAAGGCCCTACGCTGACTGATGCCGCCGCCTATACGCTTTCCTTTTATGCGGGACCAAAAAATCTGGAAACGCTTGCTGCCGTTGATGAGCGCCTTGAAGGGCTGCTCAATTTCGGCTTTTTGTCGTGGCTGGTTAAATGGCTGCTCCGTCTGCTTGATCACATCTATGATTTGGTGCACAACTACGGTATTGCCATTATGCTGCTGACCATGTTGTTGCGTCTGCTGCTGATGCCGTTTTCGCTGCGTGGTATGAAGTACATGGAACAACAGCAACGCCTGCAGCCGCGCGTTGCTGGCCTGCGCAAAAAATATGCGCATGATACGGCAATGTTTAATGCTGAGTTGATGAAGCTGTATCAAGAGCATGGCGTCTCGCCAGCAGGTCCGCTCATTGGCTGTTTGTTTATGCTGCCGCAGTGGCCAATCTTTTTTGCGATGTATCGTTTGGCTGGCGCGGTACAACTGCACCATGCACCATTTTTTGGCTGGATCACCGATTTGTCGGCAAAAGATCCGTATTATGTCTTGCCTGCGCTGGTGATTGCACTCACCTTTATGCAGCCATTTAGCATGGGTGGTGAAGAGGGTGACAGCCGCACGCGCATGATGCGCTTTGTGATGCCGCTGCTCTTGTCTGCTATGTTTGTCGGTATGCCGGCAGTGGTACTGCTCTTCTTGGTAGTAAACTTTTCATTCTCTCTCTTTGAACAACGTATTCGTGCTTTGCTTTCGCGCCGAGGAGCACGCGCTTGAAAGATTTGCCTTCCCTCCAGGCGCTGATTCAACAGTTGCGCCACATTCCGTATGTGGCATCAAAGCAAGTCTATCGGGTAGCGCTCTATTTATTGACCGCACCCAATGAACGGGTAAGCAATTTGCTGAGCACCATAACCAATGCGCGTGAGCGCATGCGGCCATGTGTGGTGTGTGGCAATTGGGCAGAAGGTGATGAGCGGTGCATTATTTGTGCAAACGATCAGCGTGATGCCGGTTTGTTGTGCATCGTAGAAGAATGGCCTGATTTGTATGCCCTCGAGCGCCTGGGCGAATACCGCGGACGATACCATGTGCTTGGTGGCGCCTTGAACCCGCTGGAAGGTGTGGGTCCGCAGCAGTTGCGCATTCAGGCACTCATTGATCGTTTGGCAACTGAGCCGATTCGAGAACTTATTTTTGCCCTCAATCCAACGCCAGAAGGGGAAGCGACGCTTAGTTATATCCGGAGCAAGATTCCCGCAGCGTGCGGGGTGACGTGTTCCCGTCTTGCTAGTGGCATGCCGACTGGGTCACACCTGGCGTACCTTGATCGTACGACGATTCATCGGGCGCTTGCCGGACGCCAGCAGCTGAGTTAAGGCGTAGTTGCAATTTTGTTAAAAAACATTGATTCTGAAAGTGCGTGGATTTAACGCAACATGCATGTGGGTGGTGACTTTGGCCTTGTGGCTCGGGGATCCGCCCCTTTTTTTCTAGCGCAGCCCGCACCACGCCGCGTTCTTTGCTATGGCAACACTTGCCATTACTCCAATAAAACTCTCTTTTTATCGCCAGTGCCACTTGCAGGGATTACAGAAACGTGCTGTAATGCTTCTGTTGTTTTCTACAGCAAGCAACAAGCTGAACCGTGACTGTGCGTTGTAATACTTAATCCCCTTATATTCTGGAGCTAATAATTCCTATGAATACTATTACTAAGACTGTTATCAATGAAGTGCCTTTCGAACTTGAAACAACGGTGGTCAATACTGCCGATTGTGAAGCCATTCCAGATTTTCGTAGACTGGAAGAGCTGGCTGCGTTGACCCAGGATGTGCCGTTGCGGATCGCCGTGGCGCATGCGCCTGAGGCGTTTGAAGAGGCGAAACGCTCTGTCTATCATATTGCTGGAGAAATCGAAAAGGCGATGCCGCGTATTCGTGTTAAATTGCGCACGCTTGCCATCGATGTCGAAAGCGTTCACCGAACTGTCCAAATCATTGCCGCCTATGAGGCGTCTATTAGCTCAGCTATTCAGCTGGGCCATTCTTTTATTGTGACTCAGGATTGGACGTATAGTGAGGTGGTGCTTAATGCCCGCAGAAACTATATGATTCGGTCAAAGCAACTCTTTGCGTTAACCGGTGACCCGGCACCAATGATGGCTAAGTATGGGCATCAAATGAATCCTAAAACGATTGGTGGTGTTTTTAGTAGCCCGGTGGCGCCTGAGCACTATCTTGATAGCCTGAATGCGCTGCAGCCAGGCGTTGATCGCGTATGTCTTGCCTATACGGATACATCGCTGAGTGAACATGAGCATAGGATTCTTGATGAAAACGTTACGAGCATTGTGAATCACTTTGAGCAGAATAACGTCAAAGTTTCCAAGCATGCGTGGACAACCAAAGAAGCACGTATCGAGTCGCTTGCCGACAAGATGGCGACCTGCAAAGCGGTAATAACTCTCAATGAGCCGGCAGCACACGTCCATCATAAAAAAGTAGTTGATCTGTGTAATACGCTCAACAAGCCGCATGAAGCGTCCACGCATGACCAGGTCTTTCATGGCTCGGCCATTGGCCACGGGCATAGTACGGCAGAATACTGTGCCGGATTGGTGTCTGTTTTGGCCGTGATGGTTTCTGACATAAACATTCTCACGGGCAGCGAAGACTTTATGCGTAAACTGCGTGCACATGAAGGTGCTCGTTACAATCACTATGTCTTTGAGCTGCAGGGGCTTTTGCTTACCAAGCAGCAATCAACGTTGCTTAAAATGCAATCCGTACACGAAGAGTAGAAAGAGATGGTCATGACTCTGGGAATAAAAACAAAGCCAAACATTGTTATTCCCTATTATCCAGGGGATGCAATGCATACTTTGATAGCGGGTAGACTCTTTGACCAACTGCGCCAACCGCCCTACGTTGATCTTTGTAATGCGCAGCTTGTTCATTTAAATACACTGAGCGATAAGGAAATTGATTTTGTAGCCGGGCTTGAGTGTTTTAAAAACGCGCATTATGTGATAGCGCCGGGTGTCTTTATTTCGCGTCGACTGCACAAGATATATCGAACTCGTGGTCCCATACCAACGATATATGTTGGCATTAGTCGGTGGCTTGCCAAGAAACTTGGCCTTATTTACACAGCAACGTGTCCTGGCAGCTACTTTACGGGGGTTGGTGCAAAGCCGTTAAAAGGAAAGGAGTTGGCTGAAGCACTACTGTCTTTCTTTGATGGCACTAAGCCAGAAATCAGTGTTTTGCAGCATATATCTCCAGAGGAAGGGGTATTTGAAAAAGTAACTGGTGAATTGCGGGAATCCTTGAGTGCGTATGACATTAATGTGCGCGTATGTCACTACGCAAAGGAAGATGGTGATGTTACTCGCTGGACGGAAGAGGTCATACAACAGAGTGACGTTATTTTACATATCGAGGGTGGAGTTTTGCTCATGCCGCGGGAGGAGTTAGCAGAGCTCTGCCAGAAGCACGGAAAATTCATTATTGGCTTTGGAGGCAAGACGGATATTAAGTGTGGATACTTCGGTACATTATGTATTGATTTCGATGCTACTGTGCTGGCTGTTTTGAAAATGGTTGCCCACTTGGTGACGACAGGGAAATCAGTGGGTTCTTGTCCAACCGTCGAGCTCTCGGAAGCGCGAATCTTTATGATTAATGAAATCTTAGTGCTATGCCATCCGGACCGAGATACTTTGATGGCAAGGATAAACAAGAGTAAAAAAATAAAACTCGTACGCCATTGGCCGGAGGTTTTTGAAAAATTGACTGTATGGTAAGTAGTACTTAAAATGTCTGACACACCGTTGAATATGCCTCATGAAAATTTCTTACTTTAGGAGTATTTAATGTGTCGGTTTTTTGTGCGTGGCCACAATAATGTGCTTTGTAGTTTTGGTGTCGTGCTGTGGACAATGTTGATTGTCTCTTCTCTGGATGGCGGCACGTTTGCTCGTACTACTACCATGGATCACGCCACAGGCTTCTATATCACCCACATCAACTAAAGAGCATCTCTGCTAGATCATCGGAGGGGCGAGCGTGTTCCGCAACCCGGGCACGCTCGTTGCTCCTTCTTTCTCACCATGGTACACTCCCTCATCTTGTCGCATAAGAGGAGTTGTAGCATGATCGATTGTTCCATAATATATAAACACCGGCGTGAACAGTTATTAAAAAAGCTCCCCATTGAAAGCCCAGAAGATCGCATTGTGCTCTGTGCCGGCAGCGAAAGAAACCAGCACGGTCGTTTTATTCAAGACAGTACCTTTTTTTATTTTACCGGTATCGACGAGCCCGATGTGGTGCTTGTGATTGACCCTGAGGGGCGTGACGTTTTGTTTGTACCGCGTTTTGAGGGGCGCCGCGCATTGTGGATGGGTAGTGAAATTACCGACAAAACGCCGGCCTTTGAGTACGGTGTTGACCGTATTTATTACCTGGGCGCGGCGTGGAGCGGCTACAGCGCCGGGGATTTGGACAAGCGGGAATGTTACCTCGATTTCTTGCATTACATCGCCAAGCAAAGAATTGCCGGCGGCCGGTTGTATATACCCACAATGCCATCATGGCATGGCACTTTTCCTCAGCAGTTTTTGGCATGGCTTATTGATGATGTGCACATGGCGCCAAGTCAGAACGTTGCCTGTGTTGCCGAAGAGATTGCTGCATTGCGCCGTTATAAGATGGGCAATGAGAAAATGTATATTCAAGAGGCGATACGGCGTACGGCTGCGGCGTTTAAAGCAGCTCATGCCGCTATTAAGCCCGGCATGTACGAGTACGAAGTACGGGCGATTATTGATGGCACCTGCATAGCACAAGGCTCTGAGTTTGAGGCCTTTCCCACAATCGTGGGCAGTGGCGTGAATGCAACAATCTTGCATCGGCGGCATGCTGACAAGATGCTCAAAGACGGGGAATTAGTGCTCATTGATGCGGGAGCCACAAGTCATTACTGCAGAGCAGATATTTCGCGGACCTATCCGGTATCTGGAAAATTTACCCCACGGCAACGGGAGTTGTATGCAGCGGTTCTTGACACCCTGCGTTATGCCGAAACACTGGCAAAACCCGGCATGTATATTACCAACCGCGAGCGTCCGGAGCTCTCGATTAATCATTTGGTGCGCAAATATCTAGAAACCACCTATGGCCTAATCAACGTGATGCCCCATAGCATTGGGCATTTTTTAGGGTATGATGTACATGATGTCGGTGATTACCGCGTACCCTTGCAGCGTGGCGATGTGATTACGCTTGAGCCGGGCATTTATTTGCCGCACGAGGGTATCGGTATTCGTATAGAAGATGATTATGAAATTGGCGATGATGGCAACTGGTGCTTAAGTGACATGATTCCCCGAGAGATAGAAGAGATTGAAAGGTAATAAGAGAATGCAGAAGAGAAGTGATCAGATGAATGTACAAGAATTAAAGGATGCGGTTGCCAAGCGTGGTACACGGTTTGTCGTTGTTACGGGGGGCGTGTGCTCTTCTATTGGCAAGGGGGTATTGCTTTCCAGCATTGGGGTACTGCTCAAAGATGCTGGGTACTCCGTTGGGGTTATGAAGTGCGATCCGTATTTAAACGTTGATCCAGGCACTATGTCACCGCATGAGCATGGTGAAGTGTTTGTGACCAAAGATGGCGCAGAAACCGATCTGGATCTTGGTCACTATGAGCGTATGCTTGGCGAAGAGTTTACCAAAGAATCTTCTATAACGTCCGGCAAAATTTACAGCCACCTTATTGCCGCTGAGCGTGATGGCGCGTTTCTGGGTCGGTGTATCACCTTGGTGCCCCATGTTACTGACGAAATTAATCGCCGCATATTAGGCTTTGCATTGCAGGGTAATTATGATGTGGTGATGATTGAAATTGGTGGTACGGTTGGTGACATGGAAGGAGAAATCTTTCTAGAAGCGGTGCGTGAACTGCGTCACATGCTTCCCGCTGCCCGCGTTGCTCATGCCCATTTGAGTTTGGTGCCGTACCTGCCGTGGGCCAATGAAGTTAAAACAAAACCGACACAGCATAGTGTGGTGCTCCTGAAGCGTGCGGGGCTCATTGCTGACATGCTTTTCTTGCGTACCGGTAAGTTGATTGCAAAGCGAGAGCTTAAAAAAGTTTCGGTTATGTGCGGAGTGCCAGAAGAAGCGGTTTTTCAGGTACGTACCCGTAGTCCGCTTTACTCACTCTTTTTTGATTTAAATGAACAAGGCGTGCTGGCAGCCGTGCAACGCGCACTGGGTCTTGAGCCACGCGTAGCACAATTGGTGCAGTGGCAAGAGGTGCTGCATCGTATTGAGGCAGCGCAGGAGGGGGTGCGTATTGGATTTATTGCTAAGTACGTGGAAGGTAATGATCCATATATTTCTCTTATTGAGGCGCTGAAGTCGGCAGGGCATGTCCATGGGCTGCAGGTAGAGCTGGTCACTATCGATTCTGAAGAGCTTGAAGGCATGACGCCAGCGGCACGTGCTGAGGTCTTTGCCGGTCTTGATGGGTTTGTCATTCCTGGTGGCTTTGGTAGTCGGGGCGTTGAAGGAAAAATTCTGGCAACCCAATGGGCGCGTGAGCACAAGGTGCCATTCTTGGGCATTTGCCTTGGTATGCAGGTGATGCTTATTGAGGCGGCACGGGATCTGTGTGGCATTTCTGATGCGACCAGCCTTGAGTTTGATGAGTCCACCAAAAATCCGGTTATTACCCTGATTGACGAGCAATACAAGGTGGTGCGTAAAGGGGGCACCATGCGCCTGGGTACCTATCCGTGTGCACTGGTAGAAGGAACGCTTGCCCGTCGTTGTTATGGAGCAGATTTGGTAGAAGAACGTCATCGCCACCGCTACGAGTTTAATAACGCGTATCAAGAGGCATTGGAGCGTAAAGGTGTGGTTTTTGCCGGTCGGTGTCCTGACAATAACTTGGTAGAGGTTGCCGAGATTACGGGGCATCCGTTTATGATTGGAGTGCAGTTTCATCCGGAATACCGAGCAACACCGTTAAAACAGCATCCGCTTTTTAGTGGCTTTATGGCAGCGGTTAAAAAGAAATCTACCGGGCGATAGTGCATTTGACTGGTGTATTTTTTTGCCGTACACTCCTTGGCTCAGTGTCAAAAGCGCACTCCCGTTCAGCGCTAATGCATCGCGATAAAAAGATCTTATAAAAAAGTGAGAATATTATGATCGATATGAATAAAACATTCTTCCTTCGTGTGGAAGACCGTGCGCCGCAGTGGCATGTCATTGACGCTACGGGACAAACGCTTGGTCGCTTGGCGACGGAAGTGGCAACGTTGCTACGTGGCCGTCACAAGCCAACGTACACGGCGCACACTGATAGTGGTGACTATGTCGTGGTGATCAATGCAGATAAATTTGTGGTCACAGGCAACAAGATGCTTGGCAAAGAATATGTGAGTTATTCTGGCTGGCGCAGTGGTAAAAAAGTAACCAACTTGCGCGATAAGCTTGCAAAGCACCCAACCGATATCATTCGCTTGGCAGTGAAGGGCATGCTTCCTCGTACCTCGCTGGGACGTCAAATCTTTACCAAGCTAAAAGTGTATACTGAAGCAACGCACCCACATACGGCGCAAATTAAGTAAAACGTTTTTACGTGAAAAGGGCCACCGATTATTCGGTGGCCCTTTTTGTATGTTTAGGCTCCGGTATACGCCGCAACAAATTTCATGATATCGCGGTACGAAAGCACCAGTACCAAGCCAAAGAACAAGAACCACGAGCCGAGCAGGATCGTTTCTTTGAGTTTGACCGGCAGTTGGCGGCGGATGATGCCTTCAATGAGTACAAAGAGCAGCTGGCCACCATCAAGTGCGCCCAGCGGTAGCACATTCATAAGGGCGAGCATGATGCTAATTTGGCCAAGGAAAGAAAGGAGCTCGCGGGCACCGGCTTGTGCGCTCTTAAAGGTTTGAAAGAACAATGATAATGGTCCTTCAAAGCTGGCCGTGTCACGGACTTGAAACATGCGTTTGATTGCCATGGCAGTGGTTGCAATAGCATTGTGGACCGTGCGCACGCTTTTTTGAAAGGCGCTTTGTAGCGAATCGGTTTGGGTAGCACCGGGTACTTCTTCATTGTTTATTTTAATAGAGACGCCGAGTGAGCCAACGCCGTTTTTATCACCGAGAAGGACGTCGTGCCGCTCTGGGGTGCCGCTCTTGTCTTGAAGGGCAAGAGACAGGGGTTCATTCGGGTGTTTGGCGATGTTGGCCAAAAAGGCGCACAGCTGCTCTTGGGTGGTGGTGCTATCTTCCGAGAATTCTACATAGCGTGAAGTCTGCAGATCGCCATCGGTGGAAACAATCTCGCAGTAGCCGGCAAGCACGGTGTCTGCTTTGAGATGTGCTTTTTCTGCAGCACTGCCCGGCAGTACGCTGGTGATAGTGACGCGTGCTTTGGTCAGTGGGCGGGTGCCGTAATTGGTCAGCGTAAAGGCAACATAGGCAAACGCCAGGTTAAAGGCGATGCCGCCAAGCATGACTATGGTCTTTTTAATCGTGCTGGCGCGGTCAAAGTCTCGTGCTGGGTTAAGCGCTGGGTTTGCCTGGGCTTCTTCTGGGGTGGTCGAGTATTGCATGGCACAGTAACCACCGAGGGGAATGAGGGAAAGGCGAAATTCGGTTTCTCCTATTTTGGTCTGTATAAGTACCGGGCCAAAGCCGAGAGAAAAGGCGGGAACGCCGATGTTGAAGAGTTTTGCAAAAAGAAAGTGGCCACATTCATGAATGGCGATGAGTAGGCCAAAGCCGGCGCCTGCCATAATAACGGGTAGGAGGTTTTGCACGAAGGGGGTGAAAATCATAGGCATGAAATATCCTTTTACTGGTAATGGAAGATAACGGGGGAAAGCTAACACAAGGGGGCGGTTGGCGCAATTGTTTGCTATTGATCGCTCTGCCGGTCTCATGCTAGAATGTGCGACATGAACATTAAAAAAACTCTTTTCATCTGCGCTTCTTACTCTCTTTTTACAACGTGCTTTGCCGCGGCAACTATTAGTGTTCCTGACATGTTGCCGGAGTATTGGCGTACGTTTGCTGATGGCCTTAATGGCCCGGTGCAGCTTATGACGCGCTGGTACGATGTGCCGGACGAAGAGATTATTGAGCGATTTGGTGTCAATGAAAGTACGGTAAACCGCATTATTCTTTGCAGGCCGAGTGGCGAGCTCGTGACCGAGAGCCCTTTGGTTCTGTGGCTTATACATGGGACCTGGGCGGCGCAGAGTCCTGAGTTTTTTGATCCCTCTGATGAGACGTATCAGATGTTTCTCGCTTTTGGTGAAGAGCTTGCGTGCCGTAAGAAGCGGCCGATTGAAATAGTGTCGTATACCTGGGATTCGGCAGATTCCTACGAGGCCCGGCGCCTCGGGGGCACTACTTTACGGTTTATCTCAGAATCTTTTTTTGGGGTGAGCAGTGGGTATGGGCCTCACTGGGTGGTAAGCCATAGTCATGGTACTAATGTGGCACTTCTTGCTTCGCAGGAGGTGTGTTTTGAGGCTATTGTATCGCTTGCAGCCCCGGTTCTTGAGGCGATTTATTCGCCGCTCTATGTCGGCACTTTTTACCATTTTTATTCCCTGAGTGACTTTGTGCAAAAGTTAGGTTCTTTTGACCGACGCTCCGCCAAGCGCATGCTCGGCCTTTCCGGGAACGGGCGCTTTTTCCAGAAAGAATCTCCCTATACCACGACCTACAGCTTTCGGGTCATGTTTGACGGCGGTGAGCCAGCGCACTTGAATCTTAAAAGGCTTATATCCTATTTCTGGGACATCGTGGATACCCGTGAGAGCCTGTATAAGCACTATACTCATTTTGATCTTGATATTTCTTTTCACGCTCGTGCCCACGAGCCGTTTGTGCTGCTGAGTGGGCGTGAGCAGCTGCGTAGTGAGGATGTTTTGGCCCGTATGGCAGAGTATGGTAACAATCCGGAAATGCTCCAAGAGTTACTCCGTGATTTTGACCAGTCAAAGAAGCAGAGTGAGTTATTTGCGCGCCGGTATGGCGGACGGTCCATTGCTGAGCGTAGTGGTTGGTCGGCTCAATTTGTTGCCAATTGGCAGGAGTTGAGCGACGTAATTACGCGGTGCGTGCCGTTTTTTGCGCCGCGCTAATGGTGTTTGAGTGCAACGATTCTCTCACTTTCCGGCTTGAAAAAAGTAAAAAACCAGCTACAATTACCCGCATTATAAAAATTGCCCTGCTTCGTGGGGCATCTTCGAAAAACTGCCGGACATATCTAAAGGTACCGTTTCGGAAGGCAAAACTGCAGTGTTTGCCCGGTGAGTTAGGAATTATCACGATAATAGTCGTTTAACAAGGATGTTGTATTATGCCGACAATTAATCAACTCGTTCGCATCAGTCGCAAAAGAATGACTGAAAAGCGTAAATCTCCCGCATTAGCAGAATGCCCTCAAAGGCGTGGTGTGTGTACTCGTGTATATACGACGACACCAAAAAAACCAAACTCTGCGTTGCGTAAAGTAGCTCGCGTAAAGCTCACGACTGGTCGTGAAATTACTGCATATATCGGTGGTGAAGGCCATAACTTGCAAGAGCACTCAGTGGTGCTGGTGCGTGGTGGTCGTGTTCCCGATCTTCCCGGTGTGAAATATCATATTGTTCGTGGCGCGCTTGATACTGCTGGTGTTGCTGGCCGTAAACAAGCTCGTTCTCTCTATGGTGCTAAGCGGCCTAAGCCAGGCGCACCGGCTGCTCCAACAAAGAAAGGTAAGTAATGCCTCGTCGTAAGTCTGTAAATTTTATTCGTGATATTGGTGTTGATGCTCGCTTTGGCTCACCGTTGATACAAAAAATGATCAACATCGTGATGGAGCGTGGCAAAAAGGCTTTGGCTCGTAAAATCGTGTATGAGGCCTTTGATGTCCTTGAGAGTCGCTTGAAGGGCGATCGCGAAAAGGCGCTTGCGTTGTTTGAAAAGGCAGTAACTAATATTCGTCCGGTGGTGGAAGTGCGTTCTCGTCGTGTCGGTGGCGGTGTGTATCAAATCCCGGTGGAAGTTGCTCCTATGCGCGCAAATGCACTGATGCTTCGTTGGTTGATTCAATCAGCAGCAAAGCGCTCTGATAAAACCATGGGTCAGCGGCTTGCGAATGAATTAATGGATGCAGCAAGCGGTAATGGTGCTGCAGTTAAGAAAAAGATGGACGTCCATCGCATGGCTGAAGCAAACCGTGCCTTCTCTCACTATGCCTGGTAGAGGGAGCAATGAGTAAAAATCTTTTAAAGTATCGCAATATTGGCATTATGGCTCACATCGACGCCGGTAAGACGACGGTGACTGAGCGTATCCTTTACTATACTGGTGTTTCTCACAAGATTGGTGAAGTGCACGAAGGTGCAGCAACCATGGACTGGATGGAGCAAGAGCAAGAGCGTGGTATTACCATTACCTCTGCGGCAACCACCTGTTTTTGGAATGCCCATCAAATTAACATTATTGATACACCGGGACACGTTGACTTCACTATTGAAGTAGAGCGCTCACTGCGCGTACTTGATGGTGCGGTTGCGGTGTTTTGTGGTGTTGGCGGCGTTGAGCCCCAATCAGAAACAGTCTGGCGTCAGGCTGACCGTCACAAAGTTCCGCGTATTGCCTTTGTAAACAAGTTGGACCGTGTTGGTGCTAACTATTTTGAAGTCGTTACTGAATTGCGTGAAAAGCTTGGGGCAAATCCCCTCGTCATGCAGATTCCTGTAGGGCAGTCAGAAGAGTTTAGCGCCATTATTGATGTGGTCAGTAACCGCATGGCAACGTTTGAGGCAGAATCAAACGGTTCTCGTATTGTATGGAGCGAGGTTCCTGCTGAGTATGCAAGGCAGCGCGATGAGCTATATGAAAAAATTGTAGCGCAGGCTTCTGAGTTTGATGAAGCGCTTGCAGATAAGTATTTGAGTGGTGAAGCGGCATCGACTGAAGAAGTGCGCCTCGCATTGCGTCGTGGTGTTGTGCTGCAAGAAGTAACTCCGGTCTTCTGTGGATCTGCGTTTAAGAACAAAGGTGTGCAGCTGCTCCTCGATGGCGTCGTTGATTACTTGCCATCACCGCTTGAAGTGCCTGCTATTGTCGGTCACTCAGTGGATGATGAGAGTGTTGAAATTGTACGCAAAGCTGATGATAGCGAGCCGCTTGCAGCCCTTGCATTTAAGATTATGACTGATCCGTTCGTTGGTATGCTTACGTTTACGCGTATTTATTCTGGCGTGCTTGAGTCTGGTTCGTATGTTTACAATCCGCGCAAGGATTCTAAAGAACGTGTGAGTCGCTTGGTGCGTATGCATGCAAACAAGCGTGAAGAAATTAAGTCTGCTGGTGCCGGTGATATTGTTGCCGTTATTGGCTTAAAAGACGTCGTTACTGGTGATACGCTGTGTGAAGAAAAGACGCCGTTGCTTCTTGAGTCTATCAAGGCTCCTGAGCCGGTGCTGAGCGTAGCGGTAGAACCAAAAACGAAGGGTGAATACGAAAAGATGATCAACGCTTTGCGTCGTCTGATGCAAGAAGATCCATCGTTTCGGTTTACCGTCAACGATGAAACGGGACAAACCGTTATTTCCGGTATGGGTGAATTGCACTTGGAAATTATTGTTGATCGTATGAAGCGTGAATACAAGGTTGAAGCGACCGTTGGTAAGACCGAGGTTGCCTACCGTGAAACGATTCAGAAGATTGCCAGTGTCGAATCCAAGTTTATTCGTCAGTCCGGTGGTCGTGGTCAATACGGTCACGTATTGATGCGGTTTGAGCCGCTTGGTCGCGGCGAAGGGTTTGAGTTCGTCAATGAAGTGGTCGGCGGTACTATTCCGCGTGAATATATTCCGGCAATCGAAAAGGGCGTACGCGAATCACTTGGCAGTGGCGTTATCGCGGGCTATCCAGCCGTTGATATGCGTGCAATCGTGTATGACGGATCGTATCACGATGTTGACTCTTCTGAAATGGCGTTTAAAATAGCTGCATCTATGGCGTTTCGCGATGGGATGCTCAAAGCCTCGCCAGTACTCTTAGAGCCAATCATGAAAGTTGAGGTTGTCACTCCCGAGGAAAACCTTGGGGACGTGATGGGAGATCTCAATTCTCGTCGTGGACGAATTTTGGGAATGTCTTCTCGTAAAGGTGCTGAGGTGGTTGACGCCGAAGTGCCGCTCGGAGAGATGTTTGGCTACACAACGGATTTGCGATCTATGACTAAGGGGCGTGCGAGTTCATCCATGCAACTAGCCGTGTATCGCGAAGTTCCGCGTAATGTGCAAGAAGAAATAGCAGCAAAAAAATAACATAAATAGCTTGAATAGAGAGGATAAATAATGGCTAAAGGCGTGTTTCAAAGAACTAAGCCGCACGTAAACATCGGTACCATCGGTCACGTTGACCATGGTAAGACAAGTTTGACCGCGGCGATTACCAAAGTGCTTGCAGAGCAAGGTTTGGCTGAAGTTCGTGCATTCGACACTATTGACAAGGCTCCTGAAGAAAGAGAACGTGGTATTACCATTGCTGCTTCTCACGTTGAATACGAAACAAAAGCACGTCACTATGCGCACGTTGACTGCCCAGGTCACGCTGACTATGTAAAAAACATGTTGACCGGTGCGGCACAAATGGACGGCGCTATCTTGGTAGTGTCTGCTGCTGACGGCCCGATGCCACAAACTCGTGAACACATCTTGCTTGCTCGCCAAGTTGGTGTGCCAACGATGGTTGTCTTCTTGAACAAGATTGATATGGTGGACGACGTAGATTTGGTTGACTTGGTTGAAGAAGAAATTCGCGATCTTTTGACTCAGTATGGTTTTGATGGCAAGAACATTCAATTCGTTCGTGGTTCAGCATTGGCTGCGCTTAAGGGCGAAAACGAAGAAATCGGCAAGAAAGCAATTCTTGAGTTGATGGACAAGGTCGACAAGTACATTCCAACACCAGAGCGTGATACTGAAAAGCCATTCTTGATGCCTATTGAAGACGTATTCTCGATTTCAGGTCGTGGTACGGTAGTAACGGGTCGTGTTGAATGCGGTATTTTGAAGATTGGTCAAGAAGTTGAAATCGTCGGCTTCCGTGACACAACCAAAACAACCGTGACCGGTATCGAAATGTTTAACAAGGAAATGACTGAGGCTCTCCCTGGTGACAACGTCGGTGTACTTCTTCGTGGCACGAAAAAGGATGATGTTGAGCGTGGTCAAGTGCTTGCAAAGCCAGGTACCGTTACTCCTCATAAGAAATTCAAAGCACAATTAATGGTACTTACCGAAAAAGAAGGCGGCCGTCATAGCCCATTCTTTAACGGCTACCGTCCACAATTTTACTTCAGAACAACTGACGTGACCGGCAGCATCACTTTGCCAGCAGGCCGTGAAATGGTTATGCCTGGTGACAACGTTGAAGTTACTGTGGAATTGATTACGCCGGTTGCTATGTACAAACAGCTTCGCTTTGCGATCCGTGAAGGCGGTCGTACGGTTGGTGCTGGTGTAGTAAGCGAAATTATCGAGTAATTGGCTTAGGACCGAAATAGGAAACATATGAAAAAGCAAAAAATTCGTCTGACGCTTAAGTCGTACGATCATCAGCTGCTTGATACTGCGGTCCGGCAAATTGTGTTAACGGTTAAGAGGACAGGATCTACTGTGGTAGGTCCTGTTCCCCTCCCAACACATACCCGGTATTTTACCGTTTTGCGATCACCGCACGTAGATAAAAAATCACGCGAACAATTCCAGCTTGCTACCCATAAGCGCGTGCTTGATATTGTTTCGCCTGCAGAACAGACGATGGATGCCCTGATGAAATTGAACATTTCGTCCGGTGTTGATGTGGAAATTAAATAGAGTTAGGTACGTGAGAGTATGAAAACATTGAGCCATGTTCCTGGCATTAAAGTTGGTATGACGCAGGTCTTTGATAGCGCCCGCAATGCAATACCAGTGACCGTTATTGATTGTGGACAATGGGTGGTTACCCAAATCAAAACAGCGGCACATGACGGCTATGAAGCTCTGCAAATTGGTAAGTTGCGTAAGCGCTACCAAAAGAAGGGTTTTAGCGCAGACATGCTGCAAAAAAAGTCCGATTATTTTCTTTTTATTCGTGAAGTGCGCTGCGAATCAACGCAAGGCTATGAGCTTGGTGCAATGGTGACGCTTGATAACGTCATGTTTGATGAATCCACCACGGTAAGCGTAACTGGTATGTCTATTGGCCGCGGCTATCAAGGGGTTGTAAAGCGCCTTGGTTATACCGGTGGTCCAGCGACTCACGGTTCGATGTTTGGTCGTCGTCCTGGTGCTATTGGTAGCATGAGAACGCAAGGTGAGGTTATCAAGGGCAAAGGTCTTCCTGGTCATATGGGTCATGAGACGGTTACCGTACGCGGTTTGCGCGTGGTAAAAGTTGATCATGCGCAAGGGATTATCTTGGTCAAGGGTGCTGTCCCTGGGCGCAAGCATTCGTTGTTGTATTTGAGCAAGCAAGGATAAGATAGATGAAAAATATTACGGTATATACCCATACCGGTGTACAAGATGGAACGGTAGCCGTTCCTTGCTCAGACATTTCAAGCGAAGCGCGTACTGCGTATGCAGTAAGTATTCGTCGTCTGTTGCAACAATGGCGTCAAGGCACCGTTGGTTTTAAGTCACGCGGTGAAGTAGCATTTAGTAACAGAAAACCGTGGAAGCAAAAAGGTACCGGCCGTGCGCGTGCTGGTTCGCCGCGTTCTCCGTTGTGGAGAAAGGGTGGGGTCTTGTTTGGCCCATGTCCACGTACTCGCGAGATTGGTCTTGCTCGTCGCCAACGTCAATTGGCAATGGCACAAGTTATGGCGCAAGTTGTTTCAAGCGACCGTTGCGTGTGTCTTGATATGACGTTTGATCGCAACCCAAGCACAAAAATGGCGAAGGCTGCATTGAAGTCAGTTGGTCTAGCAGAGCGCAAAATAGTGTTGTTTTTGGCAATGCATGATGTGCAAATCTATTTGTCATTTAGAAACATGCCAAATGTACACGTTGTGTTTTATGACCAACCAAACGCATTTGATTTGTCAAATGGCCAAGCATGGGTATTTCTCAAAAAAGATCTTAATCTCTTTACGGATATGGTTGGGCGATGGAATTAACGGCATACGAAATTGTAAAAAAGATTTTAACAACGCAGAAGTGTCTTGAGCTGTATCGCACACAAGGAAAAGTCACTTTTGAAGTGGCAAAATCAGCAAATAAGCTGGTAGTGCGCAAAGCAGTAGAGCAAATTTGGGATGTAAAGGTAGATGCAGTACGCATCATCAATACACCGAAAAAAACGAAGATATTTGGCCGTCGGCCATTTGTGGCGCTTGGCAAGAAGAAGGCGATTGTATCGCTGAAGGCTGGGCACACAATTGCAATTCCTGGGCATGAGTCCATGGGGCTGACGACGGGAGAGGGGAACTAAAATATGGCAATTGTAACTCGCAAACCACGAAATGCTTCGTTGCGTTCGCAAACCTTTATTGTTACCCCTGATTTAACGAATAAACGTCCTGAAAAATCGTTGACCGTTGGCTTGAAAAAGAGCGGTGGTCGTAACGCGTATGGTCGCATTACGGTGCGTCATCGTGGCGGTGGGGCAAAGCAATTGTACCGCTTGATTGATTTTAAGCGTGTACATCGCGATGTGCCTGGCGTGATCAAGGCGTTTGAATACGATCCAAATCGCAGTTGCGATATTGCGTTGGTGCAATACGCAAATGGCGCGAAAGCGTACATTTTGCGACCAGAAGGATTGGCGTTAGGGGCAACCATAATGGCATCAGCAGAGGCTGAAGTCGTTGTAGGAAATGCGTTACCGCTTCGAAACATTCCGGTAGGTTTTGTGGTGCATAATGTTGAATTAGCACCAGGCCAAGGTGGTGTTCTTGCACGAAGTGCAGGCGCCTCGGTTCAGTTGAGTTCTAAAGAAGGTGACAGAGCAATCTTGCGTTTACCATCTGGTGAAATGCGCTTTGTTCACATTGATTGTTGGGCAACTGTTGGGGTACTTGGTAAAGCGGAATGGCGTAATTTGAGCTTGGGTAAAGCTGGTCGATCACGACACATGGGCATTCGTCCATCGGTGCGTGGTATGGCGATGAACCCGGTAGATCACCCACATGGTGGTGGTGAAGGGCGTTCGAAGTCTGGCAAGCATCCGGTCTCTCCAACGGGCAAATGCTCGAAGGGTACTCGTACGCGTAACAACAGAAAAAATAGTACTGCCGTTATTATCAAGCGTCGTAGTAAGTAAGCAATTAGTGGTGAAAAAGGATTTGCATGGCACGTTCAATTAAAAAAGGTCCCTACGTTGCTCCGGATTTGGTGACAAAAGTTGCACACCAAAAAACCGCGGGAAAACGTGGTCCTATCAAAACATGGCATCGTAATAGTTTGATTACGCCTGACTTTGTCGGCGCAACATTTGCGGTCCATGATGGAAGAAAATTTATCGAAGTCTTTGTGACGGAGAACATGGTTGGTCACGCTCTTGGTGAGTTTGCTCCGACACGTACCTTCCGCGCACATAGTGGTCAGCGTCAAGCTGGCGCAGCGAAATAAGGGAGCGATGTATGAAAGCAATTAGTAGAAACGTACACGTCTCTCCGTTCAAGCTGCGCGTATATGCAGACAGCGTGCGTGGTAAAAACGTAGGAGCTGCGGTTCATTGGCTGCAAGCGCAGTCAATCGCGCGGGTAATTCCTATTGCCAAAACCATCGCATCAGCGTATCATAACGCTGCTCAGTTAGATTCATCGATTAATGACATGTCTGAGATGCGTATCAAGGAAATTCGTATCGATCAGGGTCCGGTGATGCGGTATCACAAGCCAGGGGCGCAAGGAAGAGCTTGCCCACAACGGAAACGGCTTAGTCATATATCAGTTATTGTTGAAAAGTACTAAACAAGAGGTGTCGTGTGGGACAAAAGGTTCATCCAATAGGATTTCGTCTCGGTATTTTCCGTACTTGGAATGCCCGGTGGTTTGCGAAAAAAGATTACGCAAAGTATGTACAAGAAGATTTCAAGATTCGTGAGTATCTTGCTGCTCGTCTAGAAAAAGCAGAAATCGCGAGCATGAACATTGAGCGCGCAGGCGCTAACGTTCGTGTCGAGGTTGCTTCAGCTCGTCCAGGGCTTATTATTGGTAAGCGGGGACAAGAGATCGAAGCAGTTCGTGCGGATCTACAAAAGAAGTTTGGTAAGCAGATTGATATCTCTATCCAAGAAGTTAAGACAATTGAACACAATGCACAGCTGGTAGCTCGTAGCATTGCAGAACAAATTGAGCGTCGTGTTGGCTATAAGCGTCTTATGAAAAAAGCCGGTTCTACCGTTATGAAAAGCGGTGCTCGTGGTATTAAGATTCGTATTGCTGGACGCCTTGGTGGTGCAGAAATTGCGCGCGCTGAGTGGCTTCGTCTTGGCTGTGTGCCGCTGCATACGTTGCGTTCTGATGTTGATTATGCTCTTGTTGAAGCAAAAACAACGTATGGCATGATCGGCGTTCAGGTGTGGATTTGTCGTGGTGAGTTTTAGGCGAGAAGGGTAAAGTATCATGTTGATGCCAAGTAAAACAAAATACCGTAAGCAGCAGCGTGGACGTATGAAAGGCCTGTCAAAGGGCGCTCGTACGGTTCACTTTGGTGAATATGGTTTGATGGCGTTGGAGCCTGCGTGGTTGACTTCTCGTCAGATTGAAGCAACGCGCACGGTGGTTAGCCGTGGAGTAAAAAAAATTGGCGAATGGTTTATGCGGGTGTTTCCTGATAAGCCGGTGTCGAAGAAACCTATCGAAACTCGTATGGGTAAAGGTAAGGGAAGTCCAGAGTTCTGGGTATGTGTTGTAAAGCGCGGCCGTGTGCTTTTTGAGATCAAGGGATTACCTGAGGCCGATGCCAAGGCTCTTCTTAAATCTGCTGCCTATAAATTGCCGATGCGTACAAAAATAGTTACCATTGGTCAGTCATTTGGATCAGAAAAGGGAAGTGAGTCATGAAAGCGATGCTTGAAAAAGATATAAAATCTTTGCACGAAGCGATCTATCAGTATCGTAAAGAGATATTTGATGTGCGCACTGCATTGGCAGTTGGTCAGTCAAAAGACACTGCGCAATTGAAAAAGTTGCGTAAGTCGATCGCGCAAGCGCGTACTGCCATTACGATGAAACAGCGTGCAGGGCAATAAGGTTTAGGATAGGTAGTAGAAAATGAATGATAATCAAAAACATACGGCAGCTCAGCAAGAAAACGCAGAAAAGCGCGTTCTTGTATTGAAGGGCACAGTCGTTTCAAACGCAATGGACAAGACTATTGTCGTGCGTGTTGAAAATAAATTTAAACATCCCGTAGTCGGAAAAATTGTGAGTACCTTTAAAAAATATAAGGCTCATGATGAACAGGAACAAGCAGAAGTTGGCGATCTGGTCGAAATTTTTGAGTGTCGTCCATTGTCTGCTACCAAGTACATGATGCTTAAGGGCATCGTGAAACGTCACGCGGCAGAGTAAGAAGAGGTTTGATACACGTATGATACAGAAAATGTCGATGCTTGAAGTTGCTGACAACTCTGGCGCAAAAAAAGTTATGGTCATTAACGTGAGCGGGAGTACCCGCAAGCGTTTTGCTCGTATTGGTGATGTAGTGAAAGTTGCGGTAAAACGTGCCGCTCCTGGTGCTACCGTAAAAAAGAGCGATGTGCTTGATGCCGTAATTGTGCGTACACGAAAAGAATTTCGTCGCGCTGATGGTACGTACATTCGTTTTGGTGATAACGCTGCAGTCATTTTGAACAAAGATAACGAACCGGTTGGTACGCGTATATTTGGTCCTGTTGCTCGTGAATTGCGTGCGCGTGGCTATCTCCAAATTATTTCTCGTGCTCCTGAAGTGTTGTAGAGGTTAGTGATATGTTGCAACGGATTAAAAAGAATGATGAAGTCTTCGTCTTGTCTGGTAAGGACAAGGGAGCGCGTGGTAAGGTGCTTGCTCTTGATTTAGCGCATAATTTGGTGCTTGTTGAAGGCGTGAATGTAGTAACGCGTCACTTGAAGCCGACACGTCGTGGTGAAAAAGGTTCTATCGTAAAAGAAGAAAAAGCGATTGCCCTGAGTAAGGTGATGCCTATTTGCCCAGAAACAGGCAAGCCATGTCGTGTACGTACTGGCGTGACTGAAGAAGGCAAGCGTGTGCGTATCAGCACCCGTTCTGGTAAATCATTTTAACGCGCTTGAAAGAAGTAGGTAAAAGGAAAAAAATGAATGTACGGTTAGAAGCGTTGTATAGCGAGAAGATTCGACCAGCACTCCAAAAGGATTTGGGTGTGTCGAATGTGATGCAAGTACCACGTTTGAAAAAAATTGTAATCAATACAGGCGTCAAAGAAGCGGTCAGTGACTCAAAAGTGTTGAACGCGGTAAAAGAAGTGATCGATCGTATTGCTGGTCAATACTCAGTCAAGACGGTTGCTAAAAAATCGATTGCCGGATTCAAGCTTCGTGAAGGTGCATTGGTCGGCGTGATGGTAACCTTGCGCGGCAAAAGAATGTATGCATTTCTTGATAAATTGATTCACTTGGCTTTGCCTTGTGTGCGCGACTTCCAAGGGGTTTCCACCAGTTTTGATGGTCGTGGTAACTATAATCTTGGTATTAAAGATTGGATGATTTTTCCTGAAGTTGACTATACCACGGTTGATCATTCACGCGGTCTTAATATTTCAATCGAAACAAGTGCAACCAGTGATGAACACGCACGGGCGCTCTTGAAACAATTTAATATGCCGTTCAAGGCAACGAAATAGGACGAGGTCTGAGAGCGTATGGCAAGAAAAGCCTTAATTGAGAAATCAAAACAAACACCAAAGTTTTCTACTCGCGCGTATAATCGCTGTGAGTTGTGTGGTCGTCCGCGTGCGTTTATGCGCATTTTTGGATTGTGCCGCTTGTGTTTTCGCAAACACGCACTGCTTGGCAATTTGCCTGGCGTGCAGAAAGCTAGTTGGTAATTTCAGTAAATAAACGAATAATGGAGTGATGCTGTGGATAGAATAGCAGATTTTTTAACGGTAATACGTAATGCCGTGCGCTCATCGAAGCGTGCAGTTACGTATCCTAATTCGCGGATGTGTCTTGCCATCGCGAAGATTTTGAAGAGTGAAGGGTTTATACGCGATTACGCGGTAGATGCAAGCAACCCTATTAAACCGTCGCTCACGCTGCAGCTACGCTATCTCAATGGTGAATGTGCGATTCATGCGATTGATCGTGTGAGTACGCCAGGATGCCGCCAATATTCGAAATTGAAAAATTTGAAGCCGTACATCGGCGGCCTTGGTATTTCTATTCTGACGACGTCTAAAGGCGTCATCACCGACAAGCAAGCAAAAGCGCTTGCTGCCAGCGGTGAAGTTATTTGTCGCGTGTGGTAGTCGGAGAGGAGTAGGTATGTCAAAAATAGGTAGAAAGCCAATTGATGTTTCCAAGGTAACGATTAACGTACAAGGAAATGCCATTGCTATTAAGGGACCAAAAGCAGAATTGAAGCATGAATTGCCTGCATGTTTGGTAGCGCATGTTGATCAAGAGACAAAAAAAATTGTTCTTTCGGTCACTGAAAACACTCGTCAAAATCGCATGCTCTGGGGCATGCACCGCGCTGTCCTTGCTAACAAAATCAAGGGTGCCGGTACGGGTCTTGAGCAAAAGGTAAAGCTGGTAGGTCTTGGTTTTAAGGGCCAAGTTGTCGGTTCAAAAATTGTATTTACCGTTGGCTATAGTCACAAGGTGGAAGTTGAAATTCCAAAGGGCATTACCCTTGAACTTGATAAGACTGGTCAGTTGATAACGGTACGTGGTGCTGATCGCTTTGTGATTGGTAATTTGTGTGATGCAATGCGTTCGGTACGTCCGCCAGAACCATACAAAGGTACGGGTATTATGCTTGATGACGAAGTCATTATTCGTAAAGCTGGTAAGACTAAGTCATAAGAGTGAAATGAGGTAATTGTGAGTATTCAAGCAAAAATAGCAAAGCGCACGAGCCGTCGCGCGTTCCGTGTGCGTAATAAGCTTCGTTCTATTAATCGAGCTGGTCGATTGCGTGTTTCAGTGTTCCGCTCTCATCGGTCTATTGCTGCACAAATCATTGATGATGCGCAGCAAAAGACCGTGCTGAGTTTTTCATCAGTACAATTGACTGCCCCTGAAGGCGACAAAACTGCCGTTGCAAAACTGGTTGGTTTGGAACTGGGCAAGCGCGCAATAGCGCAGAATATTGCAGAAGTAGTGTTTGATCGCGGGAGCTATTTGTACCACGGTCGGGTTAAGGCGCTCGCCGATGGCCTGCGTGAAAGTGGCATGCAGTTCTAATTAAGGAAACGGAATAATGGCTAAATACGTAGAAGATATCCAAAAAAAAGTAAAAAGAAGTGACGATGCCGAAGAGGTCGTCACTGTCGAAGTTCCGTCTGATGAAGTCAGTGAGTTTGCTGAAATTTTGTTAGATGTTCGTCGTGTTGCAAAAGTAATTAAAGGTGGTCGCCGATTCGCTTTTTCAGCGCTTGTCGTTGTTGGTGATCGCAATGGAAGTGTTGGTATTGCGCTGGGTAAAGGACGTGAAGTCTCTGTTGCTATCGCAAAGGCATTTCGTAAAGCGCGTAAGAACATGGTCGAAGTGCCACGCTATGGTACAACGGTACCATTCACCATGACAGCACGCTATGGTGCAAGCCAAGTTATGCTGCGTGCGGCGTCGCAAGGTACTGGCGTGATCGCTGGTGGTGCAGTCCGCTCTATTATGGAAGCAGCAGGCATTAAAGATGTTTTGGCAAAAGCAATTGGCTCGTCCAATGCACAAAACGTTGCCAAAGCAACAATGGCAGCATTTAGTGGTTTGCGCACGGCGCCTGGCCTTGCCAAATTGCGTGGTAAATCAGTTACACAACTTATAAAGGGCAGTCATGTTACAGCTTAATTCACTGAGCTCCCTTGTTAAAAAAAGGCAACGTATTGGACGCGGCGGTTGCCGTGGCGGTACATCCACTCGTGGACACAAGGGGCAATTGGCTCGTACTGGTGGTGGTTCAGAAGTGAAACCGTTCTTTGAAGGCGGGCAAATGCCTCTTTCACGTCGGTTGCCACAACGTGGATTTTCAAACAATTCGTTCAAGACAGTATATTCTCTCCTCTCTCTTTCAGAACTTGATCGTCATTTTAACGCTGGGGACGTTGTAAATGAGCAATCGCTTCGTCAAAAAGGATTGCTTAAAGGTAAGGACGTTCTATGCAAGGTGCTTGCTAATGGCAAGATTTCTAAGGCATTGACGGTTCAAGTTCATGGGTGCACTGCAACAGCCCGCGCGTCTATTGAGCGTGCTGGTGGCAGCGTTTCTTTGCTGAAGGAGATGAGCGGTGATAGTACTGCTGCGTAATTTCAAAAATATTTTTGTCGTTCCTGATTTGCGTGCGAAGGTGTTGTTCACCTTCGCCGTACTTGCTGTATATCGCCTTGGGGTACATATCCCTTTGCCCGGTTTAAATACAGTAGTGCTCAACAACCTTGGTGGTGTGGGCATGGCAGGAGGCGGATTGCTTTCGTACTTGGACTTGTTTACTGGCGGTGCGTTAAAGCATTTTGCCGTATTCGCGCTTGGGATGGTGCCGTACATTAACGCATCGATTATGATGCAGGTATTGTCAGTGGCTATTCCGCAGCTCGAGATATTGACCAAAGAAGGTAATTACGGTCGCTACTTGATCAATCAATACACGCGCTATTTGGCGTTTGGGTTGAGTTTGCTGCAGGGCTTTGGTATTGCGATGTGGATCGAGAGCTATGCCGACTTGGTATTGAACCCAGGTTGGGGTTTTCGTGTTGCTACCATGCTTACGTTGAGCGTTGGCTCTCTGTTTGTGATGTGGCTTGGCGAGCAAATCAATAGCTATGGCATAGGTAATGGCAGTTCGATGGTTATTTTTGCAGGTATTGTTGCCAATTTGCCGGCAGCAGTCTTGAAAATAATCTGTGACGTGCAGCTTGGCCAAAGTGACCCCCTCATGATTGTAGCATTTGCTGCGTTTGTGATCTTGACCGTTATGTGTGTGGTGTTTTTGGAAAAAGGCGAACGCCGTATTCCAGTACACTATGCGCGTAAGGTTGTGGGCAATCGTGTGTATGGTGGCCAAACATCGTATATTCCGTTAAAGCTCAATTCTGCTTCGGTGATTCCGGTTATCTTTTCCGGTTCCATCATGAGTATGATTGCTGTGCTCGTGAATTGGGGTGTTGTGCGTAAGTACGCGATTTTTGAATTTTTGGGTGAGCAGCTTGCCTGGACGGCGCCATTAAACTGGATGCTAACGGCTCTTCTCATCGTCTTTTTTGCGTATATTTACACAGCTATCATTTTCAACCCGGTTGAACTTGCAGAAAATATTCGTAAATCTGGTGGCTTTATTCCAGGACTGCGTCCTGGCAGAAAAACCGCGGAGTTCTTTGATTACATCATTAATAGAGTCTGTTTGCCAGGCGCTATGTACTTGGCAACACTTGCTATATTGCCGCGTATTATTGCGATGCAAGGGACGTTTCCTTTGATGTTTGAAGGCACGAGTATGCTTATTGTTGTTGGTGTGGCGCTTGATGCATCAGCACAAATTGAATCATTTTTGATTGAGCGGCGCTACGAAGGGTTTTTGTCTGTTGGCAGACTAAAAGCTCGGGTTGGTCGATAAAATAGTAGTAGTTCATAGTTTACATGGCACATCAGGAATCAGTTATACAGGTTTTTGCTCTTTTTGGTCCTCCGGGTTCTGGAAAGGGTACCGTTACGCAGCTGTGGCAACAGAAGGAAGGAGTTCTTTCTTTGTCCACTGGCATGTTGTGTCGGCAGCATATTGAGCATAAAACGGTTCATGGCGAAGAGTTTTCTCGGTTGCTGGCCAATGGTCAATTGATTCCTGACGTGCTTATTAGTTCTATGGTACGCGAATGGCTTTCGCAGCATAGCGACCACGTAGGGGTTGTGCTCTTTGATGGCTATCCGCGTACGGCGCTACAAGTCGGTTTGTGGCATGACATGGTGAGGCAAGAACTCGCAGGTGCAGTTTGCCGTGTTGTTCTCTTTGATCTTCCCGACGCTGTGGTCATTGATCGCCTGAGCCGTCGGCTTACGTGTAGCAATCCACAGTGTCAAAAAATTTACTCTTTACATGATGGCGCGACGAGCTGTCTTTCGTGTGGTGGTGCGTTGACCCGCCGCATGGATGATGACCCGGCAGTTGTGGCAAAACGGCTTGTTACCTATGCGGTTGGGAAAGATGCGCTTCTTGAAGCGTGTCGTGAGCGCGGCATTGAGGTGAAAACATTTGATGTTTCACAGGTGTCTTTGGAAGAGATGTTTTCCCAATTTTTGACCGTTATTCAGTCGTTTTGAGTGGCTCTTTAATATGATCATAGTAAAGAATAAAGAGGCCCTCAGAAGAATGCGTGAGGCGGGACAGCGGCTTGCTGTGGTGATGCAGCATGCGCGCGAAGTGGTGCGCCCTGGTTTAACAACGGCAGCGCTGGATGCGCAGATAGAAGCAACAATGAAACAGATGGGGCTTAAGCCGGCCTGTAAAGGATTTAAAGGCTACCGCCATGCAAGCTGCATTTCGGTAAATGATATTGTGGTACATGGGGTACCTTCAGAGCACCGGGTGTTGCAGCCGGGCGACTGTGTCAGTATTGATATGGTGGGTATTTTTGATGGGTATCACGCCGACATGGCGCGTACCTATGTGGTGTCTGGTGCTGCGCCAGATCCTGCTATTGCCCGCCTGATTGCAGTTGCTGAGCAGGCGCTTGTTGCGGGTCAGCAGGCACTTGCAGATGGTGTGCGGCTCGGTGTGGTATCTCATGCGATTCAGGCAGTAGTCGAATCTGCAGGATTTGGTATAATTCGTGACTTCGTTGGTCACGGTATTGGAAAAAATATGCATGAAGATCCGCAGGTGCCAAACTTTGGGTCGCCGACTGAAGGCCCACGGCTCTATGCCGGTACAACGCTTGCCATTGAGCCGATGATTACGGTTGGATCGCCCGATGTGGTGATTTTGCCGGATCGCTGGAGTGTGCAGACGCGGGATAAAAGTTGGGCGGCGCATGTGGAAAATACGGTTGCAGTAACCGATTCTGGGGTAGAAGTTTTAACTCATCTGCAGTAGTATGAGGAAAATTCGTTGAGGAAAGTTCGCTATGAGCAAAAAACAAGATGTGATTGTTATTAACGGAGTGGTCGAAAAGGCATTGCCAAATGCCATGTTCAACGTCATTGTAGACGGGGGCCACTTGGTTTTAGCTCATGTTTCGGGTAAGATGAGAATGCACTATATCAAATTGTTGCCCGGCGATCGTGTTGCGGTTGAATTGTCTCCCTATGATTTGACCAAGGGGCGCATTATATCGCGGTATGATAGTAACCGTGTTGAGCGCGCACCAGTTTCGCGTTAAGCGTATTGAGAAGACTTTAAGTTAGTAAGGATACCTATGAAAGTAAGAACGTCTGTAAAGAAAATGTGTGGTGATTGCAAGATTATCCGTCGATGCCGTGTTGTACGCGTCATCTGCCAGAAAAATCCGCGTCACAAGCAACGTCAAGGGTAATTAAGACGGTATTTTGATATTTAGCAAATGAGGAATGAGAATAAATGGCACGTATAGAAGGTGTATTTCTTCCGAAAGAAAAGCGTGTTGAGGTTGGTCTGACCTATATTTTTGGGATTGGACTACCGACATCACAAAAGATCCTGAAGTCTGCGGGCGTCGATATGGATACGCGGGTAAAGGATTTGAGCTCTGCACAAGTGGCAGCGATCCAAAATGAAATCAATGCTGGCTACAAAGTTGAAGGTGATTTGCGTAAGGAAATTACTTTGGACATTAAGCGCTTGCAGGAAATTGGCTCGTACCGTGGGCAGCGCCATAAGCGCGGCTTGCCGGCACGTGGACAACGAACAAAGACAAATGCGCGTACGCGTAAAGGTCCTCGTAAATCAAGCAACATTGTTGCAAATAAGAAGATTGCTTCTAAGAAGTAAGATATCTGCATTGAAGAGAGTACAGAATGGCTTATAAGAAAAAAACCAAAAAAAGTGCAAAAAAGAATGTTGAGACCGTTGTGGCTCACGTTAAGGCGAGCTTCAACAACACTATGGTGAGTGTTACGACTACTACGGGCGATGTGATCGTGCGTGGCAGCTCTGGTCAACTTGGGTTCAAAGGAGCACGAAAAGGAACCCCTTTTGCTGCGACGCAGATTGCGAACAAGCTGGCAAAAGAGCTCAGTATTATGGGTGCCCGTAATATGGAAGTAAACTTACAAGGCCCTGGTTCGGGACGTGATTCAATAGTGCGTGCGTTTCAAGCATCGGGATTAAACATAGTAACGCTGCGCGATGTAACGCCGCTCCCACACAACGGAGCGAGACCGCCAAAAAAACGTCGAGTGTAATTGGAGAACCTGAAGGGTAAGTAAGTATGTCAAAATATTTTAAGCGTGATAGATTTTACGCCACTGCATTTGGCTTTCAAATGAAGGGCGATAAGGACGGCGTTGTTGCAAAAGCTGCTGCAAAAAAAGGCGGCTCATCGGCGGCGTCTGGTGGTAAAAAGATTTCTGAATATGGAAAGCAGCTCAAAGAAAAGCAAAAGCTGCGTTTCCTCTACGGGGTGTCGGAAAAACAATTCCGCACCTTGTTTGAAAAAATTTCTCGTCAAAAAGGTATTACCGGCGAAAATTTCTTGTTGGCTCTCGAGCGTCGTTTAGACAACGTCGTATATCGATTGAAGCTTGCATCGACGCGTAAACAATCGCGTCAGCTGGTAGTTCATGGACACGTGCTTGTTAACGGCCTTCGCGTTAAATCGCCTTCACTGTTGGTGCAGGTTGGTGACGTTGTTGCGTTGGCGCCACGTTCACAGCAGCGTGAAGCATTTGTCAAAGTGGTTGTTGAAAAGCGATTAACCCGCAGCATCAAAGTTCCTGATTGGCTCTTGCTCAATAAAGATACCAAGAGCGGTGAAGTGGTTCGGTTCCCTGTGCGTACTGATATCACCACACCATTTGAAGAACACTTGATCGTTGAACTTTACTCTAGAAATTAGGATTGGTGCATGCAAGAGAAACTCTATAAAAGTCTTATTTTGCCCAAGCTCTCGTGGCAGGGTAAATCAAGCTCAACTTTTGGTGAATTGGTCGTTGAGCCGCTCGAAGCTGGCTACGGCGTAACGCTTGGTAACGCGTTGAGACGTGTTATGCTTTCCTCTATCGAGGGAGCTGCGGTGACGTCGATAGTCATTGAGGGTGTTAATAATGAATTCTGTTCAATGCCCGGCGTAATGGAAGATGTACTGCAAATTGTGTTGAACGTGAAACAAATTGTGGTCGTCAACTCAACCGGCGAAACCGGCAAAATGAAAGTGGTCAAAAAGGGCCCTGGTCCGGTTCGTGCTGGTGACATCGTCTGTGATGAACACATGGAAGTGGTGAACAAAGATCATGTGATTGCTAATTTGGCCGTAGATGGCAAATTGGACATCGAGTTCTTTGTTGAAATGGGACGTGGCTACGTTCCTGCCCAGTGGCCCTATGGCAAAGCATTGCAGCAAGATGGTCGTATTTATGTTGATGCGCTCTTCTCACCGGTACAACGGGTTGAGTATCGTGTTGAGAAAACTCGTGTTGGCGAAGCCATTGACTACGATAAATTGTATATGTCTATCACGACCAATGGTGCGGTAACGCCTCCTGAAGTGGTGCATTACGCAACATCAGTATTGCGCACGCAATTTGAACACTTTTTGTCAGCGAAAGAAATTCCGTTTAACGATATTTCGTTGCAGGTTCAGTCGCAAGGTGCTCAAGCTGGTGACGCGTACAAGAACCCAACCAAAGGCTTGCCAGTTGATCTCTTCTTGCGGCCGATTGATGAACTTGAATTCTCCGTACGTGCGCACAACTGTTTGGTTGGTGCTGGTATTAAGAGAGTTATCGATTTGGTCAATTTGAGTGATGACGACATTTTGAAAATCAAAAATTTCGGTCGCAAGTCATTGCGTGAAGTCAAAGAAATTTTACATGCGTTCAATTTAAATCTTGGCATGAATGTAAAGGAACTTGATTTGAAGAGATTGATTAAAGAACAAGAAAATGAGGCAGGGCTATGAACCATCAAAACGGTAATCATCGCATGAATATGAAGATAAGCTTTCGCAAGGCATATCTTCGTAACCAAGTGATTAATTTAATTACATACGGACATCTTTCAACCACTAAGGCTCGCGCAAAGCAGATTCAACGTTTTGCAGAACGCATGGTGACGATTGCACGCGTAGGCAATGATTTTAATACGATTCGTCGGGTAAATCAGTTGCTGCCGTACTCAGTTGAAGCCTGTAAGAAGCTTATGCAAGAAATTGCGCCGCGGTATGTGCAACGACCAGGTGGCTATACACGGGTAATCCCGCTGGGTCGTCGTCCAAGTGATACCGCACCAATTGCTCGTATCGAGTGGGTTTAACACAAGACATCAAAAAAAGAGCCAGCAGTAATCTGTTGGCTCTTTTTTATGCAAAGGAAAAAGCATGCTGACGTATGAAATGATTTGCTCTCAGATAGAAGAAGTACTTGAGCAGCTCCAGCCGTACTTTCTGCTCCATGGGGGGCGCATAACGTTTGATCGTTTTGATGAAACTGACGGTACGGTGTATGTAACGTTGACTGGCTCGTGTGATGGATGTCCGGCATCCGGATATACCTTGTCGCTTTTGGTGGAAGCGGAATTAAAAAAAGAAGTGCCGCAGGTGCAACGGGTTGTTGCCTTGGGGTTAAGAGAGGCTGATGAAGAGTCTGAGGGATAACAGAGTATGAAAAAAGTAGTAATAGTAGCTCTATTGAGCCTTGGCATTGTTCGCTGCACACAGGCGAGTGACCCAGTTAAAGCGCCGCTGCGTGAGGTGCCATCATGTGTTTATGTTGGTATGAAGAGTGCAGATGAGCCTTGGTCTGCTGAGGCGCAAAAAATGATTAAACAGATAGATGCATCTAGTTCTAGTCTTCCAGCACTGAGTGGAACGATATGGTGGCTTGATGCGTATGTATCCTTCGGTGGGTATATTCCCGATGCAGTGTTTAAGCGCGTAAAGGATATAGTTGCCGAGGGGTGCGCTGAAAGTTATCGCAATACGGTGCCCTGTATGCTTTTACTTTTAAAAATTGGTGTGCTGGATTCTCGCCGACGCAGTGAAAGTTTTGACGTTGCCAACGCCTTGATTAGTCGCTGTGCGGTCCCTTGTGATTTGGGTACGGAACTCTTCATACCAGTTTTGAGTGTGAGAGGACTGCGTATTAACGCTACTATTGAGGAATACAATGAAAACATTAAGCCTTGTATAGAACGCTATTTGCTAGCATTTGCAAATAAATTGAAAAACTACTCAAGGAGTGGGAATGTGGCTGGTATTATTGCGCTTCTTGAGGCGCGTGCTCGGCTTCTACCAGAAAAGCCTACGGTGTATGAAATTAAGGATTGTGCGCGTCTGTTAGAAGAGTACGGCAGTATGCTTGAGGACTATCCTTGCTTGGCGCTGGACATTCTTACCGAAAAGGCTTTGAATACGGTGCTGACTGGCGAGCTGCGAGCTCAACTTATACCGTTGACGGATTTTCCTTGCTATGTGCTGAGTGAGCGCTTCGCATCGATATTACAAGCGGCAGTGGCTGCCGGCGATGATGCAGGGGAATGGGTTTTGGTAGAAAAAGTATAAAAAAGGCATGGGGATGCCAAAGTGGGGGGATATGAAGAAAATAATGTTGAGCACAGCGCTTGTTTTGGCTATGCCGTGCGCTGCAAGTGATGGAGCAGCAAAAAAATATGCTTTTATGGCAGAGGTAGTGGCGCCAAGGATGTTTGAGAGTATTGCATTACGGGTACAATTCCTTCGAGAAACCGATGAGTCTCTTTTTGAGATACGTATTATTTCCGTGACGCCCAGACCAGAAGATAATGATTTATTAAAGCAGGCTCTTGCGAACTTAGATCAGAAAATTTCTGCACTGATTCCCTGTTTAGAGGACATTGTCAACGGCAAATTTAATTCTGAGGACACACGGCGGGATAAGGGTGAAGCGGTTTCGCTTCTCCAGTATGCGGTGCAAAATCGTGAGCTGTTACTCATTAAGCTTGTGGGTCTAGCAATTGACTTTAGAGTATTACAAGAGGCATCTGGTCGTTGCGTGGCGCCTGAGGACATACGAGTAGAGCGTAGCAAATGGTTGTTTGCCCGGCCAAATTCTGTAAAAGAGTCGCCGTATCAAATGGCATATCGGTACATGCCCTGGCGGAATGATATTTTTATGGAATTCTATGAGCAGTGGGTTCCTCTAGATGAACGTGAGAAAAGCCAAGCACATGAGGCTGCTTGCGGATCTTTTGCATCTGTTTCGTATTCAGCCGACTGCTTTCTTGATGTATGTGGTTTGCTTACTCAATACATTCTGGTTATGCCCCGGGCGCAGACGTGCGGCCGTCATTATATGATTGAAACTCTTTTGTCTTCCGCTGTTTGTGATCGATGGCATCCTGTTATTAAACGTGCATTGTCGGTACTTAAGGGTGAGGAGGCGCCCCCTGAAGATGTTATAGGCAAAGATGCGTGGCGCATAGTCCTTGAAAACCTTGCAGACAAAGATGAGTGGCGTAAGGTCCTTCTTCGTTATGTTAGGCTTTATATGGAAAAATACCTTTCTGTATTAAATGCTTCAACAGAGCAGGTCCGTATACTTGCTCTCCATTGCAGTCAGGCTTGGTATGCGCTGAGCCGTGATGGCAAGGTAATAAACTACTACGAGGGGCTTCCACTTGACGAAGAAAGCCGTGCTGCACGTAAGAAAGTTATTGAGATATACCAGATGTATCGTAGCAAAAGAAAGCAACTTCCTTTCTGGAAAAGAGAAGAGGTTGTGCAATTTTTAGTTTCTACACTTGCATCGTCAGGTGTTCCTGATTCTGATCTTGTACGCTATGCCCCCGCATTGTCAGCAACAGTGTATAGCGTGGCTGCGCATCTGGACTCGCCAAACTTCTTTTTTTATGGGCCAGAATGGCGAGAAGTGTCGCCTGCGCTTTTTGCCTCCCTTATTACACAGGTCGATGGTGAGAAAGAAGTGGCATTGCACGCTCTCTTTTCAGAAGAGTTAATGCGACGGGCATTTAGAAAATTTAATAAGCGTATTCTTAGCGCTCCTACCTCGGCCTATTGGCTTTCCTTGCCAGCCTTGGAAGAAGACGCGGAATGCAGCCAGCGCGTATAAAGCGCATGTGTTATTGTTGCAACATGTTCTTGCGCAAGTGCTGCTTTGTCGGCCAAAACATCGGCATCCGCAAATTTAACCATTTGAGCTGACAGTAAAAGATCTTTAATCGGTTCGTGCAGCGACGGTGGAAATTCTTCTTCTTTTGTTTGCAAAAAGCTCCATAACTCATCGTCAGTTTTATCAAGCAGGCTCCAGCCATAGAGTTTGGAAAGATATTGCTTGACAAAGAAGGTTGCCGCGCCAAAAAACCTTTTATAATTAACCGGCTGCCGGGTAAGTAATGCAGTGAGTGCCTCAAGTTCCTTTGCACGCCATTGTGGTAGTGTTAGTGGTGGTTTATACCACCAGCGGTACCAGGCGAGCCAGGCAATGCATGCTGCTGCAAGAGTGATGCCACCGGCGATGTAGCACTTGCCCGCAGGTGTTTGCCACCATGGTGGGAGTTGGTAAGAATAGAGGGGAGTAAAAAAACTCTGTAAATCTGGTGGTGTGGGGCCTTGTTGGGGTGTATTCATTAGTGAGCTCTCTTATGAAAAAAAGTTGCCAGTGCTTCAGTCAGCGAGGCGCCGGCCTCTATATCCAGAACAGAAAAGCGGTGCTTGCGGAGCAAGTGCTTCTGATCAGCGAGCCGTTTGCCAAGCAGTAGCGAGAGCGCTTTACCTTGCATGCCGCGAGTGCTGAGTAGGGAGATGTCTCCAGTTTCTGGATCGATGGTAGGCAGTATGCCAATGCGCGGGAGTTCACGCTCAAGTGGGTCAATCACCCGTACGGCAACCGCCTCATTTTTATGCCCAAGATACGCCAAAAGTGCGGCGGCATTTTCTAAAGGACTAATCCAATCAGAAACCACAAAGATAATAGCGTTGCGCAGGCGTAGGGACATAAGATGCGTGAGTGCTGCAGTGAGCGAGGTTTGCTTTTCAGTTGAAACGGTTTGGAGTAATGCCTGAACGAGTTGCGCGTTGTACGACGCTCCCTTGCGCGGTTCAAGATATTTGATAACGCTTCCGGCAAAAATGAGAATACCGGTTTTGTCATTGGTGTTTTGTGCCATCATGACCAGGCATGCTGCTACCACCTTTGCGTACCACGATTTAAGTTCTTTTTGTGAGCCGGTATGCAGTGATGCGGATACATCGAGTGCTACTACGACGGTACGCTCCTGCTCTTGGATAAATTCTTTTACCATTAAGCGATTCATCTTTGCCGATGATTTCCAGTCGATGCTACGTATTTCATCACCGGTTGTGTAGGCACGCAGGTGAGCAAATTCAAGTCCGCTGCCGCGAAATGCAGAGGCAAAATCACCGGACATATCAGAACTGGTGATTCGTCGAACCATTATCTGTAAGTGTGCCACCAGGGCACGAATGTCTTTGCTGTTCATGGGCGGCATGATACTGTAGGTGGCCACTGGCAATCAAGTTTTTGTGTGAGGCACCAACTGCACTGTCTCCGCGACAATATGGTTGTGTATAGTAGCGAGTCGTTCTGCTTCTGCTTTTTCGGCGGCTGCTGTTGTTTCTGCGGCGGCGGCTGCTGTTGTTTCTGCGAGAGGAAATACTTCTGGAAAAATAAAGCGCTCATAGGTGTTGTCTATAATAACCCGATCAAAGTGTATTCCTCCGTCTCCCCCTGTCCTTTTGTGCCCATTGTGTATGATTATAATGGGTGGGCCTTCTGCATCAGCAATCGGGAACGTGTAATGTATGTTGAATAGTAAGCTTCTTTCGCTGTGACCAAAGGGTTTGAGCACAATAATTGTCCTTTTGAGGAGCTGAGACACAAATTTCAGTTCAAGGAAGTCGAGCCAATGAGAGCCGGTTCCGGGACTAGGCCGTATTATGCGGTAAAAATAAGTGATGTTGGGATTCTTATTGTTAAAATAACCACTGATAGCTCTCCAGCCACAATAACCATCACCTTGTACGCTGTATACAGCGCTTGCGGGGACTTCAATTGCAAGATAATTTTCAGTGTGTGCGGCTGGTGTTGCCATAACCGTATCAATGCTTGCAAGCGGGGCAACCGTTACTGAATTGCTTGGCCTAAAAATTGTTTTAAAGTAGTCGATGTCTTGATATTTAAGTTGCTTTGCCATTTTTGCTCGTTCGGATATTAAGCTCTCTTGGCTCCATGCGCCATGATCACTGCGGGCAGACATACATTCATTTTTGGTGCGAGGATCTCTTCCCGTGCAGCGATCGTTATACTCGCTATTGTGGTGTTGGCATGTTGTGCAGTACCAGTTTAGAGGACGGATTTTTGCATCTCGCTTTTCTAAGCATTGGGCACCGTAGTTATTTTTGCTAGTACATCGGTATGTGCGTCCTTCCGACGGGTCAGATACGCCTTCATCGTTATAGGTGTGGTCTACTGGACATTGCCAGTGGCTTGCCTTGTAATATTTACTCCCGTCCAGATAGGGAACTATGTGTCCTGGATCGTTACAGCGTTTGGTGAAGGGGCTATTTACGCGTGCGCATGGCCATCGTGTTGCCAGGGTGGTGTTGCAGAGCCATCCGTAACATGTCCTGCAGCGCGGGTTTTCTTCCCCGTAGTTTTTTGTCTGGCATATGCCACATGCCCAGTAAAGACCAAGCCCATCACCACCCCATATCACGCCAGGTATTTTTATTCCGTTGGCTTCTAGTATGCCATGTAGATTTTTAAGTCGTACAACTTCCTCTGGATTGCTAAAAATTGCTGCATCTGGCGGTGGCAGAGGGGGGCAGCATTGCGCGCATCTGCAGCTATGCTCATTTCGTGTTGGCTCAGGTTCATCATTCATGGCAAGCGCTGGCAGAACAAAGCCTTGATCATGCAGTGTCTGCGCTTTTTCCCAAGGGCTTAGCGCAATGGCTGGTGGTACATCGGCTGGCTGCGCAGTATCTGGTGGTATATCCGTCGGCTGTATATCGGCTGGGGACGGCATGCGCAGAGGTTCGGTTAATAAATCACCAGTTGGCGTGGATGGGCGATCATCTGGATTAATGATGGGAGGAACAGGATCAGGTGTCACCAATCTGCGTGGTGATGTGGACGGTGATGTGTGTGGTGATGGGGGCAGTGTCGGTGAAGGGTCTGTTATCTCTGGAGGTGGGGTTGTTAGCCGATCATCAGGAGTTGGCTCTCGTTCTGGTATGGTCGCCGGTGTGGACGGGATGTGCAGAGGTTCGGTTAATAAATCACCAGTTGGCGTGGATGGGCGATCATCTGAATTAAGGATGGGAGGAACAGGATCAGGTGTCACCAATCTGCGTGGTGATGTGGACGGTGATGTGGACGGTGTCGGTGAAGGGTCTGTTATCTCTGGAGGTGGGGTTGTTAGCCGATCATCAGGAGTTGGCTCTCGTTCTGGTATGGTCGCCGGTGTGGACGGGATGTGCAGAGGTTCGGTTAATAAATCACCAGTTGGCGTGGATGGGCGATCATCTGAATTAAGGATGGGAGGAACAGGATCAGGTGTCACCAATCTGCGTGGTGATGTGGACGCCGGGACTGAAGTAGGTTGCTTTGTGCGATGATGATAGTGCCAACCAGCCAATGCGGCAAGCACCAGTATCCCGGCTGCTGAGCCGAGGGCGATTTTATGCTTTTTTATAAAGTTAATGAGTTTTGACTGAGGAAGTTTTGGTGGCTGGGTATAGGCGTGGGTTGCTTGAAACAACAGAGTGCATAGTAAGATGATTGGTATATTCTTTTGCATAGAAAGTCTCGTGAGTTTTTGTATCATTTAGAGCGCGCTGTCCCTGCGAGGAGGCTAAGCCGACGCGGCAGTCCATATTTTGGTTAATTCGATTTCTTGGTCGCAACAATTTTAATTTCCCATTCTCTTTTGTAGCGCACGTTGTGCATATTTAAGCGCAGTGGAGGGGGTGGGATAGGCATTACGCAGCCAACGTTTCAGAAGAATAGCCAGCGAGGAAGGCGTGAGAAAGATGCCCACGATAAGTGGCAGCAGGGGCATAGTGCCATAGGAATAGGTATAGGTAGCGGTAAGGGCGCATAAAAATAATGCAATGCCAACACCGCCGGTCAGAGCAGTTGTACCCAGATACATGAACAGAAGTCCAAGGCTGTGTGCAAGATCGCGCCAGTGAAACTGTGCCTCCTGCCTGGGCGCCGTAGAGAGTTGATAGGCACCATACCCACCAATACACAGACCCGCGAAGGCCAATGCTGCAAGGCCAAGCATTTTTTTTTGCATTGCTTTTCGGTATGGCGGTATAGGACAGAGGAGCAGTGAAGGATGGGTAGCCATAAAAGCAGCAAAATCAGGGGCAGTCAAAAGGGTGATGCCAAAAAAACCAAGTGGGTTGCGGGCAAAGACATAAGAGTGCCCACCAGGCTTTGCGAGCACAAGGCCATAAAAGGTGCTGGTATTGGTATCATACACAGCAGTGATCGGCCCCCTGAGCGTGCCATGTTCAGTTTTAAAATGCCCAAGGGCGTTTTGGGGTGTTGCGTGGACGATGCTGGTTATGAGGATGCATGTAATAATGCACACAAGCTTTCGTGTGTCGTCACTCACAGGAGCCTCAAAGAGGCGACGTGGAGTCCAGAGAAATTTGTAAAAATTCAGCATTTACCTGGATTCCACGCCCTAAAGGGCTCTGAATGAACGCAGTGCTGCGTTGGCATTGAAAATGGGCCTACTGCCTGCACGTCCTTACCACAACACATCCATAATCTCTGTCAGTGCTTTTGGCAGCCTGATAGTGCCATCTTCTTGCTGCCCTTGTTCCATAAGTGCCACCATCAACCGCGGCAGAGCTAGACTTGATGCGTTGAGTGTGTGTACCAGCGTCGGCTTCTTTCCCACTTCATCACGATAGCGAATCTGTGATCTGCGCGCCTGAAAATCAGTGCAATTGGAGGCAGAAGAGACTTCTTGAAATCTATTTTGCCCGGGAAGCCATACCTCAAGATCGTAGGTCTTTGCAGAGCCAAATGAGCAATCTTGGCCGGCAAGAAGTACCACTTCGTACGTAAGCTCCAGCGCTTGTAAAATACTTTCCGCGCACTGGACCATGCGTTCGAGTTCCTCTGTAGACTCTTCAGGTTTTGTGAGCGCGTACAATTCAACTTTTTCGAACTGATGAATGCGAATGATGCCGCGTTCTGCAGCGCCATAGCCGCCTGCCTCACGACGAAAGCAGCTAGTCCATGCGGTATAGCGAATCGGCAATTGCGAAGCATCTAGGATATCACCGGCATGCACGTTGGTCAGACTGACCTCTGCGGTAGGAATCAAGCAGAGGTTGTCTTGTTCCATGCGGTAAAAGTCACCTTCAAATTTTGGCAAGTTGCCACCGTTATACAATGCCTTGTCGGTGACAAGATACGGTGGTATGACTGGATTAAAGCCGTGTTTGGCATTGTTTTTAAGCATCAGATGCGTAAGCGCATAGATAATTTTTGCGCCGTGCGTGGTGTAATAGACAAATTGTGAGCCAGACATTTTAGCAGCAACGTCTAAGTCAAACCACTTATTAATCTCATTGAGTTGCAAGTGGTTGCGCACGGGAAAGGAGAAGGCTGGCACCTTGCCCCAGCGGCGCACCGGGGTATTACTTTCCTTATTGCCTTCAGGCACGTCCCGTGTGGGGATGTTCGGACAAGTGAGCCAGAGAGTGCTTAGTGCTTTTTGTGCAGTTTCTAGTTCTAGTTCTTTGCTTTTGAGTTTTTTGCCAAGCTCGATTGCTTTTTCGCGAATGTCTGCGGTGATGGTTTTTTCTTTTGCCAGCAGGTTTTTTTCGCTGCGTAGTGCTTCAACAAGTATTTGCAGCTCACGCACGCTACACTCACGGTCAATGAGTTCTTGAACCGGAAAGTGCGGGTCTTTTTTAGCAAGAAGCTGTATGGTTTCTTCTCTGTTTGTTCGAAATAGATGTAAATCAATCATGTATGCTTCCTTTAAAAAAGAGTATTGGGGGCATTGTACTTCCTCTCTGCTCATTAGTGAAGATTACTTTTGTTTATAATCTCTTTACAAAGCTACTCTGTTTTGTGTGCACTTCGCGTACTCACTTTGTTCTCGAGAGGGTAGTGTGAAAAAGAAAAGTCTCTTAGTGCTTCTATTAAGTGCCGCCACAGTGACGGTCCTTGCCGATATTGCGTTTGATGGAGGGGACGCAGTTCTTTCCCTTGGTGCTGGTACTACATTTAATTATGATATTAGTTCTCCAGGGGAGTTTCAGATAGGGAATCTGCAAAGCAGGGTAAACACCGTGTTTTCGGGGACGGGGGTTTTTAACGTTAATGGTGGCACCGTTAGCCAGTACGGTGGTGGCAGCGCGGTATTGCTCAATGCGATCTACGCTCCAGTAGCCGGTTCTGCAGGGGCTCCAGGGGCAAATGGGACAACTATTACTCTTAATAGTGGCGGGTCCATGGTGGGTAGTGATAATTTTATGGTGTACGGGTTGAATCTTACGGACAGCGACAATATTCTTGCGGGTTCGTTGGTGTTCAGTCATCCAATCACTGTGGGCTCTGAGAATGATGTAACGTTGGGACTTACCTCGCAGCTTAATCAAAGTGTCATACTTGATCACGGCACCCTCTATCTAAACAGTGATTTGCGCTGCGGGCAGAACGTCGACATTTTGGGTGTCGGCACGGTGGAAACCCAAGGATATTCTTTTGAGTTTGGTAGTTATTACAACGTGCCGTTTAACGGTACAATAACATGGCATAACTGTAATAATGTGCAGCTCAAGACCTCTGGCACCCTTGATGGTTCATGGACCTTTTCTGGTACTACAATATTAAATGGCAACGGCGCTACCCTTGATATTTCATCAACAGGGCTGTTTTCAGTGCCTGCTGGTCAAACGCTGCTTTTGAAAAATATTGCGCTGCGCGGATTGACCTCTTCTAATTTTAGCATTCTGGGGACCTTGCAGCTTGAAGGTGCCACATTGACTCTTGGGGGCAGCCTTTCCATGACATCTGGATCGGTGTGGGTCCTTGTTGACTCAATGGTAACACTCAGTCGATTCAATTGGAGCTTTACTGACGATGCGGTATTGTACGTTGGTACGGGAAGCAGTACGGGAGCGGCAACCCTTGGTGTGAATGTTATTGGTGCTTCAAGTGCTGACCCTGAAATAGGTGACGTGCTCTTGCCAAGTACCATTAATGCACCCCATCCTATTATTGTTAATGGTGGTATTTCGACAAGCAATATTCAAGCAAACGTTGCGGCAGGGAATTTGGTTATCAATCCGGCCTATGGCGTGATTGCGATGACGGACCAAGTGTATACGTGGCCGTCAAATCCTCTTGGCGGTGAGCCAATTATTCTTTCACGCAGTGCAATTTTGTCGCCGCTTGATCAAATTGAATTTGCGGTCACCCAGGAGGTTGATTGTGGTCATGCACATATTGTGTTTGCTACGGGGGCAACACCACAGTTTATTGTAGATCCTGGTGTAACGGTTACCTTGAGTAATGTGACGTTTAGTGGGGTGAGCCACAATACATTCTGGTTGCAAGAGGGGGCAACACTCAACTTTGGTGACAACGTAGTAATTAGTTTTGCTGAAGATGTTAGCTGGGGTGGGGCAAATCTTGGCGTAGTGGGTAATGGTAGTTATGTGCTTCTTACCAGTGACGGGCCAAAGGTTACCTGTGATTTGACGGGTGACGGCGGTAGTTTTTCACTTGGTACCAACATCTTGGGCCTTTCCAATATTGGTATTAAGGGCATAGGTAACATTACCACAAGTGCCGCGATCGTCGATGACGTGTTGTATCAAGGGTATCTTGCATTGTTGGGTGATGCCCGTATCGATGTTGTTGAAACAACGTTGCCACACGTTTTTTATATTTATGGTTTGAATAACTCATTTGCGCTGTATCAAAACACCTTGAGTTTTACTGGCAGTATTTCTTACGAGCCTGATTTTCAGTCGATGCTTTCATTTACGGCAGCACCAACAGCTCTTTCAAGTGGTGCCGTTGTTGTGCCGACTATTACCTTTAACGGTGATGAAGTGATGTATCTGTCGACCTATGGTGGTACTGGTTGCGCGTATTGTGTTTTTGATATGCCATCGGTCAATGTAGTCAATGCAACTAATACGTCTTTTGTCTTTGGTTTGAACGGTATCATCAGCGGGCAGCAGATTACCCTTGGTTCTTCTAGTTATCCGATTGTGCAAGACAGTGCTTTGGCATTGGTTGATCCGCGCACCCAATTTTTTGCAAACAATGAAGCTGGGCTCTTTACCTTTGATGCAAGCTTGCTTTCAAGCATGTTGCCAACACGCCATCGTTTGTACCAACGTATGAAAAAATCTTTGATGCCTGTAGCACACAAGCGTTCGCTTTCTTTTCCTGAGGGGCCATCGACGGTGCCCAATGAAGAGGATGTTGCCGTAGTGCACTACCAAGCGGCTATTCCGTTAATGCCACTTAGGGGAAACGTAACTCTGAACGATGCGCTTGGTCGGTTATATACCAATTTTTCTATTGATAGCGGGCATCACATGAATCTTACGGTGTCTGGTGGTGTGCAAATTGATGCTGCTGCTACACCAATCACGGTCAAGGGAGATGGTTCACATACTATTGCAGACAACGACATTATTAACGTTGTTGGTGGTACGCTTGTTCAGCCAAATACCATTAACATCTATGATGACTTAACGATTGATGGCTTTGTGATGTTTCAAGAAGGTGCCGTGCTGTGTATTAATTCAAAAGCAACAAGCGCTCCGGTAAACATAACGTTTGCATCGACCAGTGGTATTTCATTTGGAGGTAACTCAGCTCTTATCATCAGCGGGCTTGCCAGATTGACTTTTGCTGATGGGTACCAAATGGCTTTCAACGGTAATGATCGTCTGATTATTGACAAAAATACGACCTGGGAAATCAATGATCAAACGATCTACCTATCTGGTCTTGGGGTAATGCAAGTTCAGAATGGCGGACAGATCAATCTTGAATATGGTGCTCAGGTCATTTGTGGTGCGACCTATGCGCAGGTAACCGGTGGTGTTTTTGGCGATCCTGGTACGTACGGTGTAACCCTGCGTGCACAAAACGGCGGCAGTGTGCGTATCGGAGAGGTGCTTTCCCTGGGTAGTGCGACGTCGCGCTTGTCTTTTATTGGAGACAGTGCTCTTGATTTCTCTCAAGGCGGTCGCATGATCATTGCGCAGAACGGCGTATGTGAGTGTAATGCGCTACAAGGGGCTCCGGAGTACGGTGTGCTTGATTCTATAGATTTTAGTAATGGTGGTGCATTGTACATTGGCGTGAATGGCAAACTGCTCGTCGATGACAACGCATCAGGAGATGGCATTGCGGTGTACCTAGACGGCGCGTCAGTAAGTGGTACCGGCTATGTAGGAACAGTGAATTATCCTATCACGCCGCCAGCAGGTACGAGTGGTGCTTCGAAGCAATTTATTGGCCAAGTGCAATCAAATTTATTTTCAAAAGCGGTTTGTCTGCTCGTGATGTGGTGACTTTATTTACCCAAACGGTGAATACACTTACCACGTCGACCGTGTACTACAATACGAGTGGACTTCTTGAGTTGCTGACATTGAATGGTAACTACGTAACGCTTGGTATGATAGTAACCGATCTGGGTACAGGGCTGACTTCGCCTTCTAATGCTGTCGTTGTTACCAATGACGTTAGTTCTGGTACGTATCGTGGCGAGGTTATTGGATATAACAGTATTACAGGGCGACGCTTTGTGTATGATGCAAATGGGGTGCAACAATGAAAAAAATACTATGCGGAATGCTGTGCAGTGGACTTGTTCTCCTTGCACAGGCAGCGCAGAAGTCGGAGCGTGTGCAGCAAGCTGTGGCAAAAGATCGCCTATCACTTATGAATGCATGGAGTGAGCAGGAAAAGCGTCGCGTAGAGCAAGATAAGGCTCGTGGTTGTTTTGCACATGTATATGCCCAACCAACATGGCAATCTGCGCTGAATCGGTTTGATGGTAGTCAATTTCTTGGTGTGACGTATACACAAGCGTATGAGCTGAATGGGTTTGATGCACAGGGTACTTCGGTCAATAGCTCAGTAGTGCGCTTTGGTGCGCAACCGACTTTTGGTGATATTTGTCTGGCGAGTAAAATTGCAACCCAAGTATTCACAGCGACGCCTACACTTGGCAGTCCTGCCCAGGGCAGTGAGTATTTGACACAAATGGTTAACACGCCCATTCCTTTTGTTGCGTCTATAACAACAAGTGAATATGCATTGTCCTATACCGCTGGGTTCTTTAATAATCAGTTGCAGTGTGGGTTGCGTGTGCCTGTGCAACAGCAATGTCGTGAACTGGAAGTTGTGCCGGGATTGAATAGTGTTATTCAAACCGATCTCTCTAGTCTTCAGCTTGGCACTAACACTTTTAACAATCAGAATTTTCGTGCGTGGTATGGTGTGTCGATTCCTGCCATGATACAGGATGTGGTGCAGCAGAAAGGTATGAGGTATCGCGCCAACCTTTCTCAGGTTGCGGTTGGTGATATGTCTTTTTTTGTAACTGTACATCAAAAAGCACCGGGTGTTGAGCGTTGGAGTTTGAGCTTTGAAGCCCTGGTGCCCGGTGATAAAGGGATAGCTAATGATTATTTCTATCCGCTCTTGCCAGAGAGCTTTGGTTGTGTGAGTGGTCGTGTTACTGCTGGTATGCTCAGTGAGAAAACAGCAATTGGGTTGCTGCATATGATGACTGGTCTGCAAGTGTATATGCCATCTAAAGTATTTATGCGTGTGCCGCGCATTGCTCAGGCCACAAATGTGATAACAATGCCAGCAGCTGAAGTCTTCGGGGCTGATGTGCATTTCTCACCACGTTTTTCGTATGCGGTACCGGAGACAACCGTTGCTGATTTTGCAGATACGGTGACTGAAGTTTCTTATCAACCAGGTGCGATTGCTGAGGTGCGCTTTGGTAATGTGATCAATCCATTCATCTCCCCGCTTATGCAACTTGATGTGTACTACCGGTTTAAAGCGCGTACCGCTAACACCCTTTCAGACGAACTCACTCAGTCTTTGTGGTATAGCCAAGCGTTGATTACTGCAGGATTTAGAACACAACATTTCATTGGATTTAATTGGACGTATCAACCGAGTCGTCATTGCATGGTACGCGCCGGTGCTGAGGCGGTTGTTGGTGGTCGCAGTGCAGCACAAGAAGTACGTATGACTGTTGCATTAAGCGGAGCGTTCTAAGGAAAAGAGAGAATATGAAAAACATGATGCGAAAAAAAATAACCCTTGGCGTGTCACTGTGTGCGCTTCTGGTGATGCAGTATTCGTCGCTTACCGCGTACGACTATGATGGTGCAACCGAACTTCTGGTTGAAGGTTCCCAAATAACGCCAGCAGACACCAATACACTCTATGGTCTTGTATGGCTACGAGCTGGATTTCAACTGCCATCAGGTGGACTATTTACGATGTCGGATCTGTTGCCAGTAAATGGCGTGATGGATTTGAACGGTGGCACGTTGGCGCTTGGTTGTGACTTGATCACCGCTGGGGGTGCGACGCTTACTGATACCGGTGGTGTGGGCAGTGCATCAGCTATTTTGGGATACGGGTATACCATCTTTATGAATAACGATTTAACGTATTCCGGTACTACGCAAACATTGTCGATTGGCAATGGTACGAGCACCGGTGCCAACCTGACGATTGATGGTAGAGGCAAAACGTTTACGATTGGTGGCAGCAATCAAATTACGGTTAGTGCTCACAATACACTGACCTTGCGGAACATGATATTAAATATTACGTCATCTACTGCCTATCCAATAAACTTGGCTGCTACAACCAGCGCGTTAATTCTTAATAACGTCAGAGTGATTTTCAATAATAATCTTGAGATTGTGTATGGCGCGATCACTATTCAAGGGAGAAGTTCTTTTGAATCAAAATCAGATGCTACGACTTTAACTCTGGGTAACGGTATTGCGGGCGGCGCGGCATTGACTATTGCAAGCAATGCAGAACTCCATTTGGATTATGGATTTACTCTGGCGCTTAATAATCCTTCTCAGAATATTACCTTAACTGACTCTTCGTCTCGTCTGCGGTTGACCAATGCAAGGCTAACGGCAGCAGCGTGTGATATTACGTTGAGTGTGGGGCAACTGATTACTGATCATTACAGCTATCTTACCGCATCAGGTGGCAATATTGTTATTGATACTTCTGCAGTTAACCTAATTTGTGCACCCGCAGCTATGTTTGAATGTGGTGGTGGGCATACAGTGCACATAGAAGGCAGCGTACCATAAAAAGTTTGAGGAGAGCATATGAAGAAAAAAGGTATGAGCATGGTGTTGCTTATGGTGATTGCGCTACCAACGATGCTCGATGCAGCAGGTCTTATTTTTGGTAGCCGAGAATCCGGTTTTGTGGTGAATGGCAGTACAACGCTCAGTATTGATAATACTGTTTCAATGCCGGTAGGTGGACGTATTAAAGTTCAAAGTGGCTCAGTTTCAACTTCTGGCCTTTCGTGTACGGATTTAACCTTGGCGACCAGAAACGGAACGCTTCTTAAGGACATGACGTTTGATGGTACGGTGTCACTTGGTGGTACTAACACGCTAACGCTGGGTAACAGTCAATTATTGTCTGTCCAAGGTGGTAATGTTATTCCTGCCGTTACGGCTAGTGGTTCGTATGGTAGTGGAACGCCAAGTGTTATTGAAGGATACGGCCAGTTTCAAAGTGACATCACTATCTCTAATGGCGCTCAGTTAAACCTTCGCTGGCATGGCTCTCTGGATGTTAATATTGCACTCTCATCTTCAGGAAGTACGACAGCGTTGGTGCTTGAAAATGATCTGCGTTTTTCCCCTGGCTACAGCGTAACGGCAAGCAGTGGCTTTGGTGCTTCTAATATTATTGATTTCAGTCAAGGGTATGCCATCTACATGGGTGGCACCATGACAACTCCACTGTCCCTAACGCAGTCGCAAACGTGGAATACGCCGAAGGTGCATTTGACTGGTCCAGTTTCGATTGCGGCGAGCAAGACGATTACCTACAGTTCTGGCACGAGTGGCGCTATCTATGGCCACGGGCATATTTTGAGTTTTAGTAGCAGCAGCGCATTTAGTACACCAGCGGCGCAAAACCTTTTGTTTGAAGACATTACTCTTGATAACGTACAGTCCAGCAGCTTTTCATTGACGGCCGGTTCGTATGTGTATTTAAAAGATGTTGTATGGATCGACTCAAGCGGCAATGGCATTCGTGTTGATCAGAGCCCGACAAGCACCAGTAGTACGCCTGCGCAATTAACCCTTGCATCGTCAAGTGCGGGGAATTTATTTGGTACCAACGTTACGTGGAACAATGGTGCCTTGATTGAATTGCTTGGTGACGTGGCACTTACCGGTACGTGGACGTTTAGTGATAATACGGTTATTGAAGGGCATGGCTGTGCACTGACTATTAGCGGTGGTGCGTTTACCATAGCTAACGGAAAAACATTAACGCTGCGCAACATATTTTTGAAGAACGTTGCTTCGACTTCTATTGTAGATCCAGGCTCCGGTCATGGTACGATCAACCTCTGTAATGTTACGATGACGCTTAATGGCGCAAGCATTGATTGGAGTTCGACGGGAAGCAATTTAGCAACAACGATTTCAGTAAATGGTCCAACGACTATTGTTACGGGTTCCTATACATTCATTCCACCGAGTGCTAATGCGAGTTCGATTAACGGTGTTACGTTGTATTACAACACACTGAGCAACGTCGATGCTTCAAATGTGACTGGCTTTACGCTGAACAGCAACGCGACGATTACCTGGTCCAATGCTGGTTTGTTTTGTGACACGGGTGATATAACCTATACAGCAAGTGCGGTTCTTTCTCACTATCAGTTCTTGTCGCCAGCTTCCGGTGGCAGTGCTGGGCATCGTTTGATTTTTAATAATGCATCAGGAACGATTGTTTTGGATGGCGAAGGTAAGGGGATCGAATTTCCTGCTACTAGTTCTGCTATGGGCTCACAGGTGTGCATGCAAGTTAACGCATCAACAACGGCTACCATGACCAATGTGCTGTTTGATGGGTATAAGCCGGCGCATGTCAGCATCTTGGGTTCTGGAGGCACTCTTGGTGCATTGAACTTTGGTACGGGTGCACATATTCGGTTGCGCTCGGACTTGGTTGGTGCTGATGCACTTGCTCAAACGCTGAAATTTGGTAGCTCAGGATCTGCTACTGGTGAAACAATGGTACTTGATTGCAATGGAATGACCATTGACATGGCAAGTGCTAGTGCAGCAATTACCCTACAGGCTGGTGGCAGTTCTGGTTCGATCTTAAAAATAAGAAATGGTCGTTTGATCAATCTGTCCGGAACCAAGCTCTCTGCTCCTGCTGGTGCGACGATTTACCTAGAAAATATGATACTTGAGTTGTCTGGCAACTATACATTTGCCAGTGCGGCACTCGAGATTAACGGCACGTGCGAAGTGCGTGGTGTTTCCGGTTCGACGTTTAACTTTACTTCGACGGATAATTTGACGATTGATACTGATGCCCATTTCCGTTTTGCTGATGGAATTACTTATTCTCACAATAATACAGGAACAACCAATCTCGTGCTTACAGATGGCTCATCATCGATGGAGTTTATTGGTGCAACATTGACGGGTTCTTCCACAGCGGAAGGCCCACTGGTGCTCACCAAAGGTATTTTGCTTGCTGATCATAACTCAACGATTAATCCGTCGACAGCCGGTATTCAAATAGGTGATGGTGCGTCTTCTTCTAATAATCTCAAAGTTCGCTTGCGTCCTGGCGCAATGCTGGCAGTGGCGACTGGTACTCTTACGTACGAAAATGTGGGTGGATAATGAAAGGCTATTCAATGAAAAAACGTATGATGATGGTGTCGTACTTGGCTCTGGTTCTCTTGGCCGGTATAAAGACATTATCTGCAGATATTGAAACGGGTAGTGGTGCTGGACTGGTAAGTGCCACAGGAGGTACCATTAGTTTTTCTACCACGCCAGCACTGGCCAATTGCGTGCTGAAATCAACGGGTGGGACGTTGTCAGGTGCGGTAACGAGTTCGGCAAGTACCTTTACGCTTCCTCCGGCTGGTAATGGTGAATATACCACCTTTACGACTGACGGTACCGTATCACTTACGAGTAGCACCATTGCATTGGGCAATAGTCAAGTGGTTAATGTAAATGGTGGGCCATTTAGCATGACGGTTACTGCCAGTGGTGTCGCAGCAACACCGAGCGTAATGGAAGGGTTTGGACAGCTTTCAACCGTGACGGCAATTGCTGATCATGCGCAGTTAAATCTCCGGTGGTTTGGTAGCTATGATGCCAATATTTCTTTAGGTTGCACCACAACGGGGCATACGACAAAGCTGTATCTTGAAAACGATCTGCGGTTTTCACCGGGATATGCAGTTGTATGTAGTTCTTCTTCACATGGTGCTGACAATACCGTTGATTGCAGCGGCGGGTACGGCGTGTACATGGGTGGAACACCAGCGGCTGCCTTATCTATTGCCGATTCACAAACATGGGTTTCGCCAATTATTCATTTGACCGGGCCGGTGACTTTGGCTGCGGGCAAAACGCTGACTTGCTCCTTAGGGACGTATATGGCCTTGTATGGTCATGGAAATATCTTCACGTTTGGTAACAATTTGTCGCAAATTATTGGGGGAGGCAGTACTTACCCGCATATTCTTGACGACGTTATTTTTCATGGAGTGACATCAAATTCGCTATCATGCAGCACAGAATATGCTGACTTTCAAATGAACAATGTAACGCTTGTTGACGCCAGCGGCCATTCGGTAACGGTAACAGGAATGGTTGAAGCGCCTACCTATTATGTTGATTTCTTTTCTACGCATGGGGCAAATTTTGCTTCTGGTAACACGTGGGTAAAGCTCAACTCTGATTTGGCGATTTCTGCATATTGGAGCTGTCTGAATGGAAGCAACGTGGCTATCGATGGCGGTGGTCACACCTTTAATATGTATGCCACGTCAGATGGGGAGGCGAAATTTTCATTTTTTGGGGGTTCTCTTAGTTTGAGTAATATTGTCCTTACAGAGATTTCCAAATATTCCTTCTGGCAGGCGAGTGGTTCTTCAACCATGTATCTTTCTAACGTTGCATGGTATGCCCACTCTGGTAGTGCCATCCGAGTGCATGGTTCACCGACGCCGGGTGCTCAAGGCGCTGCGCAGCTGACCTTGTCTTCGACGGTACCTCTTGAAGCGGGAGATATTTTTGGTGATGTTAATGGCGTTACCTGGAACAATGGCGTGGTAATGGATTTGCTGAGCGATTCTACCCTGCATGGAGAATGGATTTTGGGTGGCACTATGATCATTAATGGTGGTGGTCATGTGCTGACTACAACAACCGATACCGTCTTTTCTTCCGCGGCAGCCCAAACGCTGAGCCTGAATGATTTAACCCTTGGCGGTATTCATGTTACCTATACTGATGCTGGTCCATTTCAGTTGCACAGTGGATCGACTTTGAGTCTAAATAATGTGAATTGGGTGGATAGCAATTCACTCGGTATTCGCATTTCTGGCAAACCAACTCTTGGTGAAGAAGATACGCAGGCAGCGGCAAGCATTACCCTTGTTGCGCCAGATGAAGGCGTGAACCCGAGTGACATTTTTACCAGTGGAGTGACGTGGACTAATGGTGCAACCATTGAGCTGCTTACTGATATTGTCATTTCTGGCACGTGGAGATTTCAGGATGACACTATCATTATAGGGAATGGTCATTCTATTTCTATCACAGATGGCGTCTTTATTGTTGAGAATTCTGCAACTTTGAAATTGCGCGATGTGATCTGGAGTGGGGTGGTTACCGGCTCGCTCGTTGATGCTGATGCCGACTATGGAACAGTCGATATGAGAAATGTCACCATGACGCTTGGTGGAAACGTTAGCTGGGATTCGATTAATACGCAGTTTTCCATTCGTGGGCCTTTGACTGTCGTAACTGGCAATTATACAATTGCTTTCAACCATGATACTGCGCTTGCTACTCATACAACAGTCTATTATGACACGCTTGGTGGCCTCGATCGAACCAATGTCACCGGTCTTGATTTAGTTAGCTCTGCTCGCGTCACCTGGAGCGATTATGCCGGTGGCAATGGAGTCGGTGATATTTACTATGGCTTGAGTTCTTATATTCTTCCAGCGTGCCAATTTTTGGCGCCTGCTTCTGGTGGCAACGTTGGGCATCGCATGATTTTTAACTATGGTGGGATATCAACGCTTGATGGTGAAGGACGTAGCATTATATTTCCATGTACCAATGGCAACATGGATGATGAGTGGTGCTTGCAGGTCGCTGAGGGTACAACTGCCGTAATGCAAAATGTGCTGCTTGATGGCATGAAGCCAAACCATTTGCAATTGGGTGGGCCCCTGTATTTTGGATCAGGAGCGTGTATACGTCTGCGTTCTGATTGGACCGAAAATGATGCGCTTGCGCAAACCATACAATTTGGCAGTTCCGATGCAGCAACGGGCGAAGCAATGATTCTTGATTTGAATGGCTTTGCTATTGACCTGAGTTCAGAGGGTGCAGCTCTTGCATTCCAGGCGGATGATGAGTCTAGCTCAAGACTTACCATTAAGAATGGGCGCTTGCTTTGTGTCTCCAGCTCATCAATCTCTGCAATTCCTAGCGGTGCTTTCTTCTATGTAAATAACCTTGATTGGTACGGATCATTGGGTGATACCATACATATTTCTGCAGACACTGCTGCCATGGAACAGGGCGGTGTTCAATTAACCCTCGCTGAGTCATCTTCGGGTAATATTTTTGGTACGAATGTTACATGGAATACTGGCGCTACTATTGAGCTTCTTAGTGATGTTAATTTAAACAGTACATGGAAGTTTAGTGATGATACAACCATTATTGGTAACGGCTTCAAGATGAATCTATTTGGTGGTGCGCTTTCTATAGCAACGGGCAAGACGCTTCAATTGCGCAATGTACAGCTACAACAGGTAGTAACTGGTTCAATAGTAGATCCATCTGAGGCTGAAGGTGGCACGGTTGATTGTGCCGATGTAACGATAGTACTGAACGATTCCAATGTAAATTGGAGCAGCTTACATACGGGCATCTTCTTTAGTGGTCCTGCTACTATCGTAACCGATACACATACACTCACGGGATCTTCAGCAAGCGCCATTGGCGGTGTTACGGTGTACTATGACACGCTTGGTTCTCTCGACCTGCAAAATGTAACTGGCTTTACGTTGGAAGGTGACGCACGTATCGTGTGGACTGATTATGTATCGAGTAATGGTGATGGTGATATTACGTATGCTGCTTCGGCGCAAACGCTTAAGGCATATCAATTCTTGTCGCCTCGCAATGGAAGCAGCAATGGACATCGTATATTCTTTAACTATGCGGGTGCTTCGACGTTAAGTGGCCAGGGTCGTGCCTTAGTATTTCCTTGCACAACAGCGGACATGGGTACTCAATGGTGTATAAATATTGCAGCAGGCACAACCATAACAACTGAAGACATGCTTCTTGATGGCTTTAAGCCGGCGCATGTTGCGTTTGGCGACGGCACTGCGCATCTTTATTTTGGTAAGGGAACGTGCGTACTTTTGCGTTCAGATTTGACCGGTGATGATGCACTTATAAAAACACTTCAGTTTGGTGGTTCAGCTGAGGAGATCGATGAATCGATGCTCCTTGACCTTAATGGCATGACGATTGATATGGCTGATACAGCTGCGGCGATTGCGTTGCAGGCTGGGGCACTTTCTGGATCGACGCTGACATTAAAAAATGGTCGTCTGATGAATCTATCAGGTACCAAGCTTTCTGCTCCGGCTGGCGCGACACTCGTTCTTGAGAATATGGTACTTGAGCTGTCTGATGATTATACGTTTGCAGATGCGGCGCTCGAGATTCGCGGCACGTGTGAAGTGCGTGGTGTCTCTGGTAAAGCGTTTACCTATACGTCGACAGATACTTTGACGATTAATTCGGATGCGCACTTCCGTTTTGCTGATGGTATTACTTATGCTCACAATAATGAAGGAACAACGAATTTGATTCTTACGGATGGTACATCATCAATGGAGTTTATTGGCGCAACCTTTACTGGTTCTTACACCGCAGAGGGACCACTTGTGCTGACCAAGGGGGTTCTGCTTGCAGATCACAACGCAGCCCTCAATCCCGGTACCGCTGGCATTCAGATAGGTGACAATACTTCCGCTGCTAATGATTTGACCCTGCGCTTGCGGCCGGGTGCAACAATGACTGTCGGGACCGGTAATCTTTTGTATGAAAACAAGGGTGGATGATGCGTACGTGCGTAAAAGTGACGAAGATATTGGAGAAAGGATTTTCGATGAAAAAGTATATGGCGCCCTTGTCATGCTTCATTATCTCTGTGGTGATGACAAGCCACATTCTGTTTGCCGGTATTGATACTGGCCTTGGAGCAGGACTGGTAAGTTCACCTGGTGCAACGATTAACTTTGTTGATAGCGCAACACTGACTAATTGTCTTTTGAAGTCAACGGGTGGCGCGTTTAGTGGCGCTGCAACAAGCACAAATAGTGCATTGGTGTTGCCGCCAACCTCCGGTAGCGAGTATTGTTATGCTACGACCGATGGCACGATTTCGTTTACGAGTAGTACCTTGGCACTTGGCAACAATCAAATGCTGAATATGAACGGTGGGTCTCTTGGTTTAACCATTACGGTAAATGGTGCAGCAGCAACACCAAGTATCATTGAGGGTGCTGGACAAATACAACATGCGATTACGGTGTCTGACAACTGTCAGTTAAATATGCGTTGGCAGGGTGTTCTTGATGCCAATGTTCTTTTATCATCGTCTGGTCATACAACATCGCTTGTGCTTGAAAATGACTTGCATTTTTCACCTGGCTATTGTGTTACGAGTAGCTCGGATGAAGGTTCGTATAATACCATTGACTTTAGCCAAGGGTATGCCATTTACATGGGTGGTCTGACTACAACGCCACTCTCTATTGCGCAATCGCAAACGTGGACTGGACCAACGGTCCATCTGACTGGTCCGGTGTCGCTTGCGGCAAGTAAGACAATAGCCTTAGGCGGGGTGTCTAATGGTGCTCTCTATGGTCATGGCCATATCTTCTCGTTTGGTACTTCGAGTGCGTTTAGTACAGGCGCATCACAAAATCTTTTGTTTGAAGACATTACTCTTGAAAATGTGCAAGCAAGTAGCTTTTCTTTGTTTACTGGTTCGTATGTGTACTTAAAAAATGTGTCATGGATTGATTCGCTCAACAATGGTATTCGTGTTAATCCAAGTCCGGCAAGTAGTAGTCTTTCTCCTGCGCAGCTTACTCTGGCCACAACTAATGCCGGTAACATTTTTGGTACGGATGTAACGTGGAACAATGGGGCCTTGATTGAGTTCCTCAGTGATGTGACATTGTCGGGGACGTGGACGTTTGCTGACAATACCGTTATTGAGGGGCATGGTTGTGCACTGACACTGAGCAGTGGTGCATTCAAAATCCTAAATGGAAAAACGTTAAAATTACGCAACATACGATTGGCTGGGGTTGTAAGTGGTTCACTGTTGGATTATGACGCGACACATGGGGGCACTCTTGATCTTTCCGGTGTAACGTTGATGCTCAATGGTGTCAATGTGGACTGGAGCTCATTGTATACGTCGGTTGTTGTTTCTGGTCCAACAACAATGGTTACGGGCCAAAATATATTGAGTGGGCCAAACGTACATGGCAGTGCATCGGTAAGTGGCGTAACCTTGTTTTATGACACAAAAGGGTATTGTGATAACCAAAACGTGCAAAACTTTGCGACATCAAATGGCGGGCAAATATTGCAGCAAACGTCTGTAATTAATAGTGTTTCCTACGTTGACGCCTCGGACGCCTTGACGCACTACGAATTCTTGTCACCGGCGAATGGTACATTGCTTGGTCGTCAATTGGTTTTTAACTCTGAGACAACAACAACGCTTAATGGTGATGGCTGTGGCATAATATTTCCTCATACGACCACCGCGTTGGCCAGTCAGGTATGTGTGTCGATTGCCGAAAGCACACACGTCATTACCCAAAACATCTTGCTCGAAGGCTATAAGCCAGCACATGTAACTATTGCCGGTTCTGATGATACGCTTGGCTCGTTATCTTTTGGTAATGGTACGCAACTACGCCTGCACAATGATTTGACTGGTGTTGACGCGCTTGCTCAGACCCTGCAATTTGGCAGTTCTGGTGAAGCAACCAGCGAAGTTATGCTTCTTGACTTTAATGGTGCAACTATTGATATGGCAAGTGCTTCTGCTGCCATTGCCCTGCAAGCTGGGGAAAGCTCTGGATCAACACTGAAATTGAAAAATGGTCGCTTGATCAATCTATCAGGCACCAAACTTTCTGCGCCGGCGGGTGCAACTATCATTCTTGAGAATATGATAGTGGAGCTTTCTGGTACCTATACATTTGCAAGTGCCGCTCTTGAGATCAGCGGCTCCTGCGAAGTGCGTGGGGTGTCTGGTGCTGCGTTTACCTATACGTCAACGGCGAGCTTGACCATTGATACTGATGGACATCTTCGCTTTGCTGACGGCATTACGTACTCTCATAACAATGAGGGAACAACAAATTTTGTGCTTACCGATGGCACTTCATCTGTAGAATTGATTGGTGCAACCTTCCTTGGTTCTGGCAGCGCTGAAAGCGCACTACAGCTTACGAAGGGTGTATTGCTTGCAGATCATAATGCAGCTATTAACCCATCGACGGCAGGCATCCAAATTGGCGATGGTTCTTCTTCATCAAACGATTTGACCGTGCGTGTGCGTCCAGCGGCAACGGTGTCGGTGAGTGGTGGTACGCTGACGTATAACAACCATGGTGGATGATGACAATGTTGAAAGGACTTTCCATGAAAAAAGGCATGAATATGATTTTGTACGCCGTTGCTCTTCTGGCAAGTACCGCGGTCTTTGCTGGCATCGATACCGGGCAAAATGGTGGATTAGTGTCTGCCACTACCGGAACTATACACTTTGCGGCAAACGCTAATCTTACCAATTGCTTGGTGAAATCGACCGGTGGAGCTCTTACGGGTAGCGTTACCGCTACCAATAGCGCTATTGCACTTCCTCCGCTAGAAGGTAGTTCTGAATTTTCCTATTTTACTACTGATGGCGCCGTATCCTTTTCCGGTAATACGATATCGCTCGGTAATAATCAGATCCTTAATCTGAACGGCGGTGTTTCTGGAATGACTATTACTGCCAATGGATCACAGGCAGCACCAAGTATTTTGGAAGGTTTTGGGCAATTACAAAATACGATTACGGTTGCTGACAACAAGCAGCTCAATGTTCGATTACTCGGCGAGCTTGATGCAAATATTGCTTTGGATTGTTCGACAAGTGGGCATACAAGCATCTTGTATCTTGAAAATGACTTGCACTTTTCGCCGGGGTATGGCATTACCGCTACCGTGGCCGAAGGTGCGGTGAATATGGTCAATTTTAGTGGTGGCTATTCGATGTATCTTGGTGGTTCTCCTAGCGTCGGCACAACATTGGCTAATTCTCATGTGTGGTATGCACCGAGTGTGCATCTTACGGGGCCGGTAACGCTGGCGAACGGACAAACTATTTCCATTCAAACGGGTACGTATGCGTCGCTCTTTGGGCACGGAAACACCTTTACCTTTGGTGGTTCTACTGCGCAGTTATATGCTTACAGTAATACTCAACCACATTTGCTTGATAATGTATTTCTTGGCAGCGTGTATGCACAGTCTCTTGCCTCTGCTTTCGTCGGTACGTCATGGAATTTGGCTGACGTAACGTTCAATTCTGCTACTGGTCAGTCGTTGCAAGCAACGGGGTTGTTTAATAGCATCGGCGGGTATTTGGACTTCTTTTACTCAACAGGGATAGTGGGATCAGCGAATTCGATTATTACCCTTAATAGGGATTTCAGTTCTGGCTCGTATAACCATTCATGGGAGGTAAATGGTACCTCGCTTACGATCAACGGGCAGGGACATTCGATGTCAGTGTATCGTGATGATAGCGGCAATGCACAATTTGTATTGAGGGCGGGTGCGCTTATTTTAAGCGATGTTATGCTTGCGGGTGTTTCGCAATATACCTTTAATGCGGCTTCAGCAAATACGTTATATCTGACGAATGTTTCCTGGGCAGATGCGTATGGGAATTCGATATTCATTCGCGGAGCTCTGAGCAATGCGATGGCGGTTGTTCTCTTGAGTTCTGATTCTGGAGTTGCAGCCGGTGGGCTCTTTAGTGATGCTAATGGTATTATCTGGAACTCCAGCGTGAGCATGGATCTCTTAACCGATACGACGCTTGGGGGAAAATGGATTTTTAATGGTCAACTTGCCTTGAATGGGACGGGGCGTGTGTTTACGTTTAACGGTGGTTCTATTTCATCGGGCATTGCGCAGACGGTGTCATTTCGTAATGTGACGGTGAATAATGCTTCTACACCGAGCTTGAACCTTTATGAGGGATCAAATTTATTGCTCAATAACGTTGAGTGGATTGATAACGCCGGCAATAGTATGCGGGTGAATGCAAGTCCTACGTCGCTGTATGGAGATGCGCTGGTTGCATTACCTGCGCCTGGTGAGTCGGGAAATGGGTCGTTGTTTAGTGAAAATCTTACGTGGACATACGGTGCAGCAATAGAGCTTTTGAGCGATGTAGCGCTTTCCGGTACATGGACATTTGAGCACAATACCGTGATTGAAGGACATGGGTGTATCTTGAATCTAGGAAGTGGCGCGCTTACGGTGGCGGCAGGACAAACATTGACGCTGCGTAACATGATTCTTGATCTGGTTTCACCGGGGTCGCTTGTCGATCCAGGCGAAGGTGGTGGATATGTTAATCTCTGCGATGTAACGATTCGTTTAAACGGCGAAGATGTTAACTGGGGTAGTCTGAATACCCGATTGGTGGTAAGTGGTCCGACAACTATTATTACTGAATCGAATCAGTTTACTGCGCCAAGTGGTAGCACCGTAAATATGGTCACGTTGTTCTATGATACGCTCAGCAATATTTATACGAGCAATGTGTTTGGTTTTACCTTTATGAACGGCGCTCGCTTGCAATGGATCGATAATGGTTCATTTGTTGATACGGGTGACTGGACGATTACTGCTAGCACCGTGATGCCACATTATCAATTCTTGTCGCCAACAACAGAAACGAGTACTGGGCGACGCTTATTATTTAATAATTCAGAGGCTGCGATCATCTTTGATGGTGAAGGAAAAATAGTTGAGTTTCCAAGTACTAATACGGATATGGACTCTCAAGTGTGCGTGCAAGTTGCCGCATCGACAATCGTTGTGACAGAGAATATTTTCCTTAATGGCTATAAGCCTGCGCAGGTTACCCTTGAGAGTTCTGGTGAAACATTGGGGCGATTGTATTTTGGTGACGGAACGTATGTTCAGCTGCGTTCTAGCTTGACTGGTGATGATTCGCTTGATCAGCCGCTTATCTTTGGGAGCTCGTCTTCAGCAACTGGTGAAACTATGACGCTTGATTTAGCTGGTGCCACCATTGACATCAGCAATGACGCTGCAGCCATTGTGCTCCAAGCGGATACTGATTCTAACTCAAGACTTATTATTAAAAATGGTACTATTAGTGGTCTTGCCGCGACAAAACTTTCTGCTCCTGCAGGATCTACGATAGTGCTGGAAAACATGAACATCAGGCTGTTTGATGAGTATACCTTTGTTGATGCATCACTTACAATAGTGGGTAATTGCGTGTTTAGTGGAGGATATAATGCGAGTTTTGTGCATAGATCTACCGGTGACTTTGTCATTGCTGCTGGTGCAACATTGACCGTGACTGATGACGTAACCTTGAGCTGGGAGTGCGATAGTTCAAATAACTTGGTTTTTGTTGATTCTTCTTCAACGCTGGCACTTATTGGTTGTACCTTCAGACAGGCCGATCGTAGCGGAAGCTCTTTACTGCTTACTAATGGCGTACTTACCATTGATCAGCAAGTGATTCTTTCTCCCGGTTCTGCTGGCATAAAACTTGGCGACGCTACCGGAGAATCGCCGACTGACCTTGATTTGGTTATTCGTCCTGGAGCGCAGTGCATTGTGCGTTCGATCGATGGCTTTAATTCGGTTGGCAACCTCACGTATAACATGGTGACATCATAAAGTAAGGAGTTTTCGTCTTATGAAACGTATGTTTTTTTTCTTGCTTTTGTGTGGCGTAGCATCCAGCTCGCTCGAAGCACGGCTTACTTTGGGCAGCAGGGACTCAATGCTCTGGGTGCAAGATGGTGAGTTGGTTGTTACGCAGGATCTGGTTATTAATACCGGTGAGGTAAATATTGGCTCTTCTGCAACTCTTGGGTATTCCGATGGCGCAACGCTAACCATTGGCACCGGTAGTTTATACCAAGACAACCAATTAGTGCTTACGTATACAGCCGATACGACATTGTACGCAGATGTGTTTCTAGCTCAAGTGCTTTCATGCGACATCGCCGCGCTGGGGGCTTCAGCTGAGTCGCCAGGTGCCATTACTATTTCTGGTAATGGTCAGCGCATTGTATTTGCTGGCAACAATGAGCCGCAAATTACGATTGGTGCGTATACAACGGTTACTTTTTCAGGTGTTGAGCTCGTCAACTTTAGCCCAGGCAATTTTGTGTTTTCCGGGGATGGATGCGCAGTAACATTAGACAATAGTTCGCTATCTATTTCTGATCTTGCCTATCAGTATCCAATTAACTATCCAATTACCTTTACGGGTGATTGCTTTGTAAAAGGTGACAATAATCTCTTTACGTTTGGTGAGGACGGATCCTTTAGTGTTCCAGATTCCAGTGATAATCAGTTAATCATACAAAATCTGAGATTGTGGAACTTTGGGGGATCTCCACTCAGCGTGGACGGTGCTGGCACCATAACCTTGTGTGATTGCATATGCACCCTGGCCAGTGGCTGGGACGGGTGGACTTTTGCGGCAGGTCATCTCCAAATTCTTGGGAAGGTCACCGTGAATGGTCCAGAAGAATTTACCTATAGCTCACCGGCCGGCTTGGTAATTCAGGCTAATAGTTCATTAGAGTTTAACAATACCCGTTTCTATTACCAATCATCGGCGCCTATTACTGGCTATACCGTGCCTCCGATATCATCATACATTTATCTTAATGAGACGCAATTTCTTGTTGGCACCTCTGGGGTTACTGAAGTAAAATTGTATGCGATTGAGTTGGCGTCTAATGGATTGTCAACGCTTACAGCCAACGCCTCTGTTGATGGGGTATGGACTGCACTGACGTTTGGGAATCATGTAGCAGAAAGTCACAATAGCATCTTGCGTGTTGAAACGGGTACGCTGAGTACGACCAATATTGTCATTAATATGAAAGATGCCGTAGTCAGCTGAGAACGACAGTATTGACATGTCTGTTCGTTTGGTGGGATAAAGCGGGCGCTCGAGCGCGATGCTTTAGGACAAAAGGAGAGTAATGACTATGAACAGGCAGGGACAGCAACTGCTAACAGGAATGATGGCATGTTCTTTGATGATGATGGTGCAATCTGGGGTGTTTGGCAGTGAAGCGGCAGCTTCGGTAGCGTCCAATGCAACAGAGCATAGTTTTTTACAGCAGCTTAAAGCGCCATGGCTTTCGCAAAAGTTTCAAGAATGGCGCGCGTACCTCAAGGCAAAACCAGCGCTTGATTTTGTAGAGCGTCGGGCCGGCGAGCAAGTAGAGGTGACCTTTAGTCATGCGTGGGCATCTGCAGGATTTGACGGTGCGGGTAGAGTTGCAGATCCATCCGTGGCGCATCTTGGGCAACGCTCGTTTCAAGTACAGGATGCCTGGGTTGCGAGTCGCTTACTTGCTCATGATGAGGCAAAAGTAGTTGCCCGTATTACTGATACAACACCACTGCATAATAACAATGCGCATTATTTAACCTTGCTTGCAGGACAAGAAATTGCGTTTGAAAGTTCTGAGTCAGCGCAGCGCTTTGATATGACGTATACGCGCTCATTTATGGACAAACGCTTGCAGGTAAAAGTAGTAGTGCCGGTAGTGCGCAAAGAGGTTAATCTTGATTTGGCAACCGCTGCCGAAATTAGCAAGTCCAATCGCAATGCTCTGGTCGATGCAGCAGCATTAAATGCGCAACATATGCGTAATGCGGCACGTGGCGAGCAGCGTATGCCAGAAGCACCAGGTTTTTATGAATCGTATAGCGACATGGGCAATTTTGTGCAGCATGTGCTCGGTGATACCGGCATCGCTTTTTTGAAAAAACAAGAAGCAACCTGCTTTGGTGATATTGCCGTGCAGTGTGTGTATGACTACACCATGCCGTATGTTGACGTCTGTCAATTTGGCGCCGAGGTGTCGCTCAATACGGCGCGCAAACCACGGGGAACAGCGTTTATGGAGCCAAGTCTTGGTGAAGGTGCGCATCGCCTCAAAGCATTTGCTCATGTTGGGTTGATGCGCAGTGTGTATGCAAATCCTTTTATGAGCATGAGCCTTTCATACTGTCTTCCCGCGCCTAGCGCGGTACGCGTACCGTATGTGCTGAGCTATAACGGGGTAAGCCATATGGGTGAGCGCATGATGGAAGTGTTTCCAAAGGCTATTCCTTTCAGCCACGTCATTATGCTTGGTGGCGCTGCCTTTAGTGATTACCCAGAAACTATGGTGCCGGGTTTTGCCTCGCGCCTGCAGGATGCAACAGTCTATAAAGGCATGGGCGTGCACTTTCAGCTTGGCAATACCTTTCAACAGTGTTTTGGACTGCCTATGACAGCTTCAATAGCGTATGCTTTTGAGGGACGTCAGCAAGAGGAGATTGGTGGCCTCGCGCAGCCGCACCTGTATGCTGCAGAGTTGATGACCAAATATACGGCGCGTCGTAGTCATGATATTGTGATGCATGCGGCGTATCAGCTCAGTTCGCTTTGTAGTCTTGCCGGTGGCCTGCAGCATCGCTTCGCAGGAAAAAATGTACTTAAGGCGACGCGTGTTTGGGGCGGCGTGACGCTGCGGTTCTAAAGGCTGAGTGACGTGGAGTTTAATTAAGACGTTGTGCCCAAGCATTGGTTATTAAAATGGATCGCCATGCTCGCGATGACGGTTATGCTGCATCTCAGCCTGATTTGAATTCTTGGTCAAAATCCTTATAGTATTTGCATCACTACGCCGTATCAAAGGAGTGTTGTATGCATATAGTGTCTGGTTCTAGCGTCTATGGTGACTTTACCGCTGTGGTAGGCATTGATCTCTTAAGTCCTGGGTACATGATCATTTTTTATCTTGGGTTTGGCAGTGAGGCGGCCTCCTATGCACGTAAAACATTTCTGCGTGCCGTGCCTGATGATATCCCTGCGGCGGTCCAGCGCATTCAACAAGCATTGGTAGATCCTTCATCGCGCGCCATGGCTGGCTTTATGCTCATGCCGATTGGCAGTGACTTTGAGCTGCTCGTGTGGCAAGGGCTCATGTCCGTGCCGCTTGGCACCACGATAAGCTATGGCGATCTTGCACAAAAGATTGGCAAAGCGAGCGCGGTGCGTGCCGTTGCCAGTGCAATTGGCAGAAACCCCATTGCGGTTCTCATTCCGTGTCATCGGGTGATTCAAAAAGATGGCGATCTTGGCGGCTATCACTGGGGTACTGCGTTGAAGCGCAAGATGCTTGCCGATGAGGGAGTGAAGCAGTTGTAAGTGCTGCAGGTGCTTTTGCCATTTGTGATGATGCATGGTACGCTTTTCCCCTTTACAAAAGGTATTAATCTGAGGGGGCGTAATGAGTAAAGCAACGGAGAAGATTATAGTTCGTGGCGCACGCGAGCATAATCTGCGTTCTATTTATGTCGAGATTCCGAAAAACGCCTTAGTAATTGTGACCGGTCCATCCGGCTCAGGCAAAAGCTCACTGGCTCTTGATACCCTGTACGCCGAAGGGCGCCGCCGGTACGTTGAGTCGCTTTCCTCCTATGCGCGTCAGTTTTTGGGCGTTACCCGCAAGCCCGATGTGGATAAAATTGAAGGCCTATGTCCCGCCATTGCTATCGATCAAAAAACGGTTGGCTACAATCCTCGCTCTACCGTGGGCACTATTACAGAAATTTACGATTATTTGCGCGTCCTTTTTGCCCGTGCTGGCACGCCGCGTTGCCCACAGTGTGGCAAAGATATTAAGGCGGAGTCGCCACAAACGGTTGCCCGGCTCATTCTGTCAACGATGCCGGGAGCTGGCGTCACGATTAGCGCGCCGGTGGTCATTCAGCGCAAAGGCGAATTCATTAACGATTTGCAAGGCTACTTTGATAAAGGGTGGAATCGCTTTGTTATTGACGGCAAACCGTATCGCTTTAGCACGCGTGAAGAGATTGCCACGCTCAAGCTTGGTAAAACGCTGCGCCACACTATTGACCTCTGTATTGATCAAGTAACGGTGCGTGAGGATGAAGCAGTCCGCATACAAGATGCCCTTGAAAAGGCGTTTTCTCTTGCCAAAGGTTTTTGTCGCGTGACGCTGGTCAGCGATCTTGAGGATACGCGTCTTTTTTCCGTTGAGTGTATGTGCGCGGCATGTAATGTGTCGTTTCCTGAGCTTGAGCCACGTCTCTTTTCTTTTAACTCCCCAGTCGGTGCCTGCAAAACCTGTAACGGTTTGGGGACGGTGTTTTCCTTTGGTTCTTCAGGGGATGGTGAGCACGAAACAAGTTATTGGATGATACGCCAGTCGATGGAAGAGGTATGTGGCAGTTGTGCCGGTACGCGGTTGCGTCCTGAGGCGCGCGCGGTGCGTATTGCGGGGCATTCGATTAGCGAGATGAGCGCCTTGCCTATTGCGCGGTTGCGCACGCTCCTCTCTACGCTTGAGCTTGAGGGCATACAGGCAGATATTATTCGTCCTCTGGTGACCGAAATTGTCAGTCGTCTTACTTTTTTGGACAATGTGGGACTTTCCTACCTTACGCTTGGGCGCTCGGCTCGGACGCTGTCTGGTGGTGAAGGGCAGCGTATTCGCTTGGCCACACAAATTGGTTCGGCGCTCAGTGGCGTCTTGTATGTGCTTGATGAACCAAGCATAGGTCTTCACCAGCGTGATAATGATCGCTTGATAGCAACGCTTAAAACATTGCGCGATAACGGCAATACGGTGCTGGTGGTAGAGCATGACATGGATACCCTTTTGGCATCTGATTACGTGATTGATATGGGACCGGGAGCCGGTATTCATGGCGGCAGTATTGTTGCGGTGGGCACGCCTGCAGAGATTGCGGCAAATCCTACGTCACTTACCGGCAGGTACCTTGCCGGCGTTGATCGCATTGAGGTACCCCGCCAGCGGCGTACTAGTACGTCATTTTTGACCATTACCGGAGTGACTAAAAATAACTTACAAGATGTTTCGTGTGCTATTCCGCTCGGGGTGCTGGTTGGCGTTTCTGGCGTGTCTGGGTCTGGCAAAAGCAGTTTGATTATGCAAACTCTGGCACCAGCGCTGCTCCAGTATTTTAGTAACGGCTACTTTCGCGCACATACCTTTGATGATTTGGTAGGCCTTGATGACCTTGCCAATTGCGTCATGGTTGATCAAAGTCCGATTGGACGCACGCCCCGGTCTAACCCGGCAACGTACCTGGGCATTTTTAATGAGATTCGTGCATTGTTTGCTGCAACTGCAGAAAGCAGGGCGCGTGGCTATGAGCCGGGACAGTTCAGCTTTAACGTGGCGCAGGGGCGCTGTGCGCACTGCAAAGGTGAGGGCAGTCTGACGATCAAAATGCACTTCTTGGAAGATGTGGAAGTTGAGTGCAAGGTCTGTAAGGGAACAAGGTACAGCGAGCAGACCCTTGAGATAACGTTTAATGGCAAAAATATCGCGCAGGTTTTGGCCATGTCAGTGGAAGAGGCCTTGGCCTTTTTTGCAGATTTTACGTCGCTGAGCAAACGGCTGAAATTAATGGTTGACGTGGGCCTTGGTTATTTGACGCTGGGGCAGGAATCAACAACGCTATCTGGCGGCGAAGCGCAGCGTATTAAACTGGTTAACGAGCTTGCCAAGCGGGGCAACAAGACCTTTTATATTCTTGATGAGCCAACCACGGGGCTGCATACCGGCGACGTAGCCCGGCTTATTGAGGTCTTGCAACGGCTGGTAGCGCAAGGCAATTCGGTGCTGGTTATTGAGCATAATCTCGACGTGCTCAAGGTCGTTGATCACTTAATCGATATTGGGCCAGAGGGTGGCGAAGCCGGCGGGCAGATTGTAGCGGCAGGAACGCCGGAACAAATAGCACGCTCACACAGCAGCATTACCGGGCGGTACCTGAAAAAGATCTTGTGATTATTTATATTTCTGTTACGATTTAATAGTACCGTCAGATGATGTTCGGGTAGCTTTTCTACAAATAAAGGTTGATATGATGAGGGTAAACAGGCGGCTTATGATGCTGCTGGGTGTTGGTTTTATATGCATGCTGGTTGGCTGCGCCAAGGGAATGGATACCGATAGTAAATTAAAGGAGTCTGATTCTTATAATCCTGCGCGGGATATGCAGCGATACGCCTATAAGTATGCGGTGCAACAGTCATTGAGTGGGTCTCACGAGAGCAGCAGAGAAATGTTCTATGATGACTCGTTTGAAGGTGATGATCGTGAGCTTGCCAAGCGGATGCATGTACTTGCAGTAGCGCATCAAGCCTCTCTGGGACCATCAGTTAAGCTTCCCGCTGAACTCCCGGTCGGATCATCGGCCCAGGTACCGCTTTGGAGAAATCCTGCTTATTCCCAGGGCCTAAAGCGGGCTCCGCAAGCCCTACAAGTACCGCAAGCGCCACACGCGCCCCACGCGCCTCAGGTTGCGAGCGAATTGCCTGCTGAAATGCAGGCACTCCAGAGTGAATATAAGGCTTCGGGGACTAAACAACCGTTTTCAGCGTGGTTGGAGACAGAATTTTCTTCATTGCAAGATATTAAAAAAAAGCGTTTTGCCACGCGTAAAGAGCGTTGGGCAAAAACGCAAAACGTTATTGGTCGGGCAGCCATGATGGGCTTTGCCGGAAAAAATGGTGTGTTTATAAAACAAGACATACCGATCAGCTTTACCGAAGGGATCATGGCTGGTGTTGCCTGTCGTATTGCAACGGTTGCTGGTGACAAATTTGAACGGTTTGTAGAATCTGACGTGCTTCCCGCGGCTGGTGGATTGTGGGCTGGGTTTGCCCGTCACCTCAGCAATGCATGGTACTGGTTGTTTAACGGCAGTGTCCGTCCGTATAACGCAAAGCACATACAAAATTATCGCGAAGAAGTGAAAAACGTTATTTTCAACAAGCTTTCTCAGTCGGCTTTGAATGCGACGCAGTCAGGCGCTGAAGGCTACGGTACCCGTTCTCGGGTGCAGTCAAAATTTGATTTTGCTCTCTTGGCAAAAGGTGTTGATGATATGCAGGACGAAGAAGCGGGCGAGCAGGATCTTACGTGGCAAGCACTGGTTGCCGGTCTTGCACGCGACCTTGATCGTATCACCCTGCGTCTCGAGGTTCCCAAGGCGCATTACGCAGCAGTAAGTGCGCGTGATGAGCAAGATATGGTGGTGGATGGTCGCGCTGACATTTTGGATCTGGCAACGCGTATTCAAGAGACCTTACAAATTCTCAAAACCCATATTTTACAACCGACGCGTACGCTCAAAGACTTGGCATCTGGTGATCTTAAAGCTATTTTGCCACGGCTTGAAACTGAAATTGATCAGCGCTTTCAGCTCTTTATAAATGCGCTCACCATGTACCATAGTTTGCCAACGGGCAAGCAGGCAACAACGAGTTCTTCATCTGCCTATGAGCCGCGCAGCAGTTATAAATCAAGCGCGCTTGATATGGCATATGGCGGCGGCATCTAACAAGGATTATACGAATATGAAACACTTACTACTCTCTCTTCTCTCTGTTGGATTGTTGGTTCCCGGCGTATCTGCTGATACCCCGCTGCCAACCCCCGATTATGCTACGATTACGTTAAGCCGTTTTGATATGTCGCTGGTGCACAATGCCAAACAACAATTTCGTAGCCGTATGCACAAAATTCGTGCCGGTCTTGCCGTACCGCCAACGCTCGTGACTGCAGGTCTTTTGTATTGGGCATGGAGCGCATGGTCAAAAAATAAAGAAAAAACGAGTGCCGAGCAGCATTGGCAAAACTATGTACAGCCGTGGTTTGAGGCGGGAAAGGCGAAGACAACCGTGGCGCTCACTGCTCAACAAGGTGCACCGGCTACTGCGCCAACGCATTTTTTGGTTGATGGCGGTACGCGCCGCATTCCACACGCGGAGCTCAGTGTTGCTGATATAGAAATTGCACGCAACGCTGCTATTGCCGAATATGAACATCGGTATGGCCGTACGCAATCAGCGGACGGTGCACCAAACGCCGTGCGCAACAACGGCATGTTTAGTCCTATTTTTTGGCAAATTTTACAAATCGGTCTTGCTGGTATCATTATCGTTGCCGGCCATCGCTTGTTTGATTTTCTGATTGATACGCTCAAAGAGGGTGGTCGCTTGGCGTTTCGTGGCTACAATCACTGGCATACAATGCTGGAAGCACAGGCAAAATTGCTGATCAGCGGTCTTTTTGACACCGTACAGCAAGCGCGCAAAGCTGCGCTGCAAACAACGACAGAGCAACAATTGATGCTTGCCCGTCAACAGCGTCGTGGTGCACCGCTACGTGATGCAAGCACACACTTTCGCATGGATATTGTGACGTCGTATCAGCAGTTGCTGCATACGTTTAGTCAGCTGGTAGCCGTCGTGCTCATTATTGCGCCACCGGCACAACACCAGCTTATTTTGCAGCACGTTTCTGTGGTGGCAAAGCGCCTTGATGCCGTAGCAGAGTCCCTAGAAACTGATTTGAATGAAAGTTTTTATGGCATGATTATCCACTATTCAAATCACACCGTGGACATGCTGGCAGCGTGTATGGAAGCGTTGACTATCTTTCTGACGAGCACGCGCACCTACCTTACTAGTTAAGTATGCCTCGTACTGTTCTCTTTCTGACACTTGCGCTCTGCGCCCCGGCAGTTCTTACGCCGTGCAGTTGGTGCGTGCATGATGGCAAGCCGCTTGCCGTGCTTTCTACCGTGCAGGCAGATGCCCGCTATTTGTTAAAGCGTTCAGCGCTCTTGGCAGGTGCTGCAGAGACTGCAACGCCGCTGGTAACGCCGTATTGCTTTTCCTATGAGGGGGTCAGTGACGTCGAGCCAACTGATGATCGCTTTTATACCGATTATTTGTGTGCGTACTTTCCTAAAGCCGATCGCATGGTCGAGGAGTTGTTTCCCACCATGTGTCCGGAAGAACTTGCCCGCGCATTACACAGTATCGTCTATGTAGTGACGCATGCCCCGTGGCGCTATTTTGTTAACGATGAGCAGTCATGTGTGTTTGAGGCGGTGCACGTTGGGGTTATTCAGGGGCAACTGACGCGATTGGTGTATGCGATTAAAGAAGCGCAGGTAAATCTGGCGTCCGGGCTGGTCTGTAGTAATAAAAAACTAAAAAAGACTCCCGGCATGGTGCCGCTGCTTACCTACTTACGCAAAAAAGGGTTGGAAGATGCCTTTTTTGTGCTGGTCGCCTTGACTATTGATACGCTTGTGCATCAAGTATACGCCGCGATTAAGTATGAGCAGTATCGCAATGTCTATTATCTGCGTACGTGGCTGGAAGAGTTTATACCGCTTTTAAAAGGTTCTCGTTTTGAGCAGCAGTACACGCAGACCGCACGTCTGTTTATGGAGCTGGGCAAGATGCTCCAGCAACGCGTGCAGCAGACACAGGATGATGGGGAAGTTATTGACGCTATTGTGGCACAAGCACCAACGTATGTGTCGCTTGAGCAGCTCCCGACCGAGCATCAGCAGCAACAGAATTTTTTGGATAGTTTTATTGGTCATTACGAAACCAATATTACCGGTAAATTTACGCACGAATATCACCCCGCAGTTCTTGCCGAAACAGCACGCAGTTTTCAGGGTCTTGAGTCGGCGCTGCAAGGCGCCGGGATGCAGCTGGTGGGCCGTCTTTCTTTGCTGGGCTATGAAGAGCAGGGAATTACGCGCTACAAAACGCGGTATAAAGATGCTTTTTTTTCTGATGAAATGGCGCAAAAAACAAAGAGCGGGTGGTCGCTTAAAATGTTTAATCGCTTTGGACTGCTGACTGGCTTTTTGTGTAAAGACGCAAACGACCTTGCCGGCATGCCCGGCACGCTGCCGGTAACGCACATAAATCCGGAGCAGATTGAGATTTTTGATGGTCTGGGCACTTTGTTTCAAGAGCACGCCTTTGGCGAAGCCTATCCGTTGGCGATGCCTGCCTATAAGCGCATTGGCCGTGCCTTACATCGCGGCTCATTTGCCGATTTTGGCAATGCATGTATGCAGTTTTGGAGCACGCTCTATGCAAAAGAGCTCAAAGTGACGGGCAAGCAGCATGCGGTGGGTACGCAAGATATTCTCTTTTCGATTGCGTATATGCGCTTTCTGCTTTCATCACCGGTTCCCATTCGTCATTTTTATATTGGTCCTGATATTACCTATCCGATTGAAACGTCGTTACTTCATAACAAAGAAGCGACGCGTCATGCGCAGGCCTTTGTGCAGCGTTTTGTTGCTGAGCTCAAACCGGTTGATGATCAAAAGACGGCGTATGTGTTTTGCAGTTTTGTTGATGGCGTGGGCAAAAGCACCATGCTCGGCAATATACAAAATGCTCTGAAGCATGGCAGTTGCATTGACGACTACGAGCATGTGGATAATTCCTCTTCTCAGCTGGCAACGGTGTTTGCGTATAGCGATAATGTGGTCATTGCTGATTTGCCGGCACAGGTATCTCACTTTACCTACAAGCCGGATGGCTTTGTGTATGTTGATTGCGGTGCCTTGTATGACGCGCAGCGCTATGCGCGACTGCAAGCCTATGTGCGTGAGCATGCAGCGGTACTCAAGACGCAGTGGCAGCAGCTGCTTTCACGTGCGGGCAGCATGCCGTATGACTTGGTTGCAAGCGAAACAACGAATCCTGAGCTGTCCTATGCGCTCAATGTGCATTTACTTAAGAAGGCGCAGGCACCGGTGTGGGTTAGTTTTGCTTTTGAGGGTGACTACTATCTCTTTGACCCGAGTGACCCTTCAGCTATTCGCGTGCGGTGTCCTTTGGCAACAGCGCCGTCTCACGGGCTTAAAAATAATAGACCGGAGCAAATGATTTTTACGCTCGGCGTTCGTTTTCCGATGAGCTATCAGTACTTTTTGGATGATTTGGTTGCACAGCTCAAAGCGCAAGGGGTGCACAATGTGGTCATGGTCGATTTCTTGAGTATGTATTCACGCTCGAGTCGTGAGAACATACGGGTTAATTACATCATTCAACAACAGGCGCTTTTGGATGCTCAGTTCTCTATTGAAAAAAGCTTTTATCAAGATTTTACGAGCCAGCCACAGCTGCTTGCCGCCTTTGAAGAAAGTGGCATGGATGAGGCCTTTACGCGGACATTGACGCAAGAGGCATTAATACGCCTCGCCTTGTTTGAGGTGCTGAAAGATCGCGCCAATACCTCGATTGAGGGAGTGCCACTACCGGAGTTAACCACCGAGCTTGCCGGGCGTATTGCCGGTTATGATGAAAAAGTACGCAGCTATGCTGCCGCAAAAACGAGTCTGAAGATCGCGCAAGATCATGATCGTTTATATCAGGCATATAGTACAACGCGTGAGTACATTACGCTGCAGCAGTTTCACGCACGGGACCTGACAGCAATGAGCCGTGTGCTGGTGCGCATTTTTGGTGAAATGATTGCCTCAACCATGCAGCCACTCTGGGCGAGCTTTGTTCATGCCGCTGTCGTCTATGCCGATACCATTGATACCAAGAACGATGGCACCTGTGTTGCATCGCTTAATACCGGCGCAACCGTGCAGATTGTCGGTCGTATTGATGCGCAGTGTCACGATCGTGCGGAGTTGTTGCCGCTGCTGCGCCAAGCACGTGCGCGATGGTATGCAGTAGCGACTAATTTGCTCTATGCCCGTGTGCAGGGGGATCGTGGTGTGGTCGTGGGCCATAGGGAAAAAGTGCCCGTGCTCCCCTTGGTCGTGCTGCCTGATACGGAAGGTAAACTCTGTTTTGTGCAGCCATTGCCACGAGCAGTCTATGCTCTTGAGCCAAAAATGCCGGACCAATCGCTGTTTGGTCTGCCGGTAAAAATAAAAAAAGAAGAATGCGGTCAGCAGGATGAGACGCTGTATATTCATGAGTGGCAGCGCGTGCAGCATTCGCACGGCGGTGTCTTTGCGTATGGGCATGAACTGAGTAATGAGCCAATTGAATCACAGGGCGCGCGGGGAGCGATTGTATCAAACATGTACACGCTGTACGCCAAGGCCGAGGGTGCTGACAAGGTGCTTACGCCGTTGTATCTGACAAAACTTATCAAAGAACATCGTGCAGAGCGTATGGCAAAGGTACAAGCAGACTGGGCAGCTGATGCCAAGAAGCACGGCTACAGTACGGGCGATGAGCCATTGCCGTCTGGTGAAGTCGATTATCGCGGCGTGCGCCGGGATGTCCCCAAGACCTCTCTTATTGCCCCATGGCGCGTCAATGGCGTGAAGCTCTTTTTGCAAGTAGTGGCAACGCTTGATGCGGTGTGCAAGGACCTTGATGCTGATTTTGCACTGCGTCGCGGCAACCACAAAGATTATGTGCAGCATATCCGCCTGATGGAAGAGATCACCCTGCCGTGGTTTTTTGGCTTGTATAGTCCTGAGCCGTTGTTTGAGTCGTACGAAGAGTTGCGTCCGCTGGTCGCGGTCTGATGTTGGCGCTTCCTGCCGTTATGGTAGACTGCAGCGGTCTGAAGCTTTAGGAGATACGACATGCTTAAAAAAATTCCTCTTGATTTGTACGAGTTAAAAGATTTTATTGGGGGAGATTTTTTATACATTGATAAAACCGAATATTTGGCTCGGTTGCTCGGCATGGGAAAGCTCTTTTTCCTTTCGCGGCCTCGTCGGTTTGGCAAATCACTGATGATATCAACACTCAACGAGTTATTTCGGGGCAACAAAGAGCTTTTTAAAGATACCTGGATTGGTCAAGAAGGGCGCTACGATTTTCCGGTGCACCCGGTTATTCGGCTTGATTTTTCAGCGCTTAATTGGAAGACACCAGAACTTCTCGAAGTCTCGCTTCTCAATTACTTGGTCGCAATTAGTCAGGCGTATGGCGTTGATATTGTCACGTCTGACTCCATTAGTGCTTTGCAGTCTCTTATATATAAGCTTTCTGAGCGTGGCCATGTAGTACTACTCGTGGATGAGTATGATTCACCGATTATCCATCATTTGACCGACCTAAACATAGCGGAGGAAATGCGCGTATTTCTGAGCAATTTTTATACGACTATTAAAGGCGCCCTCGGTCTCTTTCATTTTGTTATGATTACCGGTGTGAGCAAATTTGCAAAGACATCAATTTTTTCTGCATTTAACAACGTCATTGATTTGACGATGAACCCCATTGTCGATGCAGTGTGTGGTCTGACGCAAGAAGAGCTTGAAGGTCACTACATGCCCTATATAGAAAGTCTTGCAGAGCAAGACGGCATGACCGTTGAGCAGACCCTTGCAAAAATGAAACAGTGGTATAACGGCTATCGGTTTAGTATGGAGAGCCAGGTCAAAGTATACAATCCTTTTTCGGTGCATCACTGTCTTGCTGCGAAAAAGTTTCGTAATTATTGGTTTGCATCCGGTACACCAACTCTTTTAGTTAAACTGCTGCAAAAATACTATCCATCGGTGACTGCGCTAAATCATGCGTGGGTTCCATTCAAGGCCTTTGATGCATTTTCATTGACGGGATTGCCGTTTATGACGTTGTTGTATCAAACGGGCTATCTGACACTTGAAGACATTGATGAAAAAGAGAAGAAATATCAGCTCATGTATCCGAATGATGAAGTGAGTGAAGCATTTACGGAATATCTTCTTGATAATGTCATTGATCCAATGACAACTTTGGATTCGCGCTATCGTGATGAATTGGTATCAGCATTACAGCGGGATGATGTAGATGGCTTTTGTATGGTGGTAAACGGGATCCTGGCTCGTGTCCCCTATATGCTGCATATGGACAAGGAAGGGTATTATCACACTGTAATTTACATCATGTTGCTTGTTGCGGGGTTTCATTGTGAATCTGAGCAAGTCATATCTACGGGACGTGTAGACATGGTCCTGGATACGCCTGGCCATAAGTATTTGTTTGAGTTCAAGTTTAATCAAACAGCAGAAGCTGCACTTGCGCAAATTAAGGAGCGGAGTTATTACCAACGCTATCAAGCTGAGGGGAAAGCACTGGTGCTTATTGGCATGAATATAGATGGTCAGACGCGTAAAGTATCCTTTGTGCGTGAACGTCATAGCGCGCATTAGGAGGGCGGTATGACGACGTCGCACACGCCTCTCATGGCGCAATATCACCAGATCAAGGCACAGTACGTAGACACGCTGCTGTTTTTTCAGGTTGGTGATTTTTACGAATTATTTTTTGATGATGCCGTAGTGGCATCGCGTTTTTTGGCCATAACGCTGACAAAACGTGGCAAAACCAATGGCATGGACATTCCGCTGTGTGGCGTGCCGGTGCATGCGCTGAGTTTTTATTTAGCAAAATTGGTACGTGGTGGCTTTTCTGTTGCCTTGTGTGATCAGGTGTCAAAACCAGAAGCCGGTACTGTGGTGCAGCGCGCGGTGACCAAAGTCTACACGCCCGGAACGCTGACCGATGAGCATATGCTCAATGAGAAGCGGCCGTCCTATCTGGTCGCGTTGCTGCGCGGTGCTTTGCATTATGAGTTGTTGATACTGGAAACATTAACGGCGCAACAGATGAGTACCACTATTCCGCTTGATGATATGCGTACGTTGGAGGCAGAACTTGCCCGGTGCGCACCGGATGAAGTGCTTATTGCGGCGCGTGATACGGCGCTGCAGGCGCAGATAAAGCGCTGGGGATATGTGGTGAGCATGGTGCATGACACCTATGACTCTGCAAGCGCGATGCTGCACGCCTATCTCACGCGTGTGCAGCCAGCACTGGTGCCCCAGCTTGGCGAGCCAGCATGGTACGCGCAAACGGCGTATGTGGTGCTCGATGCGGCAACACAGCGTAATCTTGCACTCCTGCCACATAGCAGTGACGTCGAGCTTGGTCATGCTGATTTGTGTAGTGCGGTTGATCGTACAACAACGGCGATGGGAGCACGGCTGCTTAAAAAGTGGCTGGTGCGGCCATTGCGTGATGCGCGAGCGCTTGAAGAGCGTTTTGATACGATTGATTTCTTGTTACATGATGCGATGCGTGCACAGCAGATACAGGAGTTTCTGAGTGCTCTTGCTGACATCGAACGCATAGTTGGCCGTATGGTAGTGCTGCGCGCAACCCTTTCTGACTATCGCGTACTGCGCGATTCGCTGGCAGTTATTGCGCAGCTAAGCGCGGTGCTCCTCCAAGCGTCAGAGCGCAGTGTGCTGCTTGACGCTGTGGTCAGATCAAGCGACGGGTATGAAAGTTTGTATGATCTGTTGCAACGCGCGGTCTATGACGGTGCGGAAGAACAGCGTATTAAAGAGGGGTATGATGCCACGCTTGATCGCCTTCGTGTGCTTGCGCGCGATGGGCATGCACAGGTGCAGCAGTACGCCACTGCGCAAGCGGCAGCGCATGATATTGCGTCGCTTAAAATTTTGTATACCTCCGTGGCGGGATATTTTATTGAAGTTACCAAAACGCATACGCACAAAGTGCCGCCTTTTTATAAGCACGTGCAAACGCTGGCAGGACGTGATCGTTTTGTGACCGCAGAGCTCAGTGCGCTTGAGCGCGCCTTGCAGTCAGCAAGTACTGATGCGCAAGAGCGGGAAAAAGAAGTCTACGCTGCATTTGAAGCTACGGTCTGTACGTATGCCGGCTCATTGCGCCGCACAGCAGCAGCACTGGCTACGCTTGATGTGCTTGCCGGCTTTGCGCAGGTGGCACGGCAGTGGCGCTATGTGCGCCCAACGTTTACGCATGAGCAGCGCATAGCCATTACCGGCGGACGCCATCCTGTGGTTGAGCAAATGTTGGGGGGCAATCACTTTAGTGCCAATGATATGGTGCTGGATGAGGCGCAGCGGCTGCTTATCATTACCGGCCCGAACATGGGCGGTAAATCGACGTATTTACGCCAGGGGGCTCTCATCAGCCTGTTGGCGCAGTGTGGGAGTTTTGTGCCGGCACGTAGCGCGCAGTTAATGCTTGTTGATCGTATTTTTACCCGCATTGGTGCGGGCGATAACGTGGCGCAAGGCAAAAGTACTTTTTTAGTAGAAATGGAAGAGGCGGCAACTATTTGCAGTCAGGCGACACCGCAAAGCTTGGTCATTTTAGATGAAGTTGGTCGTGGCACGAGCACTGATGATGGGCGCGTGCTTGCTCAGGCTATTATTGAGTATGTGCTTGACCAGGTGCGCTGTCTGACGTTGTTTGCTACGCACTATCACGAACTTACTGAGCTTGCGCAGACACAGAGCGCGATTAAAAATTATCGCATGGCATGCCACAAAAAAGGTACCGAATTATTTTTCCTGCATCGGGTGGAACCGGGCGTTGCGCCGGCAAGCTTTGGTATTGAAGTAGCGCGTCTGGCACAGCTGCCACCACGTGTGATTGCACGAGCGCGTGAGTTGCTGGCGCAGACGGCAGAGTATAGCGTGCGGCCTGCAACGCGTGTCGAGCACATCGAAGAAGTACAATGCCCTTTGGCTCTGCAAGAAGTGCAGCGTATGCTCACCGAACTTGCGCTTGATGATATTACGCCGCGACGCGCACTTGATGTGCTGGCACAATTAAAAGATCTTTTGCAGTAAGTGGTTTTGTGTGGATCGCACTTCGTCATTCAGAGCCTCTGTAAGAGGCGTGGAATCCAGGTCAATTTTTAACCCTTCTCGGGTGCCCCATAAAAAAACATCTTTGCGATAGGGAAGACTATTTTATCTGGACTCCACGTCGCCTTTACAAGGCTCCTCTGAGTGACGGCGGCATCGATCCATAGTTAAAAACGAAAATACTGCTTAATCCTCAGGCGGCGCAGCCAAAAGTCTCTTGGTAAACAAATCCCACTTGATGGTAATACCCCGTTTTTGCAAAAAGCCAAACTCTCCTTTTTTGCCGCAGCGGGTGCGTAGAGATACGAGGCGATCATAGCAGCGCAGGGCATCAGCGAGGTTGATGGTAACAAAGTCAGCCACTTCTTGTGGGGTGCCATCGCTCAGATAGGCATGGTAGCCAATGCGCAGCAGTTGGCGCACAAAATCACCGGTATTCAGAATCTCATTGAGCGGCTCGTCAAAGGAATACGTAATAATCGATTGGTGGTACTGACAGATATAGGCCAGGAGCGCGCCCACAAAGCTGTCTTCAGCGGCCGTGCCACTGGTGGTGGTGTAGCGCAAACAGAGCGTGCTGATTTCTTTGGTAATCGTATGAAAGGGCAGTGATGATTTGCGGTGATGAATAAAGAGCAAAAAGAGTTTGAGCAAACAGACATGATCTGGTGAGAGGGTGAGTTGCCATTCCATCTGCTGGGTTGCCTGTGCGGTCAGCGGCACTTGAAGGCTAATGGTCAATGGCTCAAGAGGCTCATCGACATCACCAGAGCCACCATACGGCAGCGGAAGCACGAGGTGCCCGCCACGGGGCAGGTTCAGCGTGAGCGGGCCTGACGCGTAGTAATCAATTTGATGGATAAGGGACTTGAAGTACGCTTCTTTCTCGCTGCTTGGTGTGTGGGCAATCAAGCTGTAAAGCGCGGCAATTTTTTGACTAATGACCACAAACTGTGCCGCGCATTCTTGCGGTGCTTGCTGCACATAGCTAGCAAGCCCGGGGCTGGTTTGCGAAGGCAGGATAGGCACGTTGTAGAGTTTGCATGTCTCACCACCCGGCGTGAGCTTGAGGCGCTCAATCAGCGTGGTAAGCGATTCGGCAATGTCGGTCAGGTCGGCATGCTTTTGTTGGCCCACGGTCCAGGCAAGCTGGAGGAGTTTGAAGTAAAATTCTTGGCACGGGCTGACGGTGCAGAGCGGGCCGACAATCGATTGAAAGGTGGCGCCAATAGAGCGAGAGCGTGAGAGCTGAAACGTTAGGCCGTCATAGCTGAGTTGTATGTTGACATTGCCTTGCATGCCGCGAAAGGCTTCCGTCTTATCACCGGCGCCGCGATAGCCCCAGCGCAGTTTGTACGAAATTTCCAGGGGCGCACCGCTTTGTGTTGCCGCCTTGCTGCCGGGAATGTGCAGGGTGAGTGCAAGCTCGCGAGCATGATAAAAATCGAGGGCATCGTGCACCGCTTCATGGATCGGCGCATGAGACGTTATGAGGGGCAGCATCAATGGCGCCGCAATGCCAATAGGCATAAAGCCGGCATGCAGGGGGGCAGAAATGGCGTGGGCAATACAAAAGAAAGTGGATAGATAAGCGATGCGGCGTATTGCCATAGAAAGCCTCTTGAAGAATGGAGGAGAAATCGTCAGGAGGGTAAGCTAAAAATAAACACTCCTCTTGTCAACCTGCAGAGGGTAAAAAAAGTGGTTTTGCGCGATCCGTCAGCATGGTTTTAATCGTCTCTGCAGCACGTAGAATAGTATCACGCATAAAGGTAGCAAGGCGCCGGGCTACCGTTGGTGTGTACAATAAACGTAGCGTGGTGTAGGTGGGATCACCGGCGGGATTAAAATCAGCGTCGTATTCCGGTGAGCCTTCCAGGGTGCAGTAAATAAGCACGGTTGGGCTTTCGGGGCTGAAATGAAAGGAAACTGTTTTTGTGATGGCTGCATCCTCATCAAGCGCCGGCAGGGGGTGGTGCGCGCTTGCAGCAGTGTGCGCAGCACGTAGCCCGCGTAGGCGTGAGAGGCGCTGTTGTTTGCTATCCAGAACAAACAGAATATCGTACGGCTCAGATCGCAGGGCAACGGTTGCCTCGAGGGGCAGATTGTTGAGGTAGCCCCCGTCAACCAGCGTCATGAGGGGAAGTGCTGCATGGGCTGAGTGTGGCGCCTGAAAGCAGGGGTTGGGGATGGTGGCGGCAATAAAGCGTTTATTGCTCCATGGCTTAACGTGCCAATCACGCGGCAGTATGCGCGCCCAGAGTGCTTGCAGGGATTCCGGCACGCGTTCGATGACATCACGCACGCTAATGGAAAAGGATGAGCCAAAGATGCCCAAAAAGTAGCAGAGCAGGAGTGGGGGTGGGGTATTGAGTTGGCGCAAGCTACTAAACCGCGCACCGACCGAATCGATAGGGACGTACAGGTGTTCATCGAGCAGTTGGAGAGAAAACGGTGTGCAGCTGATCCACGTATGGGGCTCGTGTACCTGGGGGCGGGTGCTTGCAGTGCCGATGATCAATGGATGCTTCGTCGGATCGCAGGCCGCAGCAACGGCATGCATGGTAAGGTGCACCGCCTCTGGTTTAAATGGTTTTATAAGCGTGTGAGCAAGGCTAATGCCATAAAAATCAATGCCGCTGATAGATTGACCACAGGTTTTTTTGAGTGCTGCTACGTGCGCAAAGTCACGGTATTGATCACTGACATGATGGATGAGTCCTTGCCAGAGCCAGTCGGCAAGTTGGTCGGTATGCTCGGCTATCGGTCGTGTGCTGAGCACCCAGGGGAACAAAAACCACGTGGCACCTGACAAGCCCACGCAGGTATCAATCAGAGGTAATAGGCCACATTCTTCAAGTCCCCATAAAAGGCCCGCAGTGGCTATCATGGCGCGAAAGCCGCCCCCGCTTGAGCATACTCCGATGCGCAGGGGACGAGAGAGCGTGGCAGAAAAAAAGCGATTTTGTTGTTCGTGTACATAGGCGCAGCGCGCCGCAGCATAGGCGGTTTCCTCGGCGGGTGGCATCGGGCTTAGGGTGAGATCTGCAGGCTTTGTATCATACTCCTTTGCTATCCAGGTGCTGGTAGGCACAATGCACGGCTGCGCGCTTTGTGTGTCCGCCATAACCGTAAAATCATTCGGCCGAAACAGCCCCACTGCCGGGTTTAATGCAAGGTCGATCGGATATTCTTCAGATAAGTCCTCCGGGGTGGTGGCAACGACCAGTCGCCTCATGCGAATAAGGTGTGGTGCAGGCAGGGTGAGATGCAGGGCATTGTCTGGTGGCAGGAGCAGGGGATCAGTGCCGCGCATGCCGTACGTGTGACGGCAATAGTAAATAGAGAGGTACAGAGGGACCGATGTTTTGTTGGCAACCCGAATGGTAGGGGGATCAAAGAACCCAGCATGTGCCGAGAGGGGGAGGAAGAAAAGAAAAAGAAAAGTACTTGGTGCGCGTTTCATGACGGCTATTCTGACGAAAAAAGGGAGGACCTGCAACCACCAAAATAAAAATTGACTTTTGCTCAGTATTGTTGGTACAAAAGCGCGCTATCTAACGCGCCTTTTAGGGAGACCGCACCATGAGTCAAAGAACTATCTGCTGTATCGTCTGGAGTATTGTATTGAGTATGTCATCGGTTGTTGTGGCCCTTACGCCGCAAGAGCAACAGGAGCAGCGGGAACTCCGGCGGGTACGTAGTGAGGCGGTCAATAGCATTGCAGCCAATGCGCCGTGTACGTTTATTACCCAGAAACATCTCATTGCCTTGATGGAGCGCATTCAAAAGCACATGAGCCCAAAAATGCACCAAAAATTACTTGAAATTGACGCCGCGCTCACTGAGCTTGCGGCGCAGAAGCAGAGCATGCTTGATATGGGACTGGCGAAAAACCATCCGGCGCTCCAGTGGGTGGATAGGCAGATGCGTATGGCAGAAAAAGAGATTGACGGGCTGTTGCATTATGGTGGCTTGGTAAATTGGAAAACTATTTTTGCACTCGGCTTTGGCCTTGCCGTTGGTATGGGCATCGGCAAATACAAATATAAAAAAATGACGCAACCGGCAACGTCGGAGTCAGAAGCGGCTGGCTCGCAGCCCGGCACGCCACAACCTCCCTCACCACCGGTGCAGCTTGCCTGGCACAAACAGCCAAAAGGAGCCTCTATTACCAAAGGTTTGCTGATTGGGGTGGGCGTGGCGATGGCACTTGAATTTGTGCTGCGCGGACGTCGTTCGCTTTTGGCGGGCAACATTGGCACCGGCGTACAAAAACTGTTTGGCTGGATTGGCACCTTTCTTAAAAACATGTTTTGCTCAACCGGTTGGCTTGATACCGGTGTTGCAAAAACAGAATCGCTGCTGCGCGGCAGTGGTAAATCGCTGGACAGTGTGTTTGATAACAAGACCGCAGTGGGATGCATTGCCGCTGCAAGCGTGATCGTTGCTGTGGCGATTTATGCCGCAATTAGATAGGGCGAAAATCGCTTTCCAGCAGCAAACATCTTCTCTTTTTTAGTCAAACAGTTGAAAAAGAATCTCCTGGTCTTTTACGATAATGGTGTGGTGCATGTAAGTGTGCCAGCAGCTTTTTGGGGGGAAAGCCAGAAAGTATTGTATTGTTCAGTTAAGGAGATATACGTATGAAACGTAGTAATTATCTGCTGCTACTTGCAGCAATGGCGGTGTGCGGAGCACCGATGGTGTTTGGTAGTGATGCAGGTTCTAGCAGCGCAGACTCTTCAGGATCTGCCGCTGATGGTGCAGATGCTGGGGTGCGTGTTAATATGGGCAAGGATGGCGAAGAGACCCGTAGCTTCGGCGATCGCTCAACAATGGATGGTGCTTCATGGCTCCACAAAGGAGTGCCAGCACCTTTTTACCCAAGTTATTATAGTGTAGATAGCGATTGGGCGCAGGAAGCGTATTCTGGCACAGCTCGAACGGGTCGTACTAATGCTGCTTGGGATAGAAAAGCAAAAAAGAACGGTGCCAAGGAGTTAAGTGATTATGTGAATACTCCTGAATACAAGGCTGCTGACAAAAAAAGACAAACAGAACTCTATCAAGGTAAACTGCATGAGGTTGCAGTGAAGCATCCACTTGACAGTGCTGAATTCAGTACTGCCGCCAATGCAGTACCATGGTACGACAATGCTAAATTCCGTGCCTACGGTCGTCGTCCGCTTGCTACAGGCCTCGGCCTTGGTGGTCTTGGCGCAGTAGCTGCAAACATTGCTTCTGGTGAAGATCAAATTATCAAAGCAATTGAAAAGTTGTTTAAATCGAAGCGCGGTCTTTCTAAGAAGAAATGGCTTCGTGCTCTGATGGCAGCAGCAGAACTCGGCTTGCTTGATGCGCTTACTACTGGCTTGTCTGGCAGAAACTCATGGACCATGAATGGGTACCGAGGTGTTAAAGATCTTGGTTCGAAAGCTTGGAATTACGTGCGTACGCCTAAAGAGAATAAGGGTTATTCTCTGAACGTTGGCGATGGCGCAAGTACAGGCTCAGAGCCAAAAAAGTAATGTATTAATTACACACATTAAAAATTCCCGGCTTCTTGAATGGAGTCGGGAATTTTTGTTTCGTGCGTCTCTAGCCCACTCTTCGCTTTTGTAGTGCCCTGGGCCGGGCAGCTACGAGGGGCATTCTTCCGTCTACGCTCGTAGCGTCCTGAGCCGGACAGCTTCGACGGACTGGCGTCGCTTTTAAAAGGCTGTACTTCCTTTTGCCGGCGGCAGCCATTCGTAGCGACGCGGTAGCGTGTTACCGCGAAGAATGGTGTGCCCGGCAGGATTCGAACCTGCGACCTACGGATTAGAAATCCGTTGCTCTATCCAGCTGAGCTACGGGCACAGACATATAGACAGAAAAATGGTCGGGGTGGTCAGACTTGAACTGACGGCCCCTCGCTCCCAAAGCGAGTGCGCTACCAACTGCGCCACACCCCGACTATACATTACACAAATTTTTTCAAAGTAGATGGGGTGAATGACGGGGCTCGAACCCGCGACACCCAGAACCACAATCTGGTGCTCTGCCAACTGAGCTACATCCACCACGAAAAGAGGTGGTGTAGTATACGAGATTTTTTCTAAAAAGAAAGACCTTCCTGTAGATCGACAATTTTTCCTTGCTCCATGAGATACACGCGGTCTCGTGTTGCCGTAATAAACTGCATATCATGGCTGGCATAGGCAATCGTTATACCTTGTTGTAACAATTGTTTCAAGACGCTGGCAAAATGCTCCGTGCTTTCCGGGTCCAGTGCCGAGGTCGGTTCATCAAATAACAGTAAACTTGGCTTGAGCGCAAGGGCGCGCGCGATGGCGACGCGTTGTTGCTGCCCGCCAGACAGTTGGTGCGGATAGCGGTGGGCGTAGCTTTCCATACCAACCAGGGTAAGTTGCAAAAGCGCCTGTTCTACTGCTTTTTCTCGGGAGAGGGTGCCCGAGAGCAGGAGGGGCGCGCTACAGTTTTCCAGCACGGTAAGGTGGGGAAAGAGATTAAAATGCTGAAACACAAAGCCGACGGTGTGGACGCGCTCTTGGGTGGTGTAGTCTGCGAGCGGGCGGTTGCTGAGCAGCAGCGTGCCGGTGTAGTTGGTAATCAGGTGCGCGCAGCAGCGCAGCAGCGTTGTTTTGCCGGCGCCACTACTGCCGACAAAGGCGGTAATGCGTCCTGCGGGGATAGTAAAAGAAATAGCATCAAGCAGCGTGCGGCCTGATTGATGCAACGAGAGATTAGTGGCCTTTATCATAGTCAAACCTTTTTTCCAGCAGGTGCGCCGCGCCTTGTAAGATACCCACGATGGTCAGATACACCAGTGCGGCAATAATGTACCAGTGTGGTTCTAGGGTGCGGCTGACGGTATCACGCACCACTTTAGTAAGTTCTACCACGCCCACAGCACCCATGATGCTTGTTTCTTTAATAAGAGAGATCGTTTCGTTGATAAGCGCCGGCAGCACGGTGCGTAGGGTTTGGGGCAAAATGATGTACCACAGTGTTTGTGCGCGTGAGTAGCCAAGTACATAGGCTGCTTCCCATTGGCCGGGGGCAATGGTGTTAATGCCACCGCGGATGCTTTGGGCAACATAGGCAACAGAGTTAAGACCGATGGTGATAATGCCCGCAATCAGCGGGTCAACCGCGCGGCCAATAATGAGTGGCATGCCATACAGCGCGATAAGCAGTTGTATGTACAGCGGGGTGCCTTGCACGATAAAGACGTAGCCTTGGACGCAGGCAGCAAGCAGGGGATTGCCACTACGACGGGCGCTAATAATGCCGGCACCAATGCCAAGAATCATGCCAATACCAAGGCCGCCAAAGGCAACGCCCAGTGTGGTCATGGTGCCTTTGATGCACAAAAAAAGAAGGGAAGTAGTCATACGGGTTCCTTAGAAAGCCACTGAGCAGCGAGGCGGTCGAGTGTGCCATCAGCCTGCAGCGCGGCAAGCGCCTGCGTGATCGCTTGTTTAAGCTGCGTATTCTGGGGCGCAATGCCCAGGCCGAGGCCATGTCCCGCATGCTCGTCAGGTACGCAGAGTTCGTGTCCGGCAAACAGCGGTTGTATCTGGAGTAGCGCGTGTGTTGCGTCTATGCACAAAACGCCCAAGTCTGCAGCGCCATACGCCACTTCAAGGGTGACATCACTCATGTCAGGAACGGTTTTAATGACAATGCCGGGATAGGCTTGCAAAACATCTTCATAGACGCTGCCAGCTTGTGTGCAGACGGTGAGGTGCTGCGCCGCGGCGGTTGCAAGGCTGGTATCGGTGTATGGTTTTTCAGCACGATAAAAGCAGCCAAGTGCTTCAGCGTGATCGGTATAGTAGGGTATGAGCAGGCCGGTTTCTTTGCGAGATTTGGTAAGGGATATGCCCCCAATAATAATATCAACAATACCATGACGCAGCGCGAGGAGCAGTACGTCAAAGGCCATATCTTTAATAATCAGTTTTTTGCCGAGGCGTGTGGCAATTGCCTCCATAACAGCAATATCAAAACCGGTTACCGTGCCGGCATCATTTACAAAAATAAAGGGCGGATAGCCGACGTTGGTGCCTACGGTGATGGTATCTGTTGCTGCGGGCGCCGTGTCGGCAGCATAGCGGCTGATGAGCACACCACCCATAAGCAGGGCAAGTGCTGACCAGATAAGCGGGCGAGAATGACGGAGCCAATGGGCAGCCATGTAGATTCCTTTGCAAGCGCTGGGCAAGAGCTGTGCAGCGTACCATAGTCGGGCAGTGGTTACAAATGAGCTGCGTTTAGCCACTGTGCAACGCGCTGCGCTGCCGGCGTCTTATGTGCCAGTCCGCGTGCAAGGCATGACTGCTCTTTGCGCATGGCATAATCATGCAGTGTCAGTGTGGCAAGAAGCCCCGCAATGGTGGCAGTGCTGGCGTGTGCTTCTTGTTGGTGTATAAAGCGGCGTGCGGCGGCAATGGCTTGCGGCGCAGTGGCGGTTTGCTCGCGAGTTGTAGGGTTTTGGTGTAGTTGCATAATGGCTGCTGTGTGGTGCTTGATGGTGGCATCACAGAGATCGTGGCTCAAGGCGCTCCCGTGCAGGAGGATGCACACAAACACTCCCCTATGGTACTTTTTGTTCATACTCCCCTCCTGTTTGGTAGTCTGACAGAGTGGTGCGTGCGTGCGGAATGATTCCCCGAAGCAGCTGCGTATAATGCGCTAAACCATTGCGTATTTTGGATCTACCTTTTTACAGTCGGCCATGGCATGGCGTGTGCCTTATACAGGTCTAGGCCTGCAAAAATAGATTGTAGACGAGTGTACGCGCTCGTCACTGCGCCGTCGCGGTAGCGCCCTTGGCCGGGCCGCTATGGCGCACTGCGTCAGAAGAGCCTTGAAAAGGCGACGTGGAGTCCAGGTAAATGGGTAATATGACGATTGTAGTACTTTTTTTACTCATGAGTAGTGGGCTGCCGGTGGTGCGGCTTGCGGCTGCCGAGCAAGCATACCCTGCAAGCTCCGGAAGTGCGTTTGGCGCCGGTAGGGATTGGGCCAGCGCGCAGAGGGAGGCTGCGGCTGATGCTGCTGCCCGGAATGCTTCTTTTGACGCACACCAAACAATGTCGCTCGATTTTGGGACTCAGGCCAATACGATTATGGGCTTTTTGCAACAAAATGCTCAAAAGGACCAGATGCACAATGCTCGTATACAACAACCAGAGGCTTCACTACTGCCGGTGCCGCGCTGGCAGATGTATCGTCTCCCCCCCGGTGAGTATTATGTGTATGCCCCATCATTGGCAACGCTTTTTTCCCAGTATCAAGCATCTCTAACGTGGCCAGACTCGCTTACGCAGCAGCAAGCCAATTTCCAGAATGCGCTCTTGACGTATCTTGCCTGGACGCTGGGGTATCCTGATACGAATAGAGCACGTGTTGACCTGCAAACATCCGGCGTTATGGCCCAACTGGTGTCTCGTATTACTCAGGCAGAACAGCAGATAGCACCGATGCTTCAAGCATTTGAGCCGCCAAAGGGTACGTATTATGCGCTTTATGCCGTGTGCAAGACGCAGATGGCCAGCGTGCTCGGTGGTCAGGTTAATCCGCTCACAGATCCTTTAGAAACCGCATTAAAGCCGTTTCTGGCCCTCAAGTCAGGCTGGTTTTCGTCGCCTAATGAGTTTTTAAAAAAACAGCTTACCGCCATTGATGGTGCTTTGCAGGCGCTGACCACTGCGAATCAAAACGCGAAGATGGCAGTTGCGGGGGTGCTTGGTTGTGATGCGCAGCAGCTTGATCTGTGGACGAATCGTAGTATAGATCTTATAGACACGGTAGATGCCTCCGGCTTGTTGATTTTGACCGCGCGTCAGTTGTCAGTCACGTTGCAGCATAAGGCGCTTCCCGTTGCTAGGAATCTGATTGCTATGTTGCAGACGAAGCGCTCCGATGCATCGACAGAGTTGTTAGCATTGCTTGATATGCCTCCGAGTCAGTGGATAAGCGTCTCACCTGCCATTGCCCAGGAGATGATGAAGGTCGCACTTTCTGTCGAAAAGAAAAAAAGGGATACGCAACTGAAGAAGATGCAAGAGGTGCGAGCGTCGTTGTCTGAGGATAATGGCTTTGTGGCGTTTGCGTTGCAGCAGTACTCAGATGTTCTCCGGCAGGCGCCAGAAGTAGCGGCGTATATCAATACGATGCGCTGTATCTATGCTATTAGTGAGTCGTGTGCTAACCAAGAGTATAGCGATAACACATTGATGCTCAACCAATTTTCTCCTGTGGCTGCGCCGGCAGGAAGGGTAGTGGCATGGGAAAGGGTACCAGGATCCGCGGTGGCGCCAACGGCATATACAGCACCAGAGAGGCGTTTTATTGAGCGAGAGATTTGATGGCAACACATAAAACGTTTAATTTTTTATTTTCCCTGGATTCCACGCCTCTTGCAGAGGCTCTGAATGACAGAGTAATCGTCACTCAGAGGAGGCTTGCAGAGGCGACGTGGAGTCTAGATAAAGGACTAATGTTATGAGCACCTTCTTTTCTTTCCTTTTTTTCCTCTGCCTTATCCCCTCTGCCGTGCACCCCTCCACTGCCGCCATGATTCTTGGTGCCGAAATGACCAAACACAACATCAGCTCAGAATTGCATGACCAAAATGCGGGGATTGCCAAAATAAACAAGGCAATAAATAACTTTCAGCTCTGGTTAAATAGTACGAGCATCCTTACCTACTATGCTACGCTGGTAAACACCTACAACAACAATCTGGCTATCGAGCAAAAGTTTGTGACGTACATGCAAAATACGGCCGCCAGTAGTATTAAGCCGCCGGCCGGCTATCGTCTGCCAGCATATCGGCAAATCTATACCCCATGTAGTGAGGTGCTGAGTAAGAGTGCTCAATTAAGCAGCATTCTCTCTACGCGTAGGGATGCTATTGACCGCATGGAAATGAAGCTATTTGGTATGGGGTCGTTTCCCCCACAACGTATTTCAGAGTTGCAGGCCATGATTTCGGACTATCAATCAGATGATATGAATCCTTCCAGGGTGATTAATGGTGGGTTGCTGCCCCAGGCTAATAGCGCTATTCAAAATCAGGTTACCACCGCAACTACGACGTTGGGCAATTGGGAGGCGGTATTGGTGCAGACACAAAATGGACTTAAGGCTTATATACAGCTGATGGGGCTTAGTATTGATCAATTGACCAACAATCCCAATGACATGTTTGCAGCGGTGCAAACCATTGAAGATGACTTGCTGGAGGTAGCACCTACTACGCTCGGCAGCCCCTCAAGTACGCAAAGTTTAGCGCAAGCTATTCAGACGTTTATTGTTGCACGCTATAGCGGCAGCGCTGATGATGCCCACAATCCCTACACCGTGCCCTTAACTGAGGCGCAGTATATTACGATTCCCTATGACTCGATTGATAAAACCGTGACTGAGTATCGCCAGAAACTTATCTCGGTTGATACTAAAATACGCAATCTTCTTGCGCCGTATTGTTCGCCAGGAGCGATGCCACCTTCGATTGATCAGATGCTGGCATCTTCTGGGCTTTCGCCGTATATGTTTCGCAGCTATATGGGGTATTGGATTCAGCAGGTGGCCAATCAGCTACAAGAACTTGCGCTTGCAGGGTTTGATATTGTCTCGTATCGCTACCAGCTTGCCCAAAAAACGCACTACTTGTGGAATACTTACGTAACGCCTATTTTTGCGATCGACAATGATTTTTCAACGATTGATATTTTGCAAAATGCGACCAGTCCAACGGCGGCAATTGCAGCGCTGCAAACCGCGGTGAGCAATGTGATGCCCGGTACGCTTGATTCTTGTATTGCTGCTATTCAAAAACAGTTTCCCAAAGATATTGAGGGGTGTCGGCTGCTCGTTGGTCACATTCAGCAGGGGCAGCCAAGCATGCTTACGTTTCATGCAAAAACGGCAACCGTTGCCGGTGTGGCAGAGGTTGTTGCGTTTCGCCGTACGCAAATGGTGATCTCAATGCTCGGTGCCTTGTTTGCCAATAAGAAGTTTACTCAGAGTACCTATAAGACAGATGCGTTTGGTCCGGTACCTGAGGCGCTGTTTCCTCAAGGAGTACCAGCGTGAGGCGTGTACTTATAGTACTGATGCTTGCACTAACGGGCATGGTGCGGCCAGCGTCAGCACCGGCAGGCTTGCCTGCAGGCAACGGCAATCTTTTTAGCCACTTCTGGGGTATAGCCGAAACGCTGCGCACGCTTGAGACCAAGTCGTATCGCCGGCCGAGCCTTGGTTCTCTTATTGAAGAGGGCTTGCGTGCTATGGTCAATGCTGTGGATGCGCATTCTGCTTTTTTTAGTCCGCGTTCGTATCAATCGACGGTTGAGTTTGCCAGTGGGCATTTTGCGGGGATTGGGGTGAGTATTATGAGCAAGGAAACCAGTGCCGACTCCCTCCTTATTGTAGATACAGTGCGTGGTGGACCGGCTGATGAGGCGGGGCTGAAAAGTGGTGATGCCATTGTCAAAATTGATGGGCAGCGTTTGCGCGGTCTGACCTCTGATGAGGTTGTCATAAAGCTCAAGGGCAAAGCCGGTACCCAGGTGCGTATTACGGTAATCCGTGATAAAAAACCATTTAAATGTACGGCGGTGCGCCGGGTGCTGCCGGATCGTACCGTGTATGCGTATCACTTTGCCGAGCAGCGTATTGCGTACATTGCTCTCAAATCATTTTCTGATCGTACGCCGCAAGAAGTGGCCACGTTTCTTACCAAAGCGTACGCCCGCAAGGATCGTGGTATTATTCTTGATCTGCGCAAGAATCCCGGTGGCGTAGTGGAAGCTGCGGTCAAAATGGCGCGGTTGTTTCTGCCTGATGGCTCGCTGGTGGCTTGTACCAAAAATAATAAGCACGAAACGGTAGGCACGTATACTACGAGTGGTACGCCGTTGTACGACGGTACACTACCGGTCATCGTGCTGGTCGATACCTTTACGGCATCAGCGGCAGAAATTATTACGGGTAGCTTTCAGCACTACGCGCGCACGCAGCATATGCCGCTTTTTGTCGTCGGCATGTCTACGTATGGCAAGGGATCAGTGCAGGAGATTATTCCGCTTACCAATGGCTGCGCCATCAAACTTACTACGCTTCTCTATTATCTACCGAGTGGTCAGTGCATTCAGGCAACTGGCATTACCCCAGACATTGTGGTCAAACCAAAAGCAGTTCCGGAACATGAGCTCAAGTGGATTGAGTCGCTGCATGGCAAGGAAGTGGCGCTGACCAACCACATTACGCGCGCGGAAGCGGCAGGAGAGCAGGACACGGCTGCCAGCGGTGGGCATGCCGGCACGCCAGCTGATAGTCAGCAGGGTAAGGATGCCCCTACGCAGCAGGAAGATGTTCTGGCAAGTGCTATTACCGGTGATTATGTGGTGCAAACGGCAGTGTCATTGCTGCAGGTATGGCGGCTTGGCCGCTTGGCAGAACCGGAAGCGCTGGACACGCATGAGAAGGCGATTCAGTTTTTGAAACGCGTGGTCCCTACGGAGGGGTTTGGCGCTACCGCGTTGTAGCAAGGTGTGGCCGCATTAGTAATTAATGTATTTATTTTCTCATAATTGCGTTGGCGCAGCACATCGTCATTGCGAGTCCTTTAGGACGTGGCAATCCATTTTAATACATTAGTATTACCATTTTTCATGGATCGCCGCGCTACGCTCGCGATGACGTTCGTGCTGCGCTAAGACTAATGTGAACCTGCAAACGTGCAACTTGTTACTACGATGTCGCCGCCGTTGCCTCTCCCGACCCCTGCGCCGTTGTCGCCGGAAAGAGCGTAAAGAGCGTATGCGCCAGTGGCCCGGTACTACTGACCGGCGCATACTGATTGGGCAGCATCAGCAACACAAGCAGATTGTTCAGCAGAACCCGTGCGGTTTGGGTTTCGTTGTATGCGCAGCTTTGCGCGAGTTGCCCCGTTGGGTCGTTGTACCACAAAATGCCATTTTTGGTTATGTAATGGCCATACGTTAGCTGCAGCATATCAGCACTATTTACGATGCCTTCAACTTCTTTGGTGTACTGCGGTTGCTGTGCTTGATCAAAAAAGGTGGTCAGCTGCTGGCAGATGTCTTTTTGCGCCGGGTCAGTTAAATCAATGGCCGGCGGTGTGGTAGTGCTTGTGGTAGTGATCTGTGCAAGAGTGACGGGTGGATTGTCCCCCGTGGCAAGCAATTGCCAGAGCGCGGGAATAGCTTTTTGGGCCATGGTAGTAATGTATTGTATACCGATGCGCGCTACCAAAACGTCAAAGCCGCCGCGTATGGCTGCGTGGCGATACCCCTGTATGACGCTGCAGAGATTGCCTGCAAGGCCGCCGGTTAATTTTGCTTTGCTGCTCAGATTAGGGTCAAAGAGCGGGTGAGCCTTGTCTTTTTGGCAGCGGGTAATGTAGCTGGTAATGCTGCTTATTCTCCTTTGTACGGTGTTATTGAGGCGGCCGACCGCTGCAGGAAGGGCACTGATAGGAATAGTTCGCGTGCGCACACTGCCGTTTGATTGCGGGATGGTAATCGCGTACGTACCGGACAAATCACAATTGAGTGGCCCGCTGGCGGAGAAGAAGAATTCGGTAAATGCCTTGTTGAGTGCTTGATAGGGCGGTATCGGTGATGGTGCCGGGGTGCTACCATCGCCGGTATCATCGGTAGTGCTGCTATCGCTACTTGCACTATCGGCAGTGGTGATCGCAGTATCCCCCGTTGGTGCGTCATCGCTGGCTTCAGGGGCGCTGCTGTCAGTACCGCTCGGATTGTTTACCGATGGCAGAAGGGTTGATCTGGTAGTGCTTGGGAGTTGTTGCGTTGGATCGCCGGTAGTGGTGGTAACCGCGGCACTGAGCAGATCAGCGTCAAGCAGGGTTGATTGGAGCTGCTTTGGAAAGTCAGTGGCATAGTTTTTTAAGACTTTGAGTTTTGCCTGTGCCAAATTAGAGAGTCTTGGGTACTTGCCGGATGTGTCAAGCACAATGTAGCAGGAACGAAAAATGGCATTTAAAACGGTGATTGCTGCCGTGAGTGCGGTGCTGAGCGTAACGGTGCTGTCATAGAGGTTTTGCCATGTTTGATCACCACCAATGCCGGTTGCCGCATGGCCGCGCTTGCCGTCGTTATTGCTGCTTATGATATACCAGGACATGTCAGTGGCTGAGTGGGTGGTGGTCAGATCGATGTGGGCATTGGTCATTTTGGTTTTGAGTGCTTGCAAATCCTCCTGAATGTTTTTAACCGTGTCGTGGGTAAATGCTACTTGCGCGCCGCTGTTGATCCCCAGGATGCGAAAAGCCTTTTGCAGTTTTTGGTAGTTGGTTGTTTCGTGCAGTGATTCCTGAAAGAGGGCGTACGTTTTGTAGAGTTTGGCAACGTCGTAGACGAGTGGTTCTTCAGAGGGATAGGGGATGGCGGTGTAGCACTGCAGCGGCCCGCCGGGATTTTGTTTTTCATACGCTTGGCGTGCACGAAAGCTCTTGAGGCGAGCTTGGTTGGTAGTAAGGATGGTGCGCGGGATAATGGGTTTGCCGTTTTCATCAGTGGTTTGCACCATCACCGTGCCATCTGATGGATTTTTGATAACGGATATAAAGCCGGTTTTGCCATAGGTGGTAATGAGCGTGCGAATGCGTTTTTGAATGGCCAGTAAGTCGTTTTGGGCATCGGTAACCGTAAACATTCTTTCCGTTATGGCGGCGCTTTTTGCGGCCGCCTTGGTGGCTGCCGTAACAGAAGTTTGGTGAGCGATGCTCAGTGACTCCATGGCGGCAGTTGCGGTCGCGGTGTGCAGGAGAGAGAGAAGGAGGAGGATGATCATGGGGTTCCTGTGTTGAAGAATGTGCCATCGTATGCGGTTGGCCTCGGATTGCGGTAGATGATGGCACTTGGGGAATCGATTGTCCTTTGCCGCGAAGCTGGGGAATTAGATATTCTAAATTCATCGGTAGTGATTGCACCTATACTGGTATAGCCATTGTTGAATGTTATAAGAGCCGATCCTGAGTTGTTAGCTTCTATTGTTTTAATCATCTGAAGAGTTGCGGTTGGTATGGTCTGGTCATTGTAGGTACTTACGCGCGGGGTTGCTTGATGGTGAATGATTACTTGCAGAAGGCCATCACCGATAATCTGTCCAACGCCGTTTGTGTTGGTGGGGATCGCTGGAGCTGCTGTGTGGGCATGTGCTGCTACTGGTGCTTCTGCTGCTTCTTGGGCAGGTGGGTTGTAATAAATGACTTTGTATTTACTGCGATCTGGGTCGAGTCTGCGCGCATCGTTGGGTGCTATACATGTGAGCTTTATTGGCGGGGCTCCGGTCCGTCTACTAAAGACTTGATAGATTGCGGGATCTGGTATGGCTGTCGTTTGTATCAGATAGGTAGCTTTACCACTGCTATCTTTAGATTCGAGTATTGTTTTGATGTAGGTAGTGTCGACCCAATTGGTTTTACTTTCATTCTGATCGTAAAACATCGGTTTGTACTGCCTATTATCTGAGCCGCAAATGACATTGTTTGTTTCGCTTAGCATGCTGCCAATAGTCTTTGTGATATACTTTTTTGCAGGTTCAAGTTGATCCATGGTTATTTGGTATACTTGGGTAAAACCTGAGGCGGGCAGAGCGCCTGTCGTATCTGACATGATTATTTGGGTCGCTAGGGTAGTGTCTGATTGATTGTGAATTGGTAATTTTTTCTCTGAATGTATTGTTGCATGGTAATACTGTGTATCTGCAAGCCAATTCCCTTTTATGAGTAACTCCATTGAGGCAGTGTTGTTTTGCCAAATTTCAAACACTTCATATCTAAATCGACAGTATCCATTGGTACTTTGAATGAAGTACAAGTCACCGCCTGTGAAGGGAATAATGCTGAGCGGATTGAGTGGTGGCTGCGGTGGGCTAATTGCCACAGGTGCTTGTCCCATTTGTTCGACGGCGGGTGCAGGTTCAGGTGCAGGTACAGAATCCGTTGATGGCGGCGCTACAACTGGTTCAGCTACTTGTTCTGTAGATGGTGCTGGCATTGCGATGGTGTCAACTGGTTCCTCTTCCGCTTCCGTGTTAATTGATTCCTGAGCAGTCTGACTATTAACTACTGGGATTGAGATAGATTTGGGTGTAGTCTGGCATCTGTGGATCAGAATCAGCCCAATCGCTAAGTTTTATAATACCAACGGTAGTGTTGCTATCAGTAGCTGATGTAGTTGTTCTGCTAGAAACAGTTGCATCGCAAGTAGCCTCAGCGGTTTCACCATGAAAAAAGCACTTGGCTTTTAACTTGTTCGGTTCGCCATTTTTTTGCCAAATACTCTTAATTTCTTCTGTGCCTCGACGTGTAGGTTGGGGGCGCCAATCTTCCACAACGTATGGAGCTGGAGATCCGGTTATGTTAACCGTAATAATTTCAGTGTCTTGAGCGGGTTGTCCTGCTGTAGTATCTGGGGCACCAGTTGCAGGATTGACATCAGGCACTGGAGGCTCCCCATGGTCTGATGCAGAGCCTTCACCGCTTGCAGAGCCTTCACCAGCTGCTGGAAGTTCCGTGTTATTTGTTCCGTTTCCAGCAGAATTACTATTACCACCGTCAGCGTCGAGAGGAGCTTCAGTTCCGGCAGCAGTGGCAGGTGTTTCGCGAGCGGTCAAGAGTGGGTTACCTGTTGGGCTTACTGGTGTTGCTCGTGCTGCTCGTGTCGCTCCTGTTCTCGCTGCTTGTGCTGCTTGTGCTGCTTGTGCTGCTTGTGCTGCTTGTGCTGCTCGTGCTTGTTGCAGCGGCGCAAGAGCCTGTGGAGACAAATAGATTGCTTTGCACTTGCTATAGGCTTGGCAATACTTAGACCCTGGTATGTTTGTATTCCAAGATAGCAACAACCCATCTTGGGCCAAAGTGGCTTGGTACCATAGTTGATTTTGGTACACGTAGTAAAGAGTTGTGGAGTCGGTAGTCCTGGTAGCGATTGCATCAACAGGAGTTTGCGTTGTGTAAGTCTTATTATCGCTGCCTGTATAGGAAACTATGTTACCGCTATCATCTGTGTTTAGTGTACCGCAGGGTGATTGTGCTTGGATGGCATTACTCAGTAGTGGCAATGTCGAGGCTACTCCAGCTCCAGCTACTGATAGCGGAGTGCCATCTAGCGAGGATGGAGTGCCAGCTGCTGATACCGGAGTGCTAGCTGCTGACACTGCACGTTGTTGTGCGACAGTCCTTGGCGGCTGTTGCGCATCCAGTATTGCCTGGGTTAGCCCTTGGGTTTTAGCGGCATTCAGATAGATTGTGCTGTATTGGTTATAGGTACCAATGCGCGGATGTGAACCAGCGGCGACTTGCGTACTTATGGTTATCGTACTGCCGGTTAGTGTAGCCTCGAACCACTTGTTATTCCGGTATACGAATATTTGCTTGCTGTTCTTTTCTACCACGATCGCATCAACAGGACTGTTCGTTGTGTAAGTGTTGTCATTTGAAGCTTTGTATGTTAATCCATCGGTGGAAACTGTGCCAGTATTTTGAGCACCGGCGAGCATAACGTTGAGTGTTGGCAAACCATTTATCGTCGGGATTGCTGACAATGGTGTGGCTGCTGTTACTACCGATTGCATCGTCGCAGGTTGTGCTGGCTGAGATGCCGGTGTCTGCGCAGTTGCTGGTCGTGTATACAATGTCATGCAGGCAACGTCTTGTCCCTGTGCTTGGGCTGCGTTTGTGGTTAGATTAGGGAAGTATCGAGTTGATGTGGTATCCGGAAAGATCTGGTTTGGGTCTTCCGCGCTGTTCGGTGTATTAAGGGTGAGTGTGCGTTGATTACCTTGTCGTGTCATAGTTGCCCTATAAAAGCCAGCCTGAGCGGGAAGAGGACTTGCACCAGGAGCACAGGCGGGGTCAGCATAGACAAAATACTCGTCTTGGTTGCCGGCTGGAAGCTGGCGATGTGATATTTTGCCAATCCAGGCGACGCAGCTAACAGCTGTTCCGGTGTCGCTGGTTTTTACCGTAAATACCATACCGGTCTCTTGATTCACGTAGACGCCATTGCTTGGCCTGTCAACTATGCCGGGTTGTGCGTGATCTGTGCTGCTATCAAACACTATGCGATACCCACCTGCGCTTACAAGTGTGGTATTGGTCAATTGTAATGTTACTACGGTGTTAAATGCGCTTTGCATGTTGGCTGTACCGCTTGTAGCAACACAGAGTTTGGATTGACCGTTAGGATTGCGCACTTTTACCAAATACTGATTTTGCATGAGCACGCCGGATGTTGTCTTATAAATATGCGTATACCCAGGCGTGGTTAATTGTGTGGTAGGTGTGACCGGTTCTATGACGGTTTGGCCATTGGTGTCAAGCACGAGGTATTGGATTTTCTGGCCAGCCATGTTGCGCGCATTTTGCGTGTTCCGGGCTGTGTAGGCCGGCAGCGCTTGGTATAATTTACCTATGTTCTTGCTTGCATCAGCAATATCAAAAACAAAGAGTGGGCTGAACGTAGCAACAGTAAGATTGATCATATCTGCTTGTGGCAAGCCAAAGGTCTGATCGCGCATTGACTCAAGAGCGGCCAAGACTTGTGTGCGGCTTTGGATCATGAGCATGAAGTAGCTAAAGATCGCTTGTGGGGTTGGCTGAATCTTTAAAGGAGAAGCTGGAAGCATTGGTATGTCTGAGAGGTCAACACCTGCTTCAGTGAGTGAGTCTTTGAGTTTCGTGGTCATGTTGTTTATGTTTTGAGCAAGCGCATTTACATTGAATGTTGGCACAGTTACAACGGAGGCAAAGAAGGTTTGGGCAGCGATAAGAAGCTCCGCAGTGGATGCTGAGCTAGAAGCGTTCCCCAGCGCTATTGTTAGATTATTATAGTTTTGTTTACAAGCATCGAAGCCCCCCCCCCAACTGTTTGCGAGAAATTGCTTATTGTTTTGGTCGTTAAAAAAATCGTCTCGGCTATTGATGCTTGAGCCTTGTATTGCGTTGATGACGGCCACAAGATCGCTGAGCATCTGCGTAATAGTATTTATTTGTGATTGTACCATGCCCATGTTGGTATTCTTTAACGCGGGATCGGTCATCATAGAAAGTTTGCTCAATATGGAGAAGAGCTTTTGCGTAATGAGATCGGCATTTTGGCTGAGCTGGTAGTCGTCAATGCTTTTTTTATTCACCCCTGTACCATGTCCGGCAAATTGCGTCGTATACGCGGCGGTAGCTGCTTGCTGCTTCATATCATACAGCACATTCCAGACCGTATGTGAGAGCTTAGGGATGGTCTGCTCATTTGTCTGCGTGTTTGGCAGGCACATAAGTGCGAGCAAATTGAGAAGCGTAGTGTAGGTGGCATTAAATTCCTTATGTGCTTGTGTACCCGCGGCTTTATTCGATGCGATAAATGAACTGTAATGCAGTATTTTTGCCGTCATGAGGGGGATGTACAATTTATTTTTTGCTTTTTGTATTGCTGTAGTGTACGCCGCCATGTTGGCATTAGTTAAGGTAGAGGCGATTTTTTGGAGTGCGGTATTATCGCTTGTCAAAATTGTAGTGGGGTTTGCGGAATCGTTAACCGGTTTTTTGGTGGTTTTCCCATTTGCGCGATTTACTTTACCGAAAGTACCAATAATGCTCCCTTGCAGCGGTGGCAGCCCTGCTGGTGCATGTGCATCATCTGCTTTTTCCGGTAGCCCGAGTGCTTTCCAAATGTTGGTTATTAATTCCACTGCTGTGTTAAAGATTCCTTTGAGACACCGGCGTGCAGCGATGGCATACAGACCACTTACAACAGCCATATCTTCAAAACTGGCAAGTACCGTGTAGGCATTTATGGCAAGGGGTGCCTGGAAGAGTTTGCTCCAGTCAAACCCGCTCAGGTAGTTGGGGGTAGATGTACTCAGTGGATCATCCAGCCAGCCATGAAACGTTGTGTCACCGCTTTGCGCTCGTCGGGTTATAAAGTAATTTATGGTATTAATCGCTTTAGATACCCGTGCATGAAGGGAGGCAACCAGGGCTGGAGCGCTTTTGGGTTTAAGCTTATAGACGGAGGGCTTTTTGGGTTTTTTGCCTTCAGTGCCAGGAGAGCCTGGAGTCTCAATGGTCCATTCGTCTTCAAGAGAGATGTTAAGAGGGCCTTTTGGCGCATTGTACGACCTCCACAGTCCATTAAAGTGTGCAACGATACCACGAGGGTCTGTGCCCATGCTTGTTGGGATAGCTGCTATGAGTCCAGAAGTAGTAGTTTGCTGCGCTGCTCCTTGTGCGGTAAGGTATTTGAGTGTTGCAACAGGTAAAATTTTTTCAGAGATTTGTGTCTGGCAATTGGTTACCAGTGTCCTAATCCGTCGCAGGCTAGCGCGGGTACTATTGTCTATGCTTGATTTGTTATTTTTCTTTATTTTTAGTAATGTAAACAGCTCTTTTTCTAAGGCATTTGCGGTGCTTTGTGCATTGGCTTTTAGGGTTCCCCATTGCTGTTGTAAATCAGAAATGGTTGCTGCGCCCCCGAGGCTTGAAGCACGCAGTGATGTCGGGCTACTGCTTCCCATGCTGCTAAAAAACCCCGTGTCTAGTGCTGCCGTTACGTCAAGAAGGCCGTTTTTTTTCAATTTAGCATAGAGGGTGCTTAGATCGCTGCCGATACCGTAAATGGAATCAAAATGGTTAAAGCCAGCCCATGCGGGGCCGCCAATGTGTGGGCGAAACATCTTGCTCAAAAGACTTCCCTTCAGCGAGTCGGTTAATGTTTCGTACTTTGTATAGTCAGCGTCAATGTCGAGCAATTGCGGGATTTCTTCCGGCATCCGGATGTTCTGGTAGGTTGTGATGAGCGGGTTATCTTGTGCGGCCTTTTGAAGCTCGGTGATAATGCTCGGTATTTGGGAAGGTGCGCCAGTTTGTGCTTGCGCAAGCGTGACCGGTTCACCTTTCATGCGGGACTGATACAACACTTCTCTGTTTTCGTTGTTTACGACCGGCGATTGGTAGGTTGTGACCGGTAAAAGCCCGGTGGAGGTGTACGCTTGGTGCAGTGTGTACAAACGTTTTTCCATGGCGAGCAAATCGCGGCTTGCGGTATTTGGCCCGTAGGATAGGAAGTTATAGTTAAGAGAGGCGCCTTGAGCTGCACTTCTGACGTTGATGGACAGACTGTCCCAGAGACCTGCTTGTACAGACGGTGCAGCGCTGAGTAGCGAAAAAAAGAAAGCCAGGTAGATCTGTACGAGGCTGCCGTGCGATTTCATAACCAATCTCCTTGAGAAGAATTATCCACCGATGAGTATAAAAAAGGAGCATGCGGCGCAGACAATGCTTTAACAAAAGAGTGGTGTTTTTAGTGCTCCTGGCGCGTTTGCTCATGATGGCTAGTGGCCGTGGTGGTTGTTGCTGCTGGAGAGGCTCCAGGCCCCGCTGGTGGGGTAGTAATAGGTGCCAGCGTATAGCCTTGTGCATCAAACAGCGTTTGAAATGGTGCCTGACTATAGCTTGGTATGCTGGAGCTACTGAGCGCAGTGGCGGAAACACTATCAATGGTGGTGTTAAAATCTGTGCTTGCGTAGGCAAGCCTGCCAGAAGCAGCGCCACCAGAAACGCCATGGCCAAAGTTACCGCTTGGTACGTCAGATGCGCCGGGAAGCATTGCGCCACCGCTGGCTCTTCCTGGGCCACCTCCGTCTGTGTAGTTATTTATCACGGTGCCACCACCGCCGCCCATGGGCATACCCATGCCCATAGGCATACCCATGCCCATAGGCATGCCCATGCCCATGCCCATGCCCATACCACCAACCATGCCACCGGTCATCATTTGGGACAGTGCGCTCGGTTGGTTGGTTTTATCCTTACCAAAATTTTTATCGTTGACATTTATCCATTGGCCATTTTGTTGCACGTATTGTTTGGTGTTTTTGCTTAGGCCAAACCAAGAGGTGGTTGTCTTGGTCAGAACGCCGCTGCTGTCAACAGAGACGCCGGGGCCTGATGGGGTGCTAATGGCGGTACTGCTTGCGGCTGCAGGTGGTGCTGCCGGTACAGAAGCTTGCATTGGTGCCGGCGCCTGCGCCAGGGGGGTCGGTGCCAGGGGGGTCGGTGCCAGGGGGGTCGGTGCCGGTGCTTGTAGTGGAGCCGGCATGGTTGATGACAGCATGCTTCCACTGGCTACTTGTCCGGTGAGTGGGGCTTGCGTTCCCTCTGCGCCTGGTGCTCCAGCATGCAACGTAGCGGTGCCAGCGCCGGCGACCGGGGGCACCGCAGGGGTGCCGGTCATTAAGATATCTCCCGGTGCTGGCGGAATGCTGAGCGCTTTATTGACCGCCAATGCTTGTTTTACAAACGTAGCACGTTGAGCAAGCAGCTGGGTGCGGTATCTTTCTTCTCCGGCGATCAGTGCGCTTGATCCGGAATTTTTAAGACTGACATTAATATAGCCGCGTGATAGTGCGCCAGCATACATGCGTGATTTACTATTTAGGGTCGTATCAATTTGCTTTATAGCATCCAAATACTTTTGCTCTGGATGGGGTACGACATTAGCAGGACCAAGGGTAGGTAGCGTTTTGAGTGTATTGAGTGTTTTGGTATCGGTGGATGGTATTTTACTAAACCACCCTTTTGCTGCTTTGGTGTACGTATTAAATTTGTCGATAAACGCTTGTTTTTCATCTGCTGAGACGCCTTGTTTTAAAAATTTGTTGATGTCGATCATCTTGGTAACCAGCTGGTTGTAGTTGCTTGCGTAAATCATGTTTTCTTCGGCTTTTCCTAGTGTTTTTATAGTAAGTGTCGAAACGTCAGGCAGCTTACTGATAGCACTAGGATCAAGTGCTATCGCCTTTGCCCGGTTTTTAGTATATGCCGTTTGTAGCTGAGCAACCTCAGTTGCAGGCACTCCTTTGCTGCTGGTAAGTATCTCTCGATAATTGGTTGCCTTGAGCACATAGCGCCGTGCTGCTTGCGCAGGATTTTCAAGTTCTGCTTGGATCATTGCCCAGGTGACCGTGGGCGTACCACCAAGTTTCTTAATTTTGGCACTCACGCTCTCTACTTTAGATTGAAAGGTCTTCTGTTGCTCACTGCTCAGGGCTGCGCCTTTCAGTTCGCGATAGACGGTTTCAAGGTTTTTATTCAGAGCTTTAATTTGAGGACCGGCAACATCGGCTTGATATTGCTCGTGCGGTACTACTTTGAGCTTTGCTAGCACGGTTGCCCACTTGTCGGGCGGACTGCCGGGAGGGGTGGTGTGGTAGGTGTTTTGAAGGGTGTTGCGTTGTTGGGTCATGGTGGTGTAGTACTTGTTGTACTCGCTTTCATACTGCGGGATACGCTCCGCATCGAGTTCATTGTGCGGGGTGCCGGGATGCTCGAGTTTTTCGATAAAGCTGGTCAATTTTTTTTGCGCGGCGGTCAGTTTGGCGATCAATTTTTCTGCTTTGATACGTTGCGTCGCAGCTTCTTCCTTTGCCTCTTGTTGCTGATGTACTTGCTTTTCGCGCTGCATATGCGCTTCGTGAGAAGCGGTGGTTGCCGGTATTGCAAGAGCATGGTGCTCGTACCAGCAGTTTACTAGCAAAAAAAGCCAAAGCCGTGGCTTCATGACCGATATCCTTGACGTATGACGACAGACTGGCCGTTACCTTAGGAGATTTGGCAAGAAGGGCGCAAGCGATTGCCAAATCTGTTTTGCCAAATACTAAAGCGGATCGTATACTGACCGCCATTCTTATCATCAATGGGCGTGAGTGTCGTATGACAATACAAGAAAAAGAGTTAGGTACTGAGCACGAGGTGCGGGTACACAAAATTGCGCAGCTTGCTGCTGCCGGCATGCCAGCATGGCCTGAGCATCGAGAAGTAACGGCAACAACGCAGGAAGCAAAAGATGCCTACCTTGCGGCAAGCGATGAAGCAACAGTGTATGCGCTGGCTGGTCGTATCATGGCGTTTCGTGAGCATGGCAAAACGGTCTTTGTTACCATTCAAGATAGAGCTGGTCGGGTGCAGGTGTATGTGCGCAGTGACATTATTGGCGCCTCTCTTTTTCATACGCTGACGCATTTGCTTGATGTCGGCGATATCGTCTGGTTTGAGGGTACTATGTTTACTACCAAAACCGGTGAAGTGTCGCTCAAGGCAACTACGCTCGCGCTTCTTTCAAAATGTCTGCATCCGCTGCCAGAAAAATATCATGGACTGACCGATGTCGAGCAGCGCTATCGTCAGCGCTACCTTGATTTAATCGTCAATCCGGAAAGCAAACAAAAATGTATTGAGCGCTCTCGCATTGTGCAGGATATTCGTTCTTTTTTACACGCGCGCGGTTTTTTGGAAGTGGAAACACCGATGCTGCATCCGATTCCGGGTGGCGCGGCGGCACGACCGTTTGTGACCAAGCACAATGCGTATGGCATGGATTTGTATTTGCGCATTGCGCCGGAGCTGTATCTCAAGCGTTTGGTTGTTGGCGGCATCGAGCGTGTGTTTGAGATCAATCGTAATTTTCGTAATGAGGGTGTGTCGACACGGCATAATCCTGAATTTACGATGCTTGAATTTTATATGGCACATGGTGACTACCGTGAAGGCATGGCATTGACCGAAGGATTACTCCGCCAGGCTGCGCGTGCGGTGCACCATGGCAAACCGTTTACGTATGGCCAGTACGTACTTGATTTTGAACAACCCTTTGCGCGTCACACCATGCTTGAGTCAATTACCGTGCTGGGTGGTGTGCCGGCAGATCAGCTTACGCCGGAGCGCATCAATGCCGTTCTTACGATGCAGGGCAGAGAAGATATGCATGCACGCTCTTATGGCGAAAAAGTACTGACATTGTTTGAGGCGTGCGTTGAGCAAAAGATTGTGCAACCTACCTTTATTATCGATTTTCCTATTGAAGTTTCGCCGTTGTCGCGACGGCGCGATGATAACCCACACATTGCGGCGCGCTTTGAACTCTTTGTTCCGGGCATGGAACTTGCCAATGGGTTTAGTGAGCTCAATGATCCGTTTGATCAAGCAGCACGCTTTCAGGCGCAAGCAGCGGCACGTACCGCTGGTGATGACGAAGCGCATCATTACGATGCTGACTATATACGTGCCTTGGAATATGGCTTGCCGCCAACCGTGGGGGTAGGCATAGGTATTGATCGACTTACCATGCTGCTGACCAATACTGCTTCGATTAAAGATGTCATTCTCTTTCCGACTATGAAAAACGTGCAGGTATAAGCATGCAGGTGCTTGGCCAGGGGATAAAATATCGGTGGCTTCTTGCAACGGCTGATGAGTCTGCAGCGCGTGAAATCGCTATGCAGTGCGGTATAGATGTAGCGCTTGCCCGTGCGCTGTATGTGCGTGGTTACACTACGCCGGCACAAGCGCAGCGGTATTTGGTGATGAGTGATGAATGGATTGCCGATCCTACCTTGCTCAAAGGTGCACAAGAAGCGGCGCTTCGCCTTGCTGATGCTATTGAGCGCAAAGAGAAAATACTGGTGTTTGGCGATTATGATGTTGATGGTATTACGTCCACCGCTATTATGCTTTCCTGTTTGCTCCCGTTGGGGGCGCAGTTGCAATACTATTTGCCCAATCGGGTGCGCGACGGCTATGGGCTTTCGTCAAAAATTGTGTATAAGGCAGCTGCTGCCGGCTATCAGCTTATTGTGACGGTGGATAATGGTATCACGGCGCATCGCGCCGTGGCTGACGCCAAAGCGCTGGGGCTTTCGGTGATTATTACGGACCATCACCAAGTGCATGGAAACTTGCCGTGCGCTGATGTGATTGTCAATCCTCATCAACCGGGGTGCTTGTATCCGTACAAGGATTTTGCAGGGGTGGGCGTTATCTTTAAAATTATGACTTTGATGTACGCACGCCTTGGGCGCACGATGCCGGCAAAAGCCTATGAACTGTTGATGCTTGGTACGGTGGCTGACGTGGTGCCGCTGCGTCACGAAAATCGGTATTGGGTGCAAAAGGGACTGGCGCAGCTCAATCAAGAACGGTCATTGGCGCTGCAGGTGCTTGCGCAAAATGGCAATGTTGCAGACAAGCAGGTGCTAACGTCACGTGATATTGGGTTTGCTATTGCGCCCCAGCTTAATGCGCTCGGGCGTCTTGATGATCCGCGCGATGGGGTGAAGTTTTTGATCAGTGCCGACATGAGCGATGTGATGCAAGTGGGGATTACGCTTAAGGCAATGAATGAACGGCGTAAACTCGTTGACCGTGCTATTTTTGAGGAAATTTGTGCGCTCATTACGGACGGTACTATCGATCTTGCTACTGAACAGATTATTATGGCGGCGCATGCTGATTGGCCGGCGGGCGTGATTGGTCTGGTGGCAGGGAAATTAATGCAAGAATATGGACGTCCGGTGGTGCTGTTTCATTTAACGGCTGATGGCCAAGCCAAAGGCTCTTGTCGCTCTATTCCGGCGTTTAATATGTTTGAAGCGCTCAGTGAGTGTAGTGATTTGCTTACCACATTTGGTGGTCATGCGTGTGCGGCAGGCTTGAGTCTGCCGGCAAGCGCGGTGCCCACACTCAAGGAGCGTCTTGAGGCGCTTATTCGTGAGCGAGTACATCCGGATGACTTGGTGCTTGGCTTGACGGTTGATGCAGTGCTTCCGCTGCCGGCAATTACCAAGCCGTTTTGGCAGCAATTGCGGCGTATGGAGCCGTTTGGTAATGCCAACACGGAGCCACTCCTGGTGCTTGATGGTGTTACGCTAGTACAAGAGCCGCGGCTACTTAAGGACAAGCATGTGAAGTGTATGGTCTTTGCCGATGGGGTGCTCAAGCCGGTTATGTTTTTTAATCGTCCTGATTTGTATCCTCTCCTCAGCGGGCTTGGTGATCAACCGTTTTCTATAGCGGTTCATGTGGTGGCCAATGAGTGGCAGGGGGCAACGTCGATAGAATTGCATGGGGTTGATGTGTGCATAACGGAGAAACATGGGAAAACAAATAACGATTGATGGGCCAACGGCATCAGGAAAAGGTTCTATTGCGCGTGCGATTGCGACGCATGGCGGTTTTTTTTATTTAGATACGGGGTTGCTGTATCGTGCTATGGGTTATATAGCGTCCCAGGACTATTCACGTGAAGCGATTGATGCGGCGACGTTTTGGACGGAGCAGTTGGTAGCGCAGTATCGCGAGCGGCTGCGCTATGCGTATCACGGCGATCGTGCGTGCATTATGGTTGATGGTATCGATGTTACGGCGCTTCTGCGCACGCCTGATATGGATTGGTTTGCCTCGCACGTGAGTAGCGTGCCGCTGGTGCGTCATGGTTTGCGCGAGTTGCAACGTACGCTTGCGCATGAGCATGACATTGTGATTGATGGGCGTGATTGTGGTACGGTGCTTTTTCCCCATGCGCCACATAAGTTTTTTATTACGGCCTCACTCGAGGTGCGTGTCGCTCGGGCTGCTGCTGATAGCGCGCGCCGTGCACGCGGGATGTCTCTTGCCGCTATTCAAGAAGCGGTGTGCATGCGTGATGTGCGTGATCTGATCAGGCCGATTAGCCCACTGGTGCCTGCTGCAGATGCGCGTATTCTTGATACCACTACATTGTCGCTCGAGGCGGCTATTGTGCTGGTACTTAGCTATTTGTAGGTAACTGTTGGTCTTTATACACCAGCAATTTAAACCCGCTTCCCGTGCTCTCTGTTGCGAGCGTGACTTGGGTGCTGTCGGTGCCGTGTTTTTGCACGGTGGGAATCGTGGCGTTTCTTGTTTGCAGTGACGTTGTTGGCAGTGATTGATACGTGGCTCCCTGTACTTGCAGCGCCGGTGGTATGGTGCCGTCCGGTTGGGTTTCTGGATAGAAGATCAGCGTGTTGCTGCCGACTTGAAAAACTTCATAGCTGTAGGTGCTGTGTACTTGCTGGTTGGATGGATTGATAATAGTTGCCGTAACCGGCACCATACTTTGTTTGTACTGATTGAGCAGGGATGCAATGGTGCCGTTTGCATGCGCTATGTCAGCATGCAAGGGAAGTGTGGCGGCGATGAGGCTAAGAAGATAAAGGCGTCGTATCATCATAAGAGCGCTCCCAAGCGAATAAGCGTGATTTGTGATTGCACCACGGCTATAAACTTTTGTGCATACGCAACGATTGCTGCCGTATTGCTATCATTAGCGGTTTGTGCGTTGGTAAGAATGGTTGCAAGAAGACCGATTTGATTAGCCAAGTTTTCGAGAAGAGTAGGCAATCCGGGGTTGGTTTTCTGACTATAAAAATCTTTCTCGGGCATGATTTTTTTGCTTCGTATCAACATGAGTGCCTGCGTGGGACTGCCTTTGCCGTTTACGCAATAATTCAATGCCTGCCATTCGTTGGAAGACATATGCCGCGGATAGGTGTCAGAATCCATCAGAGAAACTTTTTGCTGGGTATAGATTTCTTGCACTCCTTTGGTTATGTAGGCAATGACTTTCGCCTCGTCTGCAAAAAATTTCATAACACTGTTAAGGCCAGCGCTCTGAGCCGCCAAGCCAGAGGCAAAGGCTTTCAGCCCAGGATCTACCGCGGTAGTTGCGCCGGAAAGGGGGGGGAGCATGAGGAGCCACGTCGCCGCAGCAAGTATAGTACGTGTGTAGTTCATAAAGAGTTCCTTTTTACAACAATTCTGCCGCTTTTTGCGCCAAACTACTGCGTTCGCTCTTATGCAGTTGTACTACGCCAAAGCATCGTTCATTCATAAAGCGCCGTGTGGTGACTACAAGGCCATTGCTGTCGTAGCCGAGTTGAGGCGTGTCGATTTGTTCTGGATCCCCGGCAATGATAACTTTGGTTCCGTAGCCAGCGCGAGTAATTAATGTTTTCAGTTCAAGGGGATTCAGGTTTTGTGCCTCATCGATAAACAAGTATTGTTGCGGTAATGAGCGGCCACGCATGTAGGTAATTGCTTGGAGTGAGAGCATGTTGGTTTTGCGCAACTCTTCAACCGAGATGGTTAGAGGAATTTTGAGGCGTTTAAGCTCATTGCCAATAAAGCCAATGTTGTCAAAAATCGGGTACATCCAGTTTTCAATTTTCTCATTTACGTCACCTGGCAAAAAGCCAATATCAGGGCCAAGAGATACCGTGGGGCGCGTGACCATAATGCGGCGATGGGTTTTTTCGTGCATTACTTTGACCAGGCCTGCAAGGAGTACGAGAAATGTTTTTCCGGTTCCTGCTTTGCCGATGAGTGAGACGAGTTCTATGGAGTCGTCAAGCAGCAAATCAAGCGCCATAGCCTGCTCAGGGTTTTGTACATTGAAGCAATTAAGGATTGGCTTTGATTGTATCTCCTTAACTTGAGAGCCACCCAGATAGCGAAACAGGCGACAGTTTTCGCTGTTATTTTGGCTGACCAGTTTTATGAATTGATTAATGTAGCTTGGCTGCTGATTGAGATGCTCGAGAATTTTACTTTGCGTCAGTGTTTTGAGTTCCTTTGCCGGTAATGGCTGCACGAGTACCTGGGCAAATTGGTTGGGCATGCTAAAAGAAGTGCCTTTGAATTCGCAGCTGTACACGCCATGCTCTGCGGCTTTAAGACGCATATTGATGTCTTGCGTGTACAAAATGGTTTTTTTGCCCAGTTTATGAAAATGCCGGGCTGTTGCCAGTACGGCGTCATCAGTGCTGAGCATCGGATCATCAAAAAAATGAAGCGGCGCTACGGTGACTGTTGGTGTGTTTACTTCGTCGATCCGTACACCGCTATGTAAATCCCCCTTGAGGCGTAGCGCTTCAAAAAAATGAATAGCTTGCCGGGCTTGCCTCCCAATAGCTCCTGATATTTTTTTTAGGTCATCGAGCTCTTCAAGGACTTGAAAAGGAACAATAACTGATGGTGCGTCAATGGATAGTGGTGCATACGGATCTTTGAGAAGAACCTCAGTATCCAAGACAACCACTTCTGCTGCAGGCGTTAGAGTATGGTGCATTTTTGCCTCCCCATGCTGTTTGCGAAAGGTTGTATTTGTAGGTAATATGCCCAGTATTATCTTAAAACAAAACGGATGAGAAGATTTCGTTCGTATGCAGGGAAGGAATGGCTATGAAATCGCATTGTTCAGAATATCTTGAGCATTATCGCCACTCATGTGCGCACTTGCTGGCTCAGGCGCTTCTCGAACTATATCCGGATACCTTGCTTACCATCGGCCCGGTGACTGAGACCGGCTTTTTTTATGACTTTCTTCCTACGCATAACCTCAAAGAAGATGTGCTTGCAGTGCTTGAGGCCAAAATGCATGAAATAGCCCGCCGTGCATATCCGGTTATTGGTGGTCAGGTACCAAAAGCGGAAGCGCGCCCGTTGTTTGCACACAATCGCTTTAAAATGGAATTGCTCGAACAAATCCCCGGCGAAACGGTGGGCGTGTACCACCAGGGACCGTTCTACGATTTATGCCGTGGTGGCCATGTTGATAACATTGGCGTCTTAAAACATTTTAAATTGACGGGTATTTCCGGCTCGTATTGGCGTGCTGATCGTGCGGGGCAAGCGTTACAACGCATCACCGGCATAGCATTTACCACGGCGCAAGACCTTGCCGCGTATGAACAGCGTGTGGAAGAAGCGCTCAAAAATGATCACCGCGTGTTGGGCAAGCAGCTTGATTTGTTCTCGTTTCATCAGGAATCACCGGGCGCTGCTTTTTTTCATCCGCGGGGTGTTATTGTGTACAACGAGATGATTGCATACAGCAGGGGCTTGCAAGCGGCAGACTATCAAGAAATTAAAACACCCCTTATCATGCACGAGCATCTCTGGCATACGTCGGGACACTACGAAAACTATCGGGAAAACATGTACTTTACGCAAATTGATGAGCAAACGCATTGCGTGCGTCCGATGAATTGTCCTTCAAGTCTGATGGTGTACAAAGAGGGATTGCACTCCTATCGCGCGCTGCCACTTCGCTATTCTGAATACGGCATGGTGCACCGCTATGAATTGTCTGGTGTGCTCCATGGGCTTTTCCGCGTGCGTACCTTTACGCAAGATGATGCGCACATCTTTTGTATGCCGGATCAGATTGCCAGTGAAGTGAGTAAAGTTATTCTGCTCGCAGAAACGGTGTATAGCCGCTTTGGCTTTACGGAGATTTCGTACGCACTTTCGACGCGACCGGCAAAAGCACTGGGCAGTGACGAATCATGGAAGATTGCCACTGATGCGCTAGCAGCAGCGCTGGCAGAGCGTGGTCTTGCGTATACCGTGCAAGAGGGCGAGGGAGCCTTTTATGGTCCCAAAATTGAAATTCGCATCAAAGATGCCATGGGGCGCCAGTGGCAGTGTGGCACGGTCCAAGTTGATTTCTGTATGCCGGAAAATTTTGAATTGACGTATGTGGCAACCGATCAATCACGTCAACGGCCGGTGATGGTGCACCGTGCAATCTATGGCTCCATTGAGCGGTTTATGGGCATTGTGCTTGAGCACTACAAAGGTCGCTTGCCGTTTTGGCTTGCACCAGAGCAGATTCGTATTATGACTATTACTGATGCGCAGCTTGCCTATGCTGAGCAGGTACATAACCTGCTAACCAAGGCGGGGGCGCGGATATCTATTGATCGCTCATCTGACAAAATTAGTGCAAAGATCAAACGCGCGCAGTTGTTGCAGGTGCCGTGGATGCTCGTGCTTGGTGAAAAAGAGCGTGAGCAGGAGACGGTGACCGTGCGGTATCTTGATGGGACGCAGGCAGCGGGAGTGTCGCTGGCGGCTTTGAGTGAGATGGTGCACGAGCAGCAAGGCTAGGTGGGGGCGCAACACTTCGTCACTCAGAGGAGGCCGTGAGGCCGACGTGGAGTCCAGGTAAAACGGACTTGCGCCGTACCAAAATTCACTTGCATTTCTTATAGTTTCGTTCACAATTGCTTGTGTTACACCGCTGATTCTGGCGAGGCTCAGGACGTAGTCATGTAATGTTTTTTGTATAGGAGCTGTCCAGCGAATGCGTTCTATGTATGACAAAAATTAAAGTAACGGTGAGTGGGCGCACGCGTCCCGAGGTAAAAGAGATTTTGCTCAGACGCAAAAAACCTGCAGCAGAGCTTCCTGTCGTTGGGGTTGTTTATGATGGTCATAGCGGGGCGCATATCAAAATTATCCATGGCATCAATGAAGATGCTATCAATGATTACTGTACATTTCGATTGCTTCATGTTCGCGAGAGAACGATGGAGGCGGTGTGCGAAGTTATTCCACCGGAGCTTTTCAAAGAAATTGACTGTTTTCTTGTTATTGGCATGAAGTTTACCTTACTCATGCAAGAGTTTTGCAAGAAACGTGGCACACGAGATATTTTGTATTTGGGGGTTAGGGATGCAGAGAAGGCAGGTATTATAAATAGCTCTAAGAATCCCGGGGGTACGACTTCTGGGGTATGCATGGAACGAGAACCCGAGGACGCTATGGCAAAGCGTATAGTGCTGTTTTCAAGGCTCATTAAAAAGGCTCTTGTGGTCCATCATACGCAATGTTCCTTTGGGCGGCTTGAGAAACAAGCAGCAGAAATAAAGAATATCTTAGAAGGCGTGGGTGCAGAGGTATGCATCGAAAGATTTGAGCCAGGGCATGCAATTGAGTCTGCTCTAAAGGAGCGGCTTATGTCATTTGAAACAATAGTCTTTCTTGAGGGCTGCCGCTTAAATACGCATGCTCGTGCATTAGCGCAAGAATCGTGGTACAGCGAGAAGCTATTCATAGGTGGGCAAGGTATGGTTTCCATTGATCAGGGGGCGCCAATCTCACACGGGCCAGATTACTTGGCCTTAGTGCCACCAGCTCTTGCCATGCTACGTGAGTGGTGTCGAAAAAAACGATCATTGGGCTCATTTCCTGTAGTGATTCTACCATCAAAAAGATTGTTGTATGTGAATGTACCGCTGCTCAGGCACCTTGGCAATGTCGAGGAACTATTGGAGGAGCTTGATAATAGAGATGATGTTGTTTTGATTCGGCATTGGCCGAGAAGTTTTTAGTAATCGCACTTTAGTGGCGGAAGACTTCAAAAGTCTTCCGCTTTTTTTACCAGTTTTTCTGGACTCCACGCCCTTACAGGGCTCTGAGTGACGAAGTACTCCGTCAGCGCCATTCCCTTAAAATAAATTCTTAATTACATATAAAGACACGCCCCAGGCGCCCTGGTATGCCTACCAGACGGCATTATTCTTGAGCAGCATAAGCATTGCCGGCTGCTCAGTAACTGTGGCCAAGTCCTCAACGTTCCATTCAATCGTCTGTTTGCCTACAACGGCAAATGGTTGCTGTGTAGTAAGGTGGCTGAGTAATTCTTTTTCCAGTGGTACGATGGCACTTTGTTTGTACCGCTTGCCCCCATACAGTTGCAACGCGCGCAGCGCCTTGCTGGCCAGCAGCTTTGGTGATTTTCCTGCCGCAATGCGCGGCAGCAGTAAGCCAAGGGCGCGGTGTCTGCGTATGGGGTCTTGTAGTACTTCGCCCAGCATTTCGCCGCGCTGGGTGCCGTGCATACTGTCTCCTAAGTAAATAATCGTTTCAGGAGTGTAGCCAGCATCGATGAGTTTTTTGTTGATACTGTCTTGAGTGTCGCTGGTGACTGGGATGGTAAGAATGCGCTGGAAATCATGCTCTTTGTGTGTAACGACACAGACAAAGTCTTTTGGATTGAGACCGTCGGCTATTTTGGCAGCAAAGAGTTCTTTAAGTGATGGTGTGGGCAAAACAATCGGCTCAGATGATTCAAAAAAGCCTTTTTCGCTATGGGAATACAGGGTTATGGTTCCTTCATTTTTGCCGGTGCCTGCGCAGAGCTCATTGATCGTTTGCGCAAGGTAGTCTTGCATCTCTTCGGTGTTTTTAAACTGGGGTCGCGTTGCGTGAAAGGAGGCATGGTTTTGCTTGAGCATGGCGGCAAGAATTTTTTTGATTACCTGCTCGTCAAAATCAAAAAAGGCGCAGGCCGGGGCTGTGTGCAGCGTGAGCGCGGCAAGGCACCAGAGCGCGATACGCATACATGATGATGGCATGTGTGTTTCCTTATGTTAAGTCGGCAG
>Ga0214923_10000051_pt1 | contig 151507 bp, 148 predicted proteins | sample LL1510_MetaG_FD_177993 | JGI IMG/M metagenome (GOLD analysis project Ga0214923, IMG submission 177993) | Freshwater microbial communities from Lake Lanier, Atlanta, Georgia, United States - LL-1510 | ecosystem: Environmental > Aquatic > Freshwater > Lake | place: USA: Georgia | collected... | reverse complement strand
CTGCCCCTCCTGCCCCTCCTGCCCCTCCTGCCCCTCCTGCCCCGCCATGCCCACGAGTCACTACATTTGTATTTGTTACATCTGAACCAAATGTTCGCACCGTCAATGAGTTTTTAAAGGCGCCAATCGCAACTACTAAAGTGGAAAAATTCTTCCCCTTAATCTCAATCAGATGTTTTCTCGCATTCATATTTTTAATAAAACTACTCAAGTATACCCAGGTGTTCACTGTATATTCTCCACCCTCCAAAGGCTTTGGATAATTCGGAGGAAGTGTAGGAACAATTGCAGCAGAAGTAGGGCCATTTATAAGAGTAGTACTAGAGGAATGTGAACCAGTATATAAATATTTGTATAAATAATATATTATAATAAGGCCAGCAATAATGAAAATAGCGGTAAATATAAGCCCAATGGAAGAACTTTGTGAAGGCGAGTTTGGGCTAGGTGCACCTACATTTTGATATGAGGCATTCATTCTATCGTGTTGTTCTAATTTAAGTCCACCCTCCTTACTACTGTACCGTGTTGTGCTAATTTAAGTCCACCCCAGGGTGGCGAACTTATTTTGGCATTTGACGGTAAACTCTTACAATAATGTTTAGTAGGTCGGTGTCCATTTATACAAGGCTGATGGCGGCTGGATTGCCGGTGGATTCAAGCAACCACCATTGGGGCAGAAATCAATCTTGGGAATATATGATGATATATTTGTGCTTATTGTCGGAGAATATAGGATTGTATTAGAACTTGAATTCACAAACGGCATTCCCCTCGTATCTGCATACGTCGCATAGTTGGCCTCAACTTGGGACTTAGAAAGCCGTGTATTAAAGATTGTAATTAATGCAATCTGACCATCAATGGAAGAACCGGAAGTAATACCACTCATATTCCCTGCTGTAATATTTGTAACAGGCATATATGCCGTCTTTTGTGTCACTACCAACTTGTCATTGTAATATATGTCAAAACGCCTGCCGTCGCGGGCAATCGTTATATAAGTCCACTTCTGCAGTTTAACATCGGGCAGCGAAATCGTCTCAATGTACTTCTGGGACGCACTTGCAAGGCTATTTCTATTATAGTTTGCCGACGATTGCAGACCAGTAGAGGTAGGCGGTTTCCCTTCCGTCATTACAACAAGCTGCATCGTAGCAAGCCCTTGCCTACTTGCATCCGGAGTAGCCATGGCTTCCAACCATACAATACCACTTACGTTCATAATCATACTATAACCCTGGTGTGGGCACGCCCCAGTGCAATCATTTGTGGGACCGCATTCACACGGATTTCTAGGGTCTCCAGGAGGTGGAGCAATGCCCTTCCCATTATACCGATTTATATAGATGAATGCCGCCACACTCCCATTTGAGTTTGAATAAAAAGGCGCCGTTTGAGAAGAGTTCGTTACTGCCGTATTTGTATTAAGGGCAAAAGGGCCAACCTCTGTCACTAATACAGTACCCTTATACATAGGAAAATAATATAATAATGTGAATATTAGTATTATGACAACAAAGACAATACCAAGACTCATGTCCTTCCTACCGTGTTATACGATTTTAACTACCATCTTAGGGAGATGCTAATTAAATTCGTATGTTTGCTGCCGCTGCCGCTGCCGCTGCCGCCTAACTAAAGTTCTGCGACGACGAAAAGGGCACACTCTCATTTGCACGCATATCATTTGCCGTAAGTATTCTTGGCCAAAACGTGAGATTGCGTATTACAACATTGTTTAGAATTGGCTGTATACTGGGATAAAACGGTATACTCTTTGTTGTCTCATTTGTACACTTTATCTCTTTTGTTATTGGCATTGACATGGACAGTTTCCCATTAATATAAAGTTCCAGGAATCTGCTCGAAAAGACAATCCCCACGCGAAATACATTTCTAACTGGAACATTTTCAGCGGAAACTGTTATTAATTCATCATTTGTCGTAACTACTGAGACAAACAAGTCATTTTTATACGGGTCCAACCATACGATTATATTCGTGTCTTTGTATGCATTACTTTTCGTGTTAGGGTTGCCAGTACCAGCTTCAGCCTGTGTCCTTGGTATATTTTGCGGAGAGGCCCTGTACAAAATAACGCGGGGCATATTAGAAAGCATAAATTGTCCCGTCAACCATACATCCATACCAAGTGAATATGAATCGGATTGCATCCCTACTTTGGGAACAAACGCGGCGGACAAATCATAGGCCGGCACCTCTCTATTATAAGCAAGACTCCTATCAAGTGGTATAGGAACCGAAAATAGACCAGGCTCATTAGCCGAAAAGGAAAAAATCGGATATATGGTATAGTTTATAATAAAAAGAATAAAGAAAATCATAAAGCAGAAAGATGATGCAATAAAGAGAATGTAAAAAATGTCAGAAGCCTTTGTGGGAATCATATTCATTATTGAGCTTACACTACTCATATCCAGGGGTCCTTTAGAAGTATATTGATATGCTCTCTGAACTACAGTACTCGGATCCTGTGTACCAAAGCCAAAATATCCATTATCGTATGTACTTCCCATCCTACCGTCATGTGCCAAAATAAATGGCTCTTATTTTTTCACCTTTCGTGTTTTACCCCGCTCCTTTAAACTCCCCTTCTCTGGGTCAAACTTAATCCGGTCGTAATAGGCTTTCGTATCAGTCCCCTTACAATGAGGTATTTTCTCTCGCAAGTAACAAACAAAAGATATTCTCGTATATGGCTTATTTCCACCAAGTGTCCCTGTTTCCTCTGAATCATGGTGGATTTTTGGCAACTGTTTATTAAAGGCAGCATCCTCTGCCGTTTCGTATAACTCCGTATTACAATGCCATTCATGTACGTCCATTGCAATAAAATCGCCCGTGCGCAAGTTAAATCCCACCCTGTAACGCGGGAAAAGAGTCGCACCGCCAGAATACTTCCCCCTCTCAATCACAGAAAGATTGCCAAATCCTTCCCTGAAATCGCCGGCGTCCATATGAAGTGCCGTCTGGAAATTCCGATTGATTGTAATCGAAGAAAAGGCCGTGTCGGCCACTTGAAACTGCGGTTTGGAAGAAGCCGCCGCCAATTGTTTTGCATGTTTATCCGGAATCAACTGTTTAAATACAGTGTCAATAGCCTGAATAAAGGGAATGCCGTGCTTGTATTGATGAAAATACTTTTGCGTGTACGATGTTAAACGACAGGGAAGGCCCATAAAGGGCGTCTGCTCAAAATAACCAAGAACAGAACTAAATACATTGTTATTCACGCGCATCTTTCCCACCTTTCCATTCATCTCGTATTGTGCAGACCATTTATTTACATTCATTAGCTTTCGCTTCTTCCAGTAATTCGATTTTGGTTGAATCGGCCCCGCCGCTGCCCCCCTATTTCTAGAAGCCGCCGCCGTCTGATAATAAGCCTCCCAACCAGTTTTTACAAGGTCGTTTGGCAGCACATTCTTGCGAAACCGGGCCAGTAACTTCTTGGCCCCCGTGTCTGGGTCCTTGCCATACACGTCCACGTCCTCATTAAAAATCGTGTCGGCATCCTTGTCTGTAAAATAGGTGCCCTCTCGCGCCTTTATTTCATCATTTGTCAGTTTCGGCTCCAGCATAACCTCCTTTACCTTCTGTTTTACCTTCTGCGCCTCTTCTTTTGGAATTTGAAGACCCTCGTAAATCTCGGGCTTAAATTCTTTAAAAGATTTCTCAGGTTTCTGGGGCGCAGCCTTGCGCGTCTTTCCTGCCCCGCCATTTGCCTTGCCAGCCCCGCCGTTTGCAAATGCAAGCATCTTATTAAGAGGACAGGTTTTCTACTTATGAGCCGCCCACTGCTTCTCCCCGCGTCGTCCACCATAAGAGCCCCCCTGCGACAAGAACAACTCCTGCGCCGATGAGTCCCCCTTTCACCATTGACCGCATATCAATCTCATCCAAGTCTTCCTGATTAATTACGGGACTCGTCCCACGTGCCCCAATGCGCCTATAAAACTGCAGGGCCTCTAGTTCAGAAAGCACAGGTTTGCCCAGCGTCTTATTTACTTCATTGTGCAGCTGTACTGTCCATTTGAAGAGGTCCTGCCGCCTGTCCAAGTGCGGGGTGATAGGCATCACTTGCAGATGTTTCGTATAGTGTTCACGGCATTTCGGGCACGGTATAATAATCGCCAGGCTCTCGAAAAATTCCTTTGCAGCACGCTTATTTGCATAACTAGGCTCTGTGGGATATGTTATTGCAGTCAAGTGCATTGTGTGCCAGAAAAACGGCCCCCATACAGACGGTGGTAAGCGCATTACTACTATAGACGGTATTAACATATCCAATGCCTAAACGCGTTGGCATAGCAGTAAATAGGAATCCGGCCGGATAAAATGCTAAACAAATACACACACAATCATTCACCAGGTACTGCAATTCAAATGATTCAATGTACAAATTGCACTGGCATGGGGCACACTTCTAGACATTGCCCCCGCCCCATTACAAGCTACGGAGTCATCTTGTTCCGTACAACTATTCCCTGGAATCAACATGCAATCCTACAGGGGAATTATCAAACCATTACTGGTTTTGAATTCATTGAGCCACATATTGAATACCTTTTGATACAGCGAAAAGACAGCATTGGCTATATTGAACTTATTCGTGGTAAATATCAACACGGCGATTACGATTATATTAAACATCATATTTCTGGAACTACTCTTGATGAACGTAAGCGCATTTTAGAGAAACCCTTTGACGAATTATGGGAGGGGCTCTGGGGTAGTCCCAAAGAAGGACAGCCTCTTTACCGCCATGAAAAGGAACAAGCACAATTCAAACTCGAACAGTTGCGGCAAGGGGTGCCGAGCCTTAAGACTCTGATTGAAGAATCATCTCCCCCCTTTGACACTCCTGAATGGGGTTTTCCGAAAGGTAGGAAGAATAGCACAGAAACGGATTATGCTTGCGCAATGAGAGAAATGTGGGAAGAAACAAATATCAAAGAATCGGACCTTATTCTTATTCGAAATATGGACCCTATTGCAGAATCATTTGTAGGGTCCAACGGCATTTCCTATTGCCATAAATATTTTATTGCTTATGCACCACAGGGCGTTGGAGAAGAAAGTCTGGACTCTGCCTCTCAGACAAATGAACATATTAAGCGCGAAGTCGGCGATTTTAAATGGCTTCCACTCGAGAAGGCCGTGGATAAAATACGTCCCAGCAATACGGAAAAGCGCGGTGTACTGCTCCGGATTAACGCGCTATTGAAGAAATATTGTCCTCTTTGTATCGGTGGAAGGCGTTAAGCGTTTGCAGAACATGATGCAAAAAACTTCCACCACGGTAGATGGAACAAGAGGGGCTCTCAGAAACAAAAACGACGCGAAGGGAAGAGATTCTTCGCCGTTGGAATAGTTATGAACTCTCTTTTGAAGAGAGGGATGCTCTTCTGGCCGAGATTATGGGAGACAAGGAGCTAGACTTGTTTCCCGCAATCTATAGTGAAATGGATGAATGGGAGAGTGAGGCCGGTCTCTATCCTGATGTTCAAGACCCCAGATTTGCAGAGAAGCTCATGCGCAAACAGGAGTTCGCAGAGAACAAGCAAATAAGCGTGAAAGAACAAATGGAAGATGAAGTGAATCCCTGCGACCCAAATAAAGAGTTTGAACTTACCCCAGTACAACGTTTTGTCGGCCGTTTCCTTTCACCACAGTGCCCCTATTTATCTGCCCTCCTCTTTCACGGAGTTGGTGTTGGAAAAACTTGCGCCGCAATCACTGTAGCCGAGAACTTCCTACGTTCTTTTCCCCGCAAAACTGTGCTCATTGTCGCTCCCAGAAATATCCAGCCCGGTTTTCGCAGAACTATTTTTGACGATGAAACACTGAAAATATCGGCAGAAGATGGTGTGGCAAATACAGTAAATGGCTGCACTGGTGACGCCTACTTGAAACGGACTGGCACAGAGTTCGAAAAGAATCCCGCTGTCATCATAAGTCGCATTAAAAGCAGCATTAATTCTCGCTATGCTTTTCTCGGCTATTTGCAATTTCACCGATTAATCGAGGATGTTCTGAAAAAGGTTCCCAGAGGTCTAGAGGGAGATGCAAAGAAAGCCGCGGAAAGACGTGTCCTACGCCGCGAATTCAGTGGACGCCTTGTTATTATTGATGAAGCACATAATCTGCGCGACACACCTACAGAAGGGGGGGACGATGTAGATGTACCTGGTGGAGAAATCGAATTATCCGAGACACAGGCCGGCAAGAAGTTGACGCCGAGTCTCTTGAAAGTCCTCGATGCCACAGATGGAATGAAACTCGTTTTGCTGAGCGGTACACCAATGTATAACTCGTATCGTGAAATCGTGTTTCTTCTCAAACTTCTTCTTCTTAATGACAAACGTATTACCCTTGCAGAGAGAGATATTTTCACTACGATTGGTACATTTAGAAAGGGGCAGCCAGGTAAAGCGGGGGGCGAAGAACTGCTTGGGGCCACTGCATCCGCCTATGTAAGTTTTATGCGTGGCGAAAATCCCATGTCTTTTCCCGTTCGTCTGAAACCAGAAGGGGTGCCGGCTCTGACAACCTGGCCGGCAAGAACTCCAACAGGCGTGGAAATTCCCGCTGGGCACATCCCTCCTCTTATGCGCCTCCCTTTTGTAGAAGTGCAATTTGAAGGCGACCAATCAAGAGCCATGTATCAGAGAATTTCAGAGGATTCTATTGAAGCAGGAGGGGTAGGTGTAGGAAGTATTGATGAAATGGTTCAATCTGGAAACTGGCTTTTTCCCAGCGATGCCGGTCCACAAATACGCGATGCTGGATTTGACAGCTGCTTTGAAGAGAATGCAGGAGGAGGTACATCTCAATTCACAATGCGCGGGGAAACGGGCTGGCTCCGCTCAGAAGGTTTGGGGCCAATTTCTCCCAAGGCAAAGTTTACTCTTGAACACGCCAGGAGGGCCAAAGGAATCATTTTCATTTATAGCCGATTTATTAAATCCGGTGCACTACCTCTCGCCCTTGCTCTAGAGGCAAATGGTTATACTCCTTGGGGAGATAAACGGCCACTCTTGACAAATGGAAATCTTGTTGGAGAAGGACGTCAGTGCGCCCTATGCGCAAAAAGGGAACGCACTCATACCGGTGCCGACCATAAATTCATGCCAGCCAAGTATATCCTTATTACAGGTAGAGCATCTATTTCACCCAATAATCCCGCTGCAATACAGGCATCCAGAGCAAAAAGTAATATGGACGGGCGCGAGGTAAAGATTATTATTGGCTCACAGGTTGCCTCAGAAGGTGTTGATTTCCGTTTTGTCCGCGAAATATATGTGTTTGACAGCTGGTTTCACTTGAATAAGATGGAACAAGTACTCGGTCGCGGCATTCGTACATGCTCCCACTCACTTCTTCCACCAGAGCAACGGAATTGCACCATCTATTTACTCGTCAATACTTTTGGAGAAGGACAAGACACAGAGACTGCTGACCTTTATATGTACCGAAATGCAATGCAAAAAGCAATACAAGTGGGGCGCGTAACACGCGTACTAAAAAGATACGCGCTCGATTGCAATCTTAATAGGGAGGCTATTATAGTCACCGGCCTCTCAACACAGAGGCACATTGATTCGCAGGGAACTATTCGCGAAGAAGTAGACGTTAATGACACGCCTTTTTCAAATCTATGCGACTGGATTGAAACATGCGATTATACGTGTGCAAAACCTGTTGTGATTGAGTCTAAAAACACGGACTTGTCAACCTATGACGAATATTCTGTGAGATGGAGGGAGAGTGAATTAAAAACCGCTATGAAAGGACTCTTTGAAAAACAGGCGGAGTTTCAACTCTCGGATTTAATCGATATTATGTCAGATGTGATTCCTCCGAAAGCGGTCTCTGCACTCTTGTCAGAAATAGTTGGTAATCATTCTTTTCATATAAAAGTTCGCGGTAAAGAGGGATATATTGTGTATAGAAATGGCTATTTCCTCTTTCAGCCAGAATACCTCGCCGATATTCGCATTCCATTGGCGCTTCGTATTGCTGATTTTCCCGTGAAAAGGGATTTCTATGACCCTGCAATAATAAAGGTAGAGGATGTTGCGGCTGCTCCTGTGCCCCCCGCTCCTGTAGAAGTTGCTCCTGAAGGAGAAGAGGTTGCTATTCCCCCACCAGTTCAAGATACTTTTTTACAATATTGGGAACAAATCAAAGAGTGGGCCGCGGCAATTAAAAATGGTACGGCGCAGACGAGTGAACAGTCGCAGCCAATACATTTACCAGAGACGATTTATTGCATTCGCCCTGGATGCGCACCTGGAATCCTTCAGAAGCGTTATAGTGGTGGGGAAGTAGAGAGGGAACGTTCATGGCTTATTATGGTGGGCTGGCTATATGAACACATACAGGGTAATAGTGATTTTTCACCAGAACAAAAGTCGTCCTACCGTTCTGCCCTTGCCAGGACATTAGTTGAATTAATTTGGGATGAAAGCATCCGCCCTATTGAGCAGATGCGCCTATTAAAGGATGAGACGGCGCGGCGAGCGGGGCGTGAACAAATCGTAGTGCGGGATGGCGTAGAAGCATTTCGTTTTATAGACCCAATGACGGGACTTCTCAAATATATTTGTGGAGCTAATCCCTGTGCAGATGCAGTTGCCAAGAAACTGGACACAAATCCTGGTGACTCTCTTCTTACATTGAAGGTTGACAATCTACATACAGGAGGAGTATATGGATTTATTGTCCCCAAATCAAAGGAGAGGCGACTTATCTTTAAAACGAGCAAACCGCCTGCGCCTGGAGCAAAACCCGAAAAAGGAGGAGAATGTTCAATTATTAGTACCATTTCTTACCATATTGCAATGTTAAAAGAGATTGCCAACTTTCTTGTAGCAGAAGGATACCCAAAGTTTATTCTTGAAGATTCCATCCTTGATTCTAAACAACAAATCAAAAAGGCTCGTGCAGAGGCAAAGGCTGCTGGGGTTGCGCCGGCAGCAAATCCTGTGCACAAAGACCGGATTTTCGAAAATGCTATTCGGGCCTGTGCTCTGAAAAATATTATTCTACGCTGGATGACAAATATGCAGGGCGGAAAAGAAGGAGAGGCAAAACTCTACTTTTATCGACCCATTGCGGCCCTGAAAACGGGGCATAAAGGTATTATTTCCAAGCAATAGCCTTTACGGTAAAATTGGAACAGTATTATTCCCAGCCAGCTAATAGTTAATATGAACTATGTTGCACTGTTCGAAGAGCAAATTGCATTAACGCCCAAAGACCTCTCGCAGAATATTGAATCGATTGACACGATTTTGAAGGAGAAGTTGCAGAAGAAGTTAGAGGGAAAATGTTCCAGAAATGGATTTGTGGTTCCTGGGAAGTTGAATGTCCTTAGTCGTTCAATGGGTACAATGGAGAGAGGTCGCTTTACAGGAAGTATCCTCTTTCATATTCAAGCAGAGGCAGAAGTACTGAATCCTCCTGAGGGAGCCACTTTAGAGGGCGTGGTTATTCGTAAAAATAAGATGGGCATGTATGTCTCCTATAGTGTAAATGACTCGAAAAAAGAGGATGCAATTCGTGTGATTATTCCGCGTGACTTGCATATTGGCGATGAGAACTTTGAGAAGATTGAGATTGGCGAGCGGGTAAAGGTTCAGATTAAAAAGTCACGGTTTCAGATTAATGACCCTTATATTCTTAGTGTTGGCGTGCTACTGGGCTCAGTGGGAAAGGCTACTCCTGCTGTGGAGCCAGTTGTTGCTCCTGCCATGCCTGCTATAGAGGAAGAGGCTACAGAGGCCACAGGGGCTACAGAGGCCGCTTCTGCAGAAGATGAAGAGGCTGCTACGGATGAAGAAGCTACTATGGAGGAAGAGGCTGCTATAGATGAAGATGAAGCCGTCTTTGATGAAGGGGACGCTCCCGTAGTTGATGCACAGAAGGAATAAGATGCGGTAAGAGTAACTGGAAGTTCACTAATCTAAAGATTAGAATGAGTGCATCTGCCGCAACTCTTACAGCAGAAGAATATGAAGAAAGGCGACATTTTGCAGAAGAAGTCAAGTTGCTTACAAAGACAGAGATGGAAGAAATTTTTAAAATATTAAAAGAACTTAAGGCAGAGTTTAGCGAAAACAGCAACGGGGTTTTTTTCGATGTATCTAAACTTCCGGCCGAGATATTTGGCCGCATTCAAACATTTATGGAATTTTCCAAGAAAAATCGTCTAGAACTTTCTGTACGCGAAGAAGAATATAAAAAAGTACAAGAATCCTTGGAGGCTACTTATTAATGCATTTGACGGTACTAAAGCATCCCCACTATATCTAACTAAGATGAATCAATCCCCTAAACAAGTACTAGCAACATTGCAGTCATGGGCAAAAGAAAATCCCCATCGGAAGCTCAAGGTGGTTCCGATTGAGATTTCAGCCGTTTCCGATACACAGGAGGGTGTGGATGCACCCGCAACCGTTGCAGGCGGTTTTGTCCCGACGCCGTTGGAACCTCCTGGGCCACTCAGTCTGTATTTATGGAAGACTGACCCAGAATTCCGCGCAGGGACTGCCCCCGTTCGTCGCACAATTCTTCGAGATATGATTTTGAAGATTAATGAACGTGCCGAGGCAGAGTTACGTGGAGCCCGTTGGGGTCGTAAGAAAGTAATAGAACAGTTGGCGGCGCAGCAGACTTCTGCAGTTTCCCCACCAATGGATACGCCCGAGCTTGATACGGCAATGTGCGCACTGTTTGGCTATCAGAAGCTGGTTGTAGACGAAGCAGGCAAGAAAATCGCCTTTTTTCCTGCAGACCCGCGCATATGGAGTGCGGATTTCCCCGTCTGGGGGTGTACCATGGGCTCTCGCGCAGCCCTACATCGTCCTGGCGAGGAATCTGTCAGCCAAGGTCTCGCGCAATGGGTGTGCGACCGTGAGCGAGACGGATGGAAGGTTGATTGGCCTATTTACGACGGCACCCTCGAAGAAATCAAAAAGATTATGGAGGGGCGTGGGACAAGTGTTGGCGCACGTCTAGAAAAACCGAAAAAAGCGGACTGGGCAGCGGCCCTAGGTCGCGCAGACGCCATTGCGGCACTTGGGCGCATCATGAGTTAAATATCCTACTTTACGAGTAATTTTAAATCACTCTATAAAGTAAGATGGCTGAAACAAGTTGGTTTAGTAAGTGGAGGGACCCTGGTCCCTTTTTTTTACAAAATTCTCGTGGTTTTACTATAACATGTATGGAACATATTGGAACAAATCGTTACGCATTCGCTAAACATCATGACACTGGAGTTGAAATTGATATACACGAAATATCAAATGGTAGTGACCCTTTAGTATATGTAAGAACACTTAGCACAAATCAACGTACAGAAATAACTTCAATTACATATTTATCAAATAATTATATAGTTACAGCATCAAAAGACAAGTTCTTACGTTTTTATGACTTAAATGATATTGGTAGAAAGTCGCCCGTTAAAGAACTTCCTACAATAGGCATACCCCTGTATAAGCCCGTTATACTTATAGACAGTTTTTTTTATATAGTAAAAGAGGCAGGTGGGAGTATAAAGTTAGTAGAAGTAAGCGAAAAAACTAAAGCAGAGGTAAATAATCCCGTGACAATTATTGCTCCTCGCAATAGACCGCAAAGTTTTCCTACATGTTTTGCCTTTGTAGAAATAGAGGGTGACACTAAATTAATAGTTGCACTTGACGATGGATTTCTTTATATTACAAAAAAATTAAAAGATACTACAGAAATATTATTACCAATGTTTGCAAATCCAATTGGCGTAGGTTCTTATATTACAGATATTAAAGTTACTACAGACGAGCGTTTAGTTATTATTTATTCATCTGGTCATATTTTTATAACGAATAATACAGGTAATCATACAGGTGGAATGTTTAATTTATTATATCGTTCTATAACAGATACAAATACTGGAAATAATCAACTACTGATTTTACCTGGTAATATTGTAGCCGCTTCGTTTAAAAGATATAGCTTTCCAAATCCTTTTCCTTCTAACGAACAATTAGCGGCAAACAGTGAACTTGTTAATCAAATTGCATGCGGCATATATATGAAACTTCAACCTGGTGGAGATGTGATTCCAAATGATATGCGTATATGGTATGGTCAAAGAGAAGAAATCGTTGGATTATCCATAATTCCTCAAGGATATATTGATGGAGATTTATCATGGATGTCAGTAAGCAAAGATAGAGGATATATGCTACATATATGTAAAGAGCCTCCGCCTCCGCCGCCTCCACCGCCTCCGCCTCCGCCGCCTCCACCAAAACCAAAGCCACGTGGAGTAAATGCCGCAATACAACCAGAAAATGTACGTGTTAATGCCGAAATACAAGCAAAAAATACAGGTGTTAATGCCGAAACACAAGCAAAAAATACAGGTGTTAATGCCGAAATACAAGCAAAAAATACAGGTGTTAATGCCGAAATACAAGCAAAAAATACAAGTGTTAATGCCGAAATACAAGCAAAAAATACAAGTGTTAATGCCGAAATACAAGCAAAAAATATAAGTGTAAACGCTGAAATTCAAACAAATAAAGGGGTTAATGTCTCAACTAGCCCCAATATTAATGTGTCAATACAGGATATTAAAATATTGCGTGGTGACAAGACTACACCGTATAAATTGGAAATAGTTGCAAAGGAACAAAATACTATTATACGCGCAAAAGCTGAAAAGAAAGACACGGTCGCATACGTGATTCCAACAATCGAAGAGCGGCCTGGAATGAAGTTACAGTACCTCCTTGATGAAAGCAACGAGGGGTGGATTGATACGGAATCTGGTGCCCAAATACCTTTTAATCTTATTGAAGGGGTAAATAAAATGAATTTACAAGCAATTTTCATAAAACGCAATAGGCTCGACCCTAAGAATGACCCCTATAATAAAAATATGCAGCCTGTTGTAAAAAGCTATACTATATATATTCTAAAGCCAGAGGATGTATATCTCGAAAATCTGCAATTATTTGGCAGGGATAGAAAATCAAATCTAATCAGATTTAATAGAAATACACTACAGTATTCTGTAAAAGTCGACAAGAATACAGAAATTGTTCTTATTAATCCTATAGCCCCTATAGGAAAACAGTTCGAACTTACATATTTATTCGGTAATGAATCAAAGCCTGTAAAATCAGATGTGCCATTAAAAGTTTTTTTAAAGGATGGGATAAACACTGTTACAATAAAAGTTAAAGGGGTTCTAGGAATAGAGGTCGAGTATAAAATTAGTATTACTCGAGAGGGGACAGGGTGGTGGGTTCCAGCAGATATGGGATTGCCTACGTATCAAAAGACACAGAAAAATAAGAATAGGGCAAAAAATATTGTGAGAGAAATGCGATTGGCAAATCAGACGCGGCGGCGTGTAAATGCAAATAGAGCGTCTGCAGAAGCGAGGGAGAAAGCAAATGCAGAGGCAAAACGTATACAGCGGCTAAAAAATGCTAGGTCGGGCAGGCTTGTTACACCCCTACCAAGTAGGCCTATAACTCCTCGCCCTGTCACTCCCGTGGCTGCTCTAGCCCCTACACCCGAGAATCAGGCACGCCTTGCTGCACTTCGGGCAGCACAAGAAGAAAGAGGTCGCGCCGCTGCTGCTGCCGCCGCGCTTGCTTCACGCCCCAGTACTGTCTTTAGACCATCTAGCCCACCAGGGACTCCTTATTCTGGATTGGCTCGCCCATTACGTCCTAGCTCTGGCCGCCCTGGCTCTGGCCGCAGTTGGCGTAAAGGTGGTTCTCGCAAGGCGCATAGGCGTACAAGGCGGGGAAAAAGCCGTCGCGTACGTCGATGAAAATACCGTGAAAAAACAAAATCATTGCCGCCGCTTACGACGGAATCGTTTTGTTTGCCTTCTCATAGCCCCCCCCTTTTTTGCAGCCCTTGCCGCTCTTGCCGCTCTTGCCGCTCCAAGATTAAAGCTATTTAAAAAACTGGGGCTCATAGGACTCATTGCGGGCGTTTCACTAAACGGGCTCGGTGCCTCACTAAACGGGCTGAACGGGCTCGGTGCCTCACTTATAGATTCAGATTTTGTCACACGTGTATTCGCCTTAAATCCCGTAGCCTCTTCATACGTCTGTAACATTCTCACGTATGGGTCATCATATACCACTTTAATCATTTCAATAAGGCGAACTTTATCTCTCCCAACTTCTCTCATTTTGTTCTGCAATAAAATGCTGTATTTTGGCACATATGCAAATATGTGTTTATTTTCATTTTCTGCCCTTCTTTCTGCCCGTTCCATAAGACCAACAACATGGCCCAATACTTTCTGCAACTCTTCTATTGTCATTTTCTCTAATGTTTCATCCATTCTACCGTATCGCTATAAAATTGTTTGGCCACGGGCGTCCAAAGCTAAACTACATAGAGTAATAGAGGCCACCGTTCCATGGAACTATTTTCAGCAGAAGCGGGAGCAATTAAGGCACGTATCACGGATTGGCTTGGCCGCCCCAATTTCGAACTAGAATCCACTTTCGGCCCCAATGGCGAAGTAGATGCAGTCACTTTCCTCGCGGTTGCACAGAGACTCAGGGCAAAAGGGTACACCGCGTTGCCACAAGGCGATTACATGACCATCATCACCCCGGAGCATATTCGCTATACTATTAATAGCCTCGGTGTAATCCAGGCCTATTGTGAAGACGATGTTCTCGCAGGAAAGCCGTATGATGCCATGATTAAGGACCGTGCGACTGCGGATTCTCAAGTCGACCTGGATGACTATGATACGCGCATTAAGCTGCGCCGTGAGACCTCCATGGCCCCCGATGATGCCCAAATCAAGAAGATGTTTGAGACCTGGCTGCAACAGAGAAAAGCCTTTCGCATGATTCGGCGATGGTCCTTTGAAACCGACGGACTGCGCATTGATATGTCTATTGTACGAAGCACATCAAAGACGCGCTCCGGTGACTACAAATGGCAGCGCAAGTTCCGCGAACAGGACATTATGAAAAATCCACCCTCCTACGAAATCGAAGTGGAACTCCTGCATAAAGATGATGACACCGCCGAGGCCGCAATGAAACGCCTCGTGAAAGGCACCGGCGAAGTTCTGCGTGGAATCCAAAAAAGTTCCGTTCTTATCCGCAAATCCGTCGCAGACAAGGTGCGTGCGGCCTACAAGGAACTCGTAGGAACTGACGCATTCCGTGGCCCCTCTCTCATCACTCTCCAAAAAGAGAATTTCAGCGCGGAAACCGTCAAGGAGAAGCCTAATATCCGTAATGGCTATAATGTGACAGACAAGGCCGACGGCCTCCGCTGCCTCGGCTTCATCGATGGAAAAGGCGACCTCTTTCTCATTGACATGGGCATGAACGTCTATCGCACCGGCCTCAGCCGCCCCGAGCTTCGTTTATCACTCGTCGACGGTGAATGGGTCACAAAGACAAAAGACGACCCGCCAAAACCTATGCAACAGTTTCTGATATTTGACGTATTCTTCATGACGGACAAGCGCCCCGTAAGCCAGTTCCCCTTCCAGGCTGGTGCAGCACTCCCTGTTGCCGCGGGAGCACCCCCCGCCGAACCGCTGCCCGCCGAAGACAGTCGCCATTTTCAACTCAGGGCATGGGCTTCCGCCTGGAATGCGGGCGATGGGCCCAAATCTATTGCCGGACTCACGGCACAAACGCGCCTCCAAGTTTCAGCAAAAGAATATCATTTTGCCAAAGCGGGTGACCTCAGCATCTTCCGCGCCGCCACACGTGTCCTCACTTCCGCCCGCCCCTATTATACGGATGGTCTCATCTTCACTCCTAATGCCGCCCCCCTCCCCGCAAAAGCCGGCACTACTTTCTGGGAACAGTTCAAATGGAAGCCCCCTGCCGATAATACCATCGACTTTCTCGTAAAAACGGAAAAAGTGACTGGGTCCAAAAGAGAAGACAAAATCAATGTGGGAATCAAACCTGGCGGCTCGGCCGAAACAATCACCTATAAAACTCTGCGCCTCTTTGTTGGCTCTCGTAATGAAAATCCCCGTGATATTATTCTCGGCAAACAGGACCTTCCTGCAAGAGATAGGGCGTACCAGGGCCGCCGTGGCGGTTCTGATTATAAACCCGTGCCTTTCACTCCGAAGGAGTTCCCTGACCCCATGGCATCCTATTGCTGCCTCCCCGTCCAGCGCGACCCAGACACTGGCGAAGAGTTTGTAATGACGGAACACACTGGAGAACCCATTCAGGACACCACTATTGTAGAAATGGCCTATGACCCGTCCCAACCCCCCAAATGGCGCTGGAAGCCTCTGCGCGTACGCATGGACAAGACCGAGCGTCTTCAACGGGGAATCCTCAGTCGTACGTTGAACTCCGATGCTAATGCCGAAGGTGTGTGGAATAGCATCTACGACCCTGTTACGGAAACAATGATTAAGACTGGAAGTGAAGAGCCTACTGCCGCAGAGTTGGCCGCGCTAGGTGGCAAACAACGTGAAGGAGCCGCCCGCCAGTATTTCGACCGCGAAGGCCAGATTGACACAGAAGCCCTCACATCCGGTATGAAGAAATTTCACAGCCGTTATATCAAGGAAAAGATTCTCTATACGGTGGGACTCGCCGGTGGCGACAAGACACTCCTTGAACTTGCCTGCGGCGTAGCAGGCGACCTTCACAAATGGATACGCATGAATGTATCCTTTGTTTTCGGCGTGGACTATGCCTCCAAAAATATCATGGACACGGCAGACAGCGCCTATAAACGCTATATGGAGCAAATGGTGGAGCGCGGAGGCTATGAGCGAATTGCACCCATGCTATTTGCAATAGGAGATTGCTCAAAAACCATTGTAAATGGTGATGCGGGAGCAAACGAGCACGAGAAAGATTTGATGCGCTCCGTCTTTGGCCGCACACTCCCTGTAGAACCCGTTCCCGCTTTTGTTGCAGAAGTAGGCGCATCTCGCCTCAAAATGGGCGCAGATTGTGTAAGCTGCATGTTCGCTATTCATTACATGTTTGAGACACCAGAGAAATTCAACGGATTTCTGCGCAATCTGAGCGATACAATGAAGGTCGGTGGCTACTTTATAGGCTGCTGTCCAGACGGCCAGAAAATCTTTGAAATGCTGCGCGAAATAGAGCCTGGGCAGTCAAAGAAAGGCGAGCAGGACGGCGTGGCCCTCTGGGAAATCCGTAAGCAGTATGATGTCGATGATATTCCTGTGGGCGACGACGGGTTCGGCCTCGGCATTGACGTAGAGTTTATTACTATTGGAAAAGGTCATCGCGAATACTTGGTCCCATTCTCCCTCCTGGAAGACAAAATGCGTACAATCGGCTGTGAGTTGCTGACAAAAGAAGAGCTGAAGGAAGTTGGCATGGTGAACTCGACGGCAACCTTTGATGTCAGCTGGGAAATGGCCAGAAAGAAAGGAGAGGTGTTTGCAATGGGAGATACAATTAAGGAATTCTCCTTTATGAATCGCTGGTTTATCTTTAAGAGAAAACGACAGGAGTCTATGGCAGCGGCCATTGTGTCTGAATCGGCGCGCAAGGTGAATGCCGTTCCCGTAGCCGCCGCCGCAGCCGCAGAGCCTACAGTTGGTCGCGCTGCAACAGCCAAGGCAAATGCTGCCGCACGTTCCGCCGCCGCCACGGCCCTCCAAGGACAGAACCCAGCCGAGCTACAGGCAATGACCGAAGCTGCAGCTGGAGTTCCCTTTACACCCGCAAGAACGGTTCCTGTAGAGGCAGGGCCCGCAGAAGACCCTGCTCGCGGCCGCCCATTTACAGAAGGAGAAGTCTTTCTCTTTTATGGAAAAGCCTCCGCCAGAAAAGATACACTTGGCATCAAAGACGCCGGTGCCGCTCGCTGGCTCGCCCCTTCTGCACGATTCTCCCTTCGTGACCCAGAAACACCTGAAGTCATATATCCAACCATGGAACACTATATTGGCGGTATGCTCGCAAAACTTGCAACAAACAAGAAAGAGCTCGCTGTCACACTCTTCAGCCGTGAAGGAACTATTCATCAGAAATTCCTCAATGACCGTCTTGTCCTCACAGACCAGGGTACACGCCCTCTCAGCGAAGAAGACGATTTTAAACTACTAGAAGCCGAAGTCGCAGCAGTCAAAGATGCCATGCGCGCTCCCTACTTGAAAAAGTTCGGCGCTGTAATTAATGTGACTGACTGGGCAACCGTCAAGGACCGTGTACTCCAAGAGGCGCTCGAGCAACGCTGGAAGAGTGATGCACGCTTCCGCAAGATTATTGAAGCCGCACGTGAGCGCGGCAAGTACCTCCTTTATTATACACCTGGCTCCACATCAAGTAATGTTGGTGGAGTCAGGTCATCACAAACAGGCCGTATTGAAGGTGAGAACCGTATTGGCAAAATCATGATGCGCCTCGCCGGCTATCCAGATTAATTAATACGCACCTTAAAAAGACCCACTCCAATACGGAATTTCTCATCCTCAACTTCCGTTACGGCCCAACCGTAGGGTGCGAATGTTTCCTCTTCAAGCATTTTATCAAATGTCACAGCTTCATAGGGAAATGCCTTCCCATACGCAACGGGAATAAATGTATCAAAATTTTTTACACATTCAAAGAGAGCCGCCTTTGCCCCTTCGTAAGAGGTATAGACGACTTGCTCGATAGTTCCATGCTCAGGAATCCCCATTGTATAATTGTCTGACATATTGTCCTGAAAAACAATCATATATCCAAATGTAGGCAGTTGCGGCATTATCTATATTTAACAAAGAACAGTGGTTCGTAAAATTATACGCGCAACCCTTCTGCCTCCCGTACAGAATGCCGGCCCAACCTTGGCAAGAACTCACCTTTAAGAATGCACATCCAAGAGATGCCTATATGACATTTGATGAACCTACCCATATTTATACAATAAAAGGGAGCTCTAAAGGAGTTATTTCCTGCACCGGATTTCTCCACGAGTTCTTCTCCCATTTTGATGCAGAAGCCGTTATTGCAAAAATGATGTCATCACCCAAATGGCCACAGAACAAATATTTCGGTATGACAGCAGCAGAAATCAAAAAACTCTGGAATGATAATGGAGCGGCAGCAAGTGCTGCAGGAACCGCACTACATCTTGCTATTGAACAATTTATGCATGGACATCCGGAACTAATAGATCCTGCCGTCCTTCCCACAAAAGAATGGAGTTATTTCAAAAACTTCTGGAATGATGTCTCTGGCGATCTCGTACCCTATCGAAGTGAATGGGAAGTCTGGAGTGAAGAACATAAACTTGCCGGTTCGATTGATATGGTCTTTTATCGCAAATCGGACGACTCCTATGTTATTTACGATTGGAAACGGTCAAAAGAAATTAAAAAGGAGGCTTTTGGTGGAGCAACAGGACTCGGCCCCGCCGCACATTTACCTGATTGCAACTATTGGCATTATACCCTCCAGCTCAATGTATATCGCTGGTTTCTAGAGACATTCTACAGTCTTAAAATCAGCGACATGTATTTGGTCATATTCTATCCGGAAAATGATAATTACAAACGGTTTCGTCTGAATCGCCTGGACGACGAAGTCCAAGGAATGATTACTGCTCGGTTGCGAGCGGTTCTTGCTGGGGCGGGAAAGGTATTGTTTGAAGAGGAGCAATAGGAATCGGATTTGAGCCTGGAACGGGATTTACTGTTGTTGAGCCAATTCCTGGAACAAACTGGTCTGGCTGTGATAAAGGGATTGCTTGTGCCTGCGGCCCTTCAGCAAAAAACTTTAACGCGTCAGCTTGCCCCTTGTAATTTTCAGGAAATAGTTCTGCGGGTGGAGGAGGTGGTATAGAAGTTGTCACCTCTGCTTGCCGTGCCGCTTCTGCTTGCCGCGCCGCCGCCACTTCAGCTCCTTGTGCTGCCACTTCCGCTTCTCGAGCTGCCGCCGCCTCCCTCGCTTTTTGCCGTATTTTTTCCATTCCCGCCTGTATCTGCTCCTTTGTCTTCCCTGCCGCCGCTGCCGGTGCCGCAATAGGTAGTTCCAGCCCAATCACACCAGGTTTCGCCTTTAATGTTGCCTCCAATATATTCAACAAACCCCGTGGCATATCATCCAACTGCAAGAATTCCGGTTCGTCTGGGTTAAGTACTAACACTCCCGCCCCCTTCTCATCTATTACAATAACTGGAACTGCCATCTTTTCATTTAATAAACGCGCTGGCCGACGTCCCATAAATTGCGGAGGGTCCTCTCGCAAATCTATCTGCAAAATATTTCCACCCATCTTTCGAACAATTCTTGACAACATCTGGTCATTAAAACTACGCGTCTCAGCCGTTAGTCCAATATCCGCAGGCAATACACGCATAGGTATAACTAGCGATTCTAGATTTGCACGTAGCAGACGAAGAGCACCCGTCTTTGGGTCCGCCCCCCCAGGGCCATTTAATACTGCAACAAGCCGCTCCGAAAGCGCAGTAGCTGGTGTCTCCGCCGCTAAAGGAACTTCCTTCTTAAATCGGCCCATCTCCTCCAGAAATCGCGGCTCTTCATTCGGCGTGTCAGCCCATTTCAGACGTAGCAACTCAAACCAAGCACTCGACCGCTCTGGATAAATAATCTGCGCACTCGGGTCACCCTCTACTTTTGATTCTATTTTCACAGGCTTATCAATCACTGCAAAACGACTCACATCCTTCTCTAAAAGTTGCCGCCGCCTCTCACCATAACGCAACAATTCCTCTATTAATCGCCTCATAAGAACTTTAGAGGCATTCACCTTCTTCTCCTGGTCTCCCAGCTGCGTTGTCTCTGGAACATGTAACATACATGTATCAGCCCCCTCTTTCCATGCACATCGACCATTACAACTCTCCCTGTCTTTTACAGTACAATCCACGCGTAAAAGAGAAACATCCATCCCCTTTTTGGCATCTTCATCGTAAAAATCTGTGGTAATCCACCTCTCTATCAAAGGGGCAAGCCGTATTTCCATCCGCTTCCTCTTCTCAAATAATGGAAGACGCCCTGTAAAAATGATTTCCTCTAACTGCTTCCTAAATCGCCCATTATCCTCCCTTGACGCCAACCAGTTAGAAAATGTAAGACGAAGATGCTCGAAAATCTCCTGGAATTCATTTATTGTCAACCTCTGCTCTTCTCCAGGAACCGTACCCTCCTTCTCCTCTAAACAAATCTCGTGATTCTTACTCCACTCGAATTCCGAAACATTTCGTGTAGGTAGTCCCACAAGTTGTCCAGCCGCCTCCTCCGTCGACGGAGGTGAAACAGGAATATAGAGGCGATTCAGAAGCTGTATTGCAATAATCGCATCAGTATTAGAATCTTTTATAATCCACTTCGGAATAAACCGCGGATAAAAAGCAAACCTCGGCTGAATATACTTTTTATAAAATATTAATACTTGGTCAATCGGCGCAGGATTCAAATCCATGTCGTCCCAATCAAGATAAAGTTTATTATGAGGAAACAGAGCACCATCATCTATTACAGGAAGAATAATACTATAGTAGTTCTTATCACCCCTCTCCTTGAATACAAGACCGCCAATATGATTATAAGAATCACGTATTACTCCGTCGAAAATAATGGCAGAGTTCTTTTCCATAAGAGTTCTTGCATAAGAGGCGGGAATCATTGCATTAGAAGACATTTTTCCTTGCGATGTATATATTGAACGCCCAGGAGAACTACATTGCGCCATGAATTCACTTAACCTCTTTCGAACAATAGGAGGCCAACCCTGCCCCGATTTATTCATAATGTCAAACTGAAAAACCAAATCGTACACTTCTAGCACTTCATCTGCTTCTTGCGCTGACCGCCTCTCTTCACTATTATCCACATAAAATATTGGCTCCCATATTCCAGACCAATGGTGAAAGAGGAAGGCAACATCATTGCGATTCATTAAGTCGGCATTAAATCCATAGGGGGGACAACGGATTTTCACTTTACCTGTCTTTAAAATATCGACTACAATAAAAGTTATTCCGTGCTTATATTCTCTGCGCAGAAGATTTGATTGTGCACATAAGAGAGCGAATTGCCGATATTCCTTCTTCGTTTTATCAGAAAGGAGCCACTCTTGAAAGGAGTAATAACTCACATAGGCGCGCAGAACTGCCTCTTCAATCTCTTCATGAATATCCACGCCAAGCTCCTGCGATGCCCAGAGTTTCAGTTCAGCTTTCGAAGGAGTATTTACAGAAGAATTTGCAGGGTCGTAAAACTCGATTGCCAGATTTCCATAGTTCAGAGCAAGAAAATCACGCGGCTCCACGTTTGCCAAAATATGTTGCTTCATTTCTCCCGCAGTATTTTTATTATAAAAGGGGGCCAGAGCCGCCAGGAAACTATCACTCTGAAAACGGTGGCGATTCTCAACTGCAACTCGTAAAAATCCGTGGCCATCTGGTTTTATCTTCTGAGGATTGAATGCGCGACTTACAAGATTCGTAGGGTCCTGGTCAAAAAACTCATTCAGTACAAGAGGAAGCAGACCAATTTGTGCTTCTGGTGCACCACGCGTTCCTGGCCCCCCAACATCTAGAGGAAGTTTTTCCGCTCCTATTATATACTTCTTCGTAACACTGAAAAGAGTAGTAGAATAACTTACTACTGCACGGGGATTTGCCTGCCGTGTCGCCTCTATTTCTTCTTCAAAATGCGTTTCATCTCCCTCTCTCGCCAACTCTGTTTCCGCCGCAAAAGTTACGGGACGCGCTGCCGTTTTTGGTACGATGCCCCACTCCCTGTATTTGTCAAACTGTTTATCCTTGAATTGAATCGGTACATTTTCTATGAAACAACAAGGAAGATAATATCCTTCTGGATGTGGCGTCTTACCAAGAAATCCAATATAGAGATGCCGTTTATCATGTGTAGGAGGTTTGATTACTCTCTCCAGAATTGTTTGGCCTGGCGCAGGATGCAGTTTATTTACAATCAGTTTTCCTCTGCAAAAGGGACACTCTCCAGGATTCTTCTTGGCATTTAATGGCCTACGCATCTCCGTACTGCGAAGGTCAACCTCTCGAACAAGTATCTCATCCCGCGTACAGAAGAACCTACAGCACAGATAGTAGTTCTGTTTTTCGGGACTGGACCCATATTTTAAGACGGTGAAAAAATCCTGTTCTGGTACTCCCCCTGCAGGCTTCTCACCTGGCTGAAGAGGATATACTTGAAAGACGACACCGTCTTTTGCGTATTCTTCTCGCATTTCCTGGAATTTTTCTTCTGATAAAACGGCTGGCTGCCTCCCATACGTCGGCTGACACTGGCTCACATAGCGTTTGAGTGATGGATTTGTACGCGTATAATCAAATAGACGTTGGTCGGCCTCTCGCAGTTTATTGAGAAAGAAATTTGCAATACCTTTTTCCGAAGTAGAAGAAACTTCTTCATCTGCGGCAAGAGCAGCGGCTGGGGCTGCAGTGCCCTCTAACTCCTCCTTTGGTCCCACTATAGTGGTGGCCATCTCCCTCTTCAAATCAATAGGGACTTTTGCCTCTATTTCTTGGCGTTCTCCTGCAAGAGGTGGTTCAGGGCGCGCCTCTCCCTCTAAACGCGCGGCAGCAATCGCCTCTACTTTTGAAGCAGAATCTGCAACTGCTATTTCCGCATCCTCTTGGTCATAGGCAAAAGAAGATGCAAAGTCCAAATAATCTCGAAACTCATCTGGAGGAGCCTCTTCTTCAGAGGCCTCGGATTCAACGGCAGCTGCCTCAGGTCCAGCGGCAACAACCTCGGGTCCAGCGGCAACCTCGGGCCCAGCGGCAACCTCGGGCCCAGCGGCAACCTCGGGCCCACTTTCTTCTCCACTTTCTTCTCCGCTTTCTTCTCCACTTTCTTCTACAGGAGGCCTGTACTCTTCTGCCTTCAAACAGCCCCGTACTTCCGCTTTATTAATCTGCAAATCTTCTGAAGAAGCACTCATTAGTACAGAAAGAGCTGTCATAATCCTCTGTAGATTCTCCAATGAATTAACTTCATATAAATGAAACGTGTAAAAAGGATGTTGGGCAAAAATGGCCACGTCAATGCCCGAATTATTCTGTTTCATATATTCCTTTGTTTCTGGAACAACAAGAGTAATATCGCTCTGATTCTGCAACTTTTTTGCAACCTGCTTCCTCGCCTCTTCATAATCAATCTGGAACTCCATCTCTACTAATTCCACCAAATCACGGACATAATCATCACCACGTAGAATCTTCCTCTGAATCACCTGTGTCAAAAAGGTCTGAATACGGTCCTCTCTCGCAAAGTTACTCACCATCTTAAAGCGCAACATTACCATTGGTTTCTCACCTGGAAGAGCCGCTATTTCCTGAAACATTGAAGAAAATATGGGAAGACGTTCTCGCATAATACGCGGAGTAATAATAGTCGCGCCTTTTTGAAGCCGCAGACCCAGAACGAATTTTCCTCTCATTAACTCTGGAATGGCTTTAATATAAGAAAGACCCGTGAGCCCTTCTACTAACTGTTCGTCGAAATTATTCAAATCATTGCGCGGCTCCAGTTTTTTCATCCCTTTTGGAGGTTCCACAATGCAGTCGGCAGTCCCGTCATTCAAAAGGCGCAGAGTAGCATAAATGGGAGGGACATTTGCCACACCCTTTCGCAGCAATATTTTCGCAAATGCATAATCCTGCTCAGGAGTGGGCGACCTTTCTTGTGACCACTGTACAATAAGATTGGGGTCCTGAATATCCGGCGTCTTACCGTCTTTTAAAAATATCTTGCTCATTGCGGAACCTTCTGTAGGAATTAGGCGAATGAAAGGCCGCCTCTCGTCTACAATCGTCTCGTAAAACTGGGCGTCGATTCCTTGAATATTTTTCTTCGTATCCCAGAAGATTTGCAGGAATTTCACACCAGCCATTGTAAGTTCCACCAGAGGTATATCATCCCTCTTCAAGACGCCCTCTATAATTGTAAGGAACTTCTGCCTGCATTTTAAAATCGTAGAGGCGCGCTTGGCATTCTCTAAAGCAGTGGGGCTCGGCTTACCCACAGAAGCAACAGAAAGATGTGGAAACATCTCATATAAACGACCATTCCATTCAAGTTCACTGGGTGGTTTTGGCCCAGGAATTGCACGCAATAAATCTACATATAAATAAGCATGAAGGGTTGGTATACCAGAGGCGATTCCCTTCTTAAAGAAAGCATCTTCAATCGTGAGGCGCTCTCGATTAATAAAGGAAACCAACTTTCTGTCTCCTGTAGAGTCTACAAAACGACTGTCAATAGGGATTCCTCCTGATGCAAGAGTAAAGGGGCTGTCAATCTTGAAAGGGGCGTCTTGAGTTACGCCAGGGAAGTTCCATGAAAAATCGACAGGGGCCGTTTTACCACTTAGAAATGATGCACCGGGTTTACTGCCGTGCATACAAAGGTAGACATTATCAGGGTGGAGTGTATCATCGCGACCCCCCTCATTGTAGAGAGCAATCTTAATATCTTTCAGAGTCATGAAAGGGAACATGTCACGAAGTGTCACAGTCACGGGTGGGATTTTTGGCCTGGTATGAACTTGTACTTCTATTATACCAGAAGGCATAGATTCGCGAAAAGATTTTAGAGGGGCTGGGCGAAGAATTTTCTGTATAAACTCTTTTATCCCCTCTAGAGCCACGTCTTCTGCCATTCTAACGGTGAAGGAGGATAATAAATGGTTAGTCAAGCGCCAAAGGTAAACGGTCAAGGACCATTTATCTTTGTCATAAAGCCACATTTATTGTGAAAAATCTGTGCCGTCTTTTGAGGGGTCGTAGGTGGGTTGGTCGGTGATTTTCATTCCGCAATATGATACGGGATGCGCACGAAAATCACGGTGCGTGTAAATCCCTATTTTTTCGGCCTCTTGTAAGAGCCAGGCGAAATTATTCCAGAAGTCTGGGCCGTGACCGATTGTTTCTGTAATCATATGACCCATTTCGTGAATTGCCACGAATGTCACAATATCTTCTTGCACAATCGTCTCGTCTCCATTCTCCCTCTGTCGGAGACAGAAATGTACTGCTTCGCCCTTATTTACACTGAAACTTGTAAACTCATCTTCTGGTGTTGATTCCTTGAAGCGATTCGGATTTGCCTCAAAATTGCGGGACAACTGTTTGACTTGCGGTTTATCGGGTACGGTGGATTCAAGGTGTATTTTTAACTTATTCATCTTAATGCGGACCCTCGCCATTGTATCGGCGGCCTCCTGCTTGTCTGGCATATCACGTACAGTGTATGTCTGACCGTCTACATTACTCTTTACTTGTGTAGAAGGATACTCGGAAGAACCTATACCAACGTATCTGAGAGCGTAATTAAGAGTTCCTGCGAGATCGCCCATTCTTATAGTGGCGGATATTTCTTCTCTTGCGTCTAATCGTGCGACGCTTGCCTTCTCTGCGGGATCCGCCACGAGTTCTGCCAAGTATGGGTGCCCTAGGATTAAATGAAGATGGTGGAGGTGGCACAGATGGCGGAGGTGGTATTGTTGATGCTGTTGATGATGCTGTTGTTGATGCTGTTGATGGTCTGCCAAGTAAAGGCTCTCTAATTGGACGGAGAGGGGTGCTAAGGACTTGACTGCTAGGGAATGGACTACTTCCAGTAGGAACTCTTCCAGGAAGTTGAGGACTCCTTTGAGATAGGCTCTTATTTTGAGATGGGCTCCTATTTGCAGAAAGTCTCTCATACCAGGGCCCCTCCCGCACTACTTTTGGTGATTGAGGGGGGGAGGTACTTAGGGGGGTTGATAAACGGGGAAGATTTCTGCCTAGGCGCCTTGTTAGACCGGCAGGTTGCCAAGCAGGCTTACCAGCATTGACACGCTTATAGGTATTCCTTGGGGCGAGGCCAATCTGAGTTTCTGGACTTCTATTGACCGAAGGATTCGCTCCTACATATAATGGTGAAGAAGATGGTGCCGAAATTTCTGTATAAGAAGATGATAAGGGTGTGATTCCTGGTGAAGGAGGCGTCCGCGCACTTGCAACACTGCTAAACCCTACACCTGTACGCTGCGGGGTTGGAGTAATTGTCTGCCCATTATTATCAATAAAACTTTGAATATCTCCAATAATACGCTGTATTACGAGGTAAACGGGTATGTCGGGAAATCCAGGCGATTTTATTACATAATCTTTCTGCTGCTGGGCAAACGCCTGTAGATCTTCCAAAGCGTTTATTATCGATAAAAGTGCTGTAAAATCAATGACCATATTCGCTTTTTTCAATAAAGCTGTTATGTATGTTTTATCTTGTTTATCATCTGTATATGCGATATTTATAAAGGCATATACGGCGCTCTGAAGAATATCCTTGTCTACTGGAGAACTGTCAGCAATTTTTTGAAAAAATTGTAATATAAAAGTGCCAATATCTACATTTATCATATTAAGTTTAAAATCGCGGCCCAATCTTCCTAAATTCTGTACGATTTTAAATACTGTATTTATAATGTTGATACTTTCATAAGTTGCAGAAGCTGAAAATGCTACAAGTCCACTTTGTAAATTCTTTCTTAAAAATATTAATAAAAAATCTTTTAAAATAATGAGTAATTTGCCTGCTCTATTACCCGCATTTGTATTAGCATTTCGATTGTATAAAAGATTCTGTATAAACTTTAAATAGTACAAAATTGTACGCTCAAATCCTTGTGTTCTTACAAACTTGTTTAAAGAGATACTCACTTTTAATAATAAACTATGATTGGAACATAGATTTTTTATATGTTTAATGTTTTTATTTATTTGAACATTATCCCTATTATTGGGATTCGTATCCCCTGTAGAGCAGAATAAAATATTTACAATATGATTTACTTCTTGATGCGTCTCACTGCCATCTAAAATGCCATCTAGCAAATTGAGCAAATCATTCCAGAATTTATCAGGAAATTGTTGGGCAAGTGTACCATCTTTACAAATTGTATTACGTATTAGTTCCAAATTACCCCTTATATCGCCCATTAAACGTATTAAATATACTACTACAGATGTACCATCAGGAGGTCCAGTAGGGGGCCCAGTAGGTGGTTGGGGTTGGGGCTGGGGCTGCGGTTGCTGCACAACAGGAGGCGGTGGCGGCGGAGGCGGCGGGTTCTGCAGATTTAAATCAGGAGTTTGCCCAGCAATACTTTTAACACGAGGATCTGGGGAGATGCGAGGCGGCAGAGGTATAGGAACTCCAGTAGGTACAGTAGGAGGCGGGAGGAGGCGGTGGCGGATGCGGCGGGTTCTGCAGATTTAAATCAGGAGTTTGCCCAGCAATACTTTTAACAGGAGGATCTGGGGAGATGCGAGGCGGCGGCGGCGGCGGCGGGCGCAGGCGTTGCGGAGGCAGCGGAGGCGCTACAGTAGAAGGTGGTAGTGGAATAACTCCAGTAGGAGCTCCAGTAGGAGGTACAGTAGGAGGCGGCGGCGGCGGCGGCGGCGGCAGCGGAGGCGCTACAATAGCAGGAGGAAGGGCAGCAAATTTATCATTCAGTGTTTTGCATACCCCTTTGAATGCAATAAGAGTTGGTGTAAGCATAAATTTCGACCATTCATCATTAAAATACAGGTTCCTTACTTCATCTTCAGAGAGGGTAGTAAAAGGTCCTTTCGAGTCTATTGTAGGTGGCACAATAGAAGTATTTGCAAAGAGGATGACACGACTTTCAATATCAAAGAGTAAATCCCAACCTCCTACTTTACACCCCAAACTGGCAACCCAACGAGGATAATCCCTATTACGAGTCAAAATCATTGCAAGTAAATTTCTTTTTACAAAAGGTTCCATTGTCAATGTTGGTGGCACACTGCGAGGAAAGTCATATTGGTTTTTGAAAACTCTACCACGCAATGATTCGGAATTAGAACCCCAGGGTTCCACATCAATTCCATCAAATTCATCATCCCCGTCGCCGAGTTTAAATGTATTCGGATTATTTCGAATATAATTTTCGACAACACTAACAATCGTATCAGGAATATGAATTGATTCTGGAGAATTTAAGCCTTTATTTAGTGCCCAAACAACAACTTCATTTTTATAGGAACTATCTGGATAGTATTGTAAACGCATCGCTATTAATATCTCTCATTTTATCGTGTTCTATTGTGTTGTACTAAAAGTACATCACGGTAGAATGGTAGTTATATAAAGGCGTCTAAGCAATCTCGAGTGCACGGCGGTTGACATCAGGCTCGATGGTGGGCACATTGAATACTGTTACGGGGACCTGAGGATTCGGGGGCTCAGACCGTAGTTGGTAGTTGGCATTGCGTAAGCTCTGGCCTACAGTATTTACGCCAATAAGGGCACCCGCAGATAAAAAGTTCTTGCCCTTGAGGCTGCCCGTACCCATGGGATTCTGCTGTGCCCACAGGCTATTGCTGTCCTTGGGCAGGAGCTCAGAAGGCGTGAGCTGGTCACGAGGATAGCATCCAGCAGGTTGGTTGGCATCACCAAAGTCTGCCGGGCCAGAAGAAGGTGTGGGGACAACCTCAGGAGCATTTCTTACAGTAGTCTCCCTGGGGCCACCAGCTGCAGAGTTCCCTCCAGCGCCAGCGGAATAGTTGGAAGCAGTAGAAAGGGTTGCCTGGAATCCTTCTGTTCTCAACATATTAGGCTGTAAATAAGATAAAGCGACAACGACAACTGCTAAAACTGCTAATGCACCAAGAGCTTTCATATCTCCAGAAGGTAAGCCAGGCATTCTTTCTGGTATAGAACAAGCCTATATTTTTTCCAGGAAGTCCAAATCATTCAACATCGGACTCTGAAGAAAGTTCGGATTCAGATTCCTCTAATCCAGAAAAATTTCCGTACTTTTCATAGTATTTCTGCGTCAACTTCTGCAAGTAGAGCTTGGCTACTGCAGCCTTAAGCCGGGCCTGACGAATCTTCTTTCTCATTTCGCTTGTAGTTCTAACCGGAGAAATACTAGTAGTTGGTTGCGGCGCTGCAACAGGGGGCGGGGCCTCTATTGTATCGGCCTCACCGGGGGGGTTTTCAGTACTTACAAGTTTCCAATGAATTACGTAACGATTTGGATAAAAGAGGACAAATGCCGGAATCCATGAAACTTGTGTCTCTTCTCCAGATTCATTTTGTTCTCCATCATATGTATGCTGAATTCGCTGTAAAAAAAGGGCAGTATCAATCGACTGAGAAAAGTATTTGGACGCTTTTTGCAAAAATACTGTAATAAACGTGGTGAATTGCTCGGCTACGGCCTCCAAGTCTACGCGGTCGGTGATGGCTGTCACATATTGAAATGGTGGACAATCAGTTATACTGAGTTTGTGAACACGCGCGTCAGGGTCAAGAACCGGTTTGCCAACTTCTAGTGGCATATGCGTCTGGCTTTGATATATGATTTAAATATAGATTGATAGAAATGACGAGTGAAGGAGATGGATCCGGAAATAGTATGCGGGTCTCGAATAGTTTTGTGCAAAAACTCCTGCAGTATATGGGAAAAGAAGAGATTCGTAAGCGGCTCCATGATGACATCGTAGACCCACTACTGGATCATATCATGAAACGAGTTTTTCCGTACTTGTTACTTACATGCATATTATTTATTGTTGTACTTTTGACTGTACTATTCACTCTCGGAGTAGTGATTTTCCATCTCAGAAATCCAATACACACTGCTGCTGCCGCCGCAATAGGAAACATTTCTTAGAGCTGCTTTTATTTATGCAGAACACGGTAGAATGAACACCGGTTCTACTAAAACAGATGACATAGGAGATACGATAAGACACTGGGTTTACTATGATAAATCCATTACAGAGTTAAATAAGAAAATAAGGGACCTTCGTAATTTGAAACATACTTACGAGGCAAAGGCCCTTGAGTTATTAAAAGCCAGGAATATGACGGCACCTGTAATACAAGTTACGGGTGGTCGCATACTTGTCACAGAAGATAAGACGAGTGAGGCGCTCACCTTTACAATGCTACAGTCAATGCTTGATGAATATTATGCTACAAAACCCGGCTCCAAGAATGAGACAAAGGAGATTCTGAAATATATACGAGAACATCGCACGACGGAGACAAAGCCCTGTTTACGCCTGTATAAGACACAAAGGACGCGTACGACAGAGGGTTAAAGCTATACGATGATATTATAGTAGAAAGTACTCCATTATACGTCATACAATGAATTGGAATGATTGGTTGCATGAGGAAATAAGTTCCATTTATACGCGAGAGGGTGTGATAAAGGGTATTATTAAGAATAGTATTATTCCATTATTGAAGGCAGAAGGTTTTGCCTTGAGATGTTCGCCTGTGGAACTCGGATCAATGATTGCTTCTGTCTTGTATGAGCACGGTGGGAAGTCATTTTTGAGCACACCGTATTTGAAACATCCATATGCGGGTGTGGAGTTTTTTGAAGAGTATAAGTCGCATTATTATTCCAGAGTGTCATATGATAAATGGAACAAGGTTTGGAATATCTGGTCATTTTGGGCAGAACTTACTGCGGATACTCGGGCGATGATTGAGGAAATTTGTTGGATAAATATTGATTTATCTGCATCACCGCAAATTGCCGTGTTTGATTCAGGATTTGAAGAAGAAGAAGATTTGATTTTCATTGCAGATGAATAGAGGATGGAATTGGTGCCACAAGTGTGAGGATCCTATGGATTCTCAAACTATTGGTATTTGACGGTACTATTTACGAGTCGGACCACTTTACATCGCTAAAGGGTTTGATGTAGAGTGAATCTGCTTGGTCTTTATATTCTGCAATCTTGGCATCTACTTCGAAAGTATCGGGAGTAGGAGGTGCTTTTCCTTCTGACATTAACATCTCCTGGTCATGCGCGGATTGGGAGGGTTTCTGGCCGTAGCAATTCACTCCGTATTTAAACTCGGGATTTTCAAAATACCCTCCGTTAATCCCGACTGTTCCGCAAACGTTACGCTGGTTTTTTGGGCCTGCCTGAAGTTTATCATATGTTTCTTTTTGCGTGGGAAAAACTGCCATCTGCCCTTTTACCCATCCATAATTGCACCAATCTGCCCCTTCTGACCATGCGTCCTTTACTTGTTCATATGTTGCCAGCTCTGCACCTAATGCCTTACAGAGGGGCTCGGCGTCATAGTAAGTGAAATTATTCTGTGCAACATTGAATACCTCATTTGTCGAAGAGGGAAGGATTTTCTCCACCATTGTTTTCTTGGTTATTTGAGGTAGGAGTTTTTGCTTGGGAGTCTGATCCTGAGGAGGGGCGGCTGGAATAGTGACTTCTACTTCAGGTAAAGCCGGTTTTACCGCTGAAATCACATCTGGATCAGTCTGCAGATTAAAGAAGAATTTAATATTGGCCACCATAAATTCGTAGCCTTGTGTCACCTCATCTTGATACATTAATATGAATCCAAGGGAGACTCCAATCAGTGTAACAAATACAATCACAGGTACATACCAGGCACTATAACCAGAGTTTTTCATGAAACTGTTATTCTCCACGGCAGCACTATTATTTTTGTAATTATTCCTGTTCGTATACGAATTATTATTCATGGGCGTATTGGCACTTGTGTTATTTCCAAAAAATGAATTATTTGCCGGTTTTGTGGCGTTATTTGCCGGTTTTGTGGCGTTATTTGCCGGTTTTGTGGCGTTATTTGCCGGTTTTGTGGCGTTGTTTGCCGGCTTTGCGGCATTATTGCTAAGAGGTAAGATGCTGTTAAAGAGGGGCATATTTTGCGCAACAGCATTTGCGGCACTTGCCGTTGCTTGCCCAACATTATTTAATACGTCAGTTGTGGTGGTAGTAACTGCATTCAGAGCTCCACTTGCAACATTTACCACGGCATTTGCAGTTGCATTCACTGCCGCATTTAGCGGGCTTGCTGATTGTCCTGGAAACATCTCTATCTATCGTGTTGTGCTAAAATAGTTATTTGTTCTTTCATATGTTGTAAGAATGCTGCCACACTTACATCGAAATGTCTACCATCCGGGGCGCGTTTTGGGTATGCAATGCCAAATCCCCACGCGTTAGGAACTTCCAGCTGCCCCGTAGAGTCGTTATAAGCCGTAGTAGATTTCTGCAGGCCATCTACGAATAGCTGTATGTCTTGCCTGGGTCGAAAACCCATTGCATACACCACCCAATCAGCAGATGCCGTGGCGTAAACAAGGGCCTCTATATTACTCGTCTGTACAAGTGTTACGGGAATCTTACCGGCCAAGACATCATCGGCTATTGTGATTGCTTCTCCTTTAATACCGTCGTACACACCGTCTCTATCATAATAAAATGGCTTCTCGGATTTGTATATTGCGGTTACATTTGCAGATAAATCGTGGGCGGCCTTTATGGCGAGTGTTCCGCTGTGTTTTGTCCCAAAGATGAGGACTTTGTCGTCGGTTTTTACATAATGCTTAAGGCGCCCTACATCCATTGCAATTTCCAGGGGAATAGAGGGGATTGGCAGGTCATAGGCAACAGGATCGCTCCCCTGTGTCAAAATAATCTTCTCACACTGTGTAGTTTTCACTTGATTACCGACGCGCACTTGAATCGTCCATACACGGTCTGCTGTCACATAATCACAGCGTGTAACTGTCCCGTGTATTTGGCTTACATTTTTTAAGAAGGGTTTTGCTGTTGTACGTAAAAGGTCGGTAATTGATGCAAGTGTTGTACTAGATTCCAGGTTGTGCGCTGACGTAAGTCCGAGACTTTGGAACTCTGAATTTAGAGCATTGAACGTTTTTGACCACGGAGTATTGGATTGAATAGCACCCCAGCGCCTGGCAAGGTCACCTCCATCAAAATATGGGTCAATAATTGTAATATTTTTGACATCTCGGAGAAGGAGTAACAAGAGAATACCTGTTGCACCTGCGCCAATAATATGTATGCGATTCATCCCAGAGTGTTCTATTAGAGTTGTTAGAGGGAATCCTCGGGAGAGTTGCGATTACCACCACGCCCAGCTAAATACTGGCGCTGTTGGGGCGTTGTGCAGACGCAGCCGCCGCCGCAACTGAAACTTGCCCCGCAGCATTCGGGTTTGCACTGATTGTTCTTAAACATGAATAAATCATTGTCGCCGGGAACAAACTCCGCACCCATTAGGGCCTCATTTGGTGCAGTATAGCGCCAAGCAGACACGGAATTGCCAGTCTTTATTTTCACATCATCGTACTGGCCCATAGGCTTATACTGCGTCGTGGCACCACCGGCATCTGCCAGATTGTATCCGCTAAATCCCTCAGTGGCTTCCTCGGGTGCCTGAGAGTTATTGGGGGCGGGCATGGGCATCTCTTGAAATCCCTCCCTTCCATACATACCACGGGGCCTGAAATATACCATCAAAATATTAGCAAACAGTATGACAAGAAGCCCAGATATTAGTACGACCTTTCTCATCTTTTACTACCGTGTTGTGCAGAAAATAAGTATACCTCTTGGGCTAGACTTAATTCGGCACTTGGCGGTAAGGGAACTCTCTATTTTTTGTTGGTTGCAAAAGGGAACGACCTTCGCACCCACTTTTCATCTGCCTCGTAGACTTGTGACGCAGCAGGCAATGTCCGTTTTGTAAGCTCCCTTACAGCACCCAGTTTGTGAAATACACCCAAGGCACCATATTCAGCCACTGCTTTTCTCAGAGCTGAATGCCGTGTTGCGCTATTTGCCCGGAAAGAATATCCGTGTTTTTTAAGTTCCCCCTTCTTTAAAGGACCAATCTTTGTAGGACCTTTTCCTGGCCGACCCAGGTCTTTAATACAACGCGATGCCACGCGCGCCTCTGTTTTCTTGGGATGAACGCGATATGTGGTTCCATTCTTGCGCCGTACAGTATACCCCCTTAGTCTGACTGCCGTAGAATATTTACGCTCATAATCCTTTCGTTTAATCATACCGGGGGGACAATTCTTACGCGAAAGTGTTCTCATTCCAGGTATTTTTTGTGCAAACTCACGCGCCTGACGACGCAGAGTCCTATTACTTCTTTTTGGTACATCCATACACGACTCTATAAGTTAGTTTTATTTTCTACAAGCTTCTTCGATGACGGTACATGTTCAGTTTTGAGAATATGTACGTGTGTGGGCCCTGGCGTGTATGTGTATTCTAACAAATGAACTTGGGCCGCATTCCGCATCCTTTCTGCCAATCCTGCATCACCCGATTTAAATAATCGAGTACAAATATTTCCGTTACGCTCTAACATTTTATACACTGTGTACGTCTCCATATCATTTTTTGGAATTTGATTTACATCCCCCTTCTTTTCCAGGATGCTCGCAATAGCCTTGTATAAATCACGAAAACGACTCTCTATGTCCGCAATAATTTTCAAGTCCTGATTTGGCGATTTGTCCGTTATATTAAAATAATATTTCTTAAACTCGGAAAGGCTTTCTTCAAACGCTTTCAGAATTTCATCTTGCTCTACAGACCCACCTTCCATCTACTCGTGACATACGTAAAATCTGGAAATATTTATACGCCCCTTGTATAAATGTCTGCCCCTCCTCGCCCCCCGAAGGAAAAGGGCCCTGATATTCATGAAGCAATCAAGGATGCTGAAACACGCCCGCTTGATTTTCCTGCAAAAGAGCGGGCAGCATACGTGCGAAAAATGGTCAGAAAGGTCCAGGAGCTGAAAACTGCTGGACGTAGTACTGACGATATTGAAACGGAACTTCCCGAGTTTAAACGGGACCATCCTCATCTCTTTGAAATGATGACATCCCCCGAAGGTTATGACGCATCTATGCTTGAAATGATGCTTTCAATGCTAGATAAAATGGGAGACGGGCAAGTAAATCATCATAGGGCAAGCGTGGCTATTGGACAGCGTCTTTCTCAAACGTATCTGCCACAAGCACCGGGGAAAAAGGAGTAAGAGTTGCTACGGGACTCGGTTCTCGCTGCGTAGATGGAATGCGAAAGTGTTGACACCACGCTTTGCTTTTTGCAAAGTCATGCGGAAGTTGGTTCTTATACCATATTTCTGGATGATTTGCATACTCTTCTGCTTTTTTAATTGCCCTAACTTGCAACTCTGTGGTCGTTGCTACATGACGCTCAATATAGTCGGCCGCGGCCACAGTAATCAAGCCTTCTGAGAGTAGTGGATATTTGCCCTTATTTAATGCTTCATTTATTGCAACAAGTGCATCAATTGATGGTTTGCATTGAATATAGCCGCGACCTAGAAAATAACGCTCTGAATTACACGGACGTGAAAGAGCAGGTTTATAAAGCGTCCATTCTTTGAAACAACGTGCAAGAATGCCAAGCAGTACCTTTGTATGCTCCGAAAAGATGTCAAAGAGTTTGAGAACAAAGGAACCATCTTGAGTAAGAGATTTTAGTCCAATAATGGAAGAACAGACAAGTAGGCGAAATACATTCTGTTCTTGAAAATCGTAATTCACACTGAAATCAAATCCGCCATCTGCAGTAAATAAATGTGCACCTGGTTTGACAACCCTTACAAAAGAATCTTGGTTTGGTATATGATATACATTCCCCGTATTATCTTCTCCGTAGTGAAGTCGCACTTCTCGATGGTGAAAAAGAAAAGCCGCAGCGCGGCGCCACCCTGGAACATGCTGCTCCGTGGATTTGAGCGTCATTGCCGTGACATTTTCCAAAATACGCCGATTTCTCTCACATACATTGACTATGGCCTGTATAAATCCGCCAGGGCCTTCTGCCACATGCGCAGTACGGACTTTGGGCTGCTGTTTTGGAAGACGCTCAAAAAACTGAAGTACCCACAACATTTCAATCATCTTGAAATAGGAACGACTCAGGGGTTTTATAATAGAAATAGATGGGTGAAAAAGAGGGTCCTCATGCGTATAAACAATCTCATACGGATTTACCATCTTTTTTGCAAGCTCCCAGCGTTTAGTTGCCTCTAGCGCGGCAATACAATTTTTTGCCTCTGCTATAGAAGCTGGAACTTGTTCTTGCCATTTATCGGAAAAAGTGGTTATTGGTTGAAGGGGGGCCTTAATTGATGATTGCCACGAATCCATTGCTTGTATCCATGGTGGTCTTGATTCCATTTATGTAACTATAGGCGGGCGGCCTTATGCCTTGCACGAGGGCTGCGCTTATTCCTCGGAGTCAATAATAGTTATTTCCACATCTGGCTCTTCCATCAGAACAGCCTTTTGTGGCATTACCACATTCATCCGTAGACGCGCTGTAGAGCAAATATCAGAAGCCTCTTCTGTCAACTCCTGGTCAATCTGCTCCTGCGTAGGCCCATCACCCTCCTCCTCCGCTACGGGAACCGGTGGCAGACCCTCCTGCAGACGCATGAATGCGCCCTCGTCAAATAGAATGTTGAAGAAGCCCGTGCCACCACGAATAGGCTGTCCCATCATAATATTTGCTGAGATGCCCGTTACGGGGTCAACCTCCCCAAAGAGAGCTGCGCGCAGCAGAATCTTTTCCGTCTCTTCAAACGATGCCTTTGCAATAGGTCCAATATCCATCTTATTAATACCGTACCTGTCCACCGACATGAGCCGGCCCTGACGCGTCATTACGTCACAGAGCAGACCCAGGTGACGACAGTTCACACCCGCCTCCTCAAATAGCGTGGTAATCTCCTGAATGAGCGTAGAACGTGTGGCCTCAATACCGAGATTCTCATAAATATCATGTACATGGCTGCTTACTAACTTTGCGCCATCCACATAGGGATGATTCATCACTGCAAGGAAGTTCGTGCCGTCCGTGTCCAGTACATACTGCGTCACAGGCTTATAGACACCCTCTGCCGCATCATACTCCATTGAGTCCTTGTCTTGGCGGAAGGTGACTGCCTTGATTCCTGTGACACCGCGAATTACAATACCCGTCAGAAGGCGATTCTGCAACTTCTTCAGGGCCAGCATATCGTCCATACCTGTGTCATCCGCCGCTACGGGTGGGATGCGAATACGCATAATGAGTCGCTGCGTATTATAGTCGCTGTACACAAGGTGAATGGCGTCTCCAAACTTCTGGCGGAGGACAAAAGCAATATCGTCCATTGTAATATTCTTACGGAACATCCGCTGCCTGTCAAGCTCGAGGCGCAGCATCAGGCGACTCCAGACCTGCTGCTCTGGCGCAGCGGCACCACCTGCATCCTCGCCAAATCGCCCCTCTACTGCACCTTCTGCAGGGTCAGTCTCTGCCTCAAACGCCTTGTAAAAGGCAACAAGGGCACGGTCCTCCTCTAGTACCGAATCTGAATCATCTGGGTCATAATAAATCGCCGCCTTTACTGTAATATCCTTCAGCAACGTAAGCTCCAGGTCCTGTGCAACCTTGCGCGCCTTTTCCTTAGAATCGCGAATCTCAGGCTTTAGCGTCACTGTCAGCGAAATCGCCTTTGGGTTCTGCGTGACTTTGAGGAGCTCCTTTAGACGCGGCACACCTCGCGTGACATTTGACTTGGCAGCTACCCCGGCTAGATGAAAAGTGTCCCTTTTGACATGACATGAGCTCGTCATAAAGTTGCGAGTAATTTCCACTGTAAAATCGTACACCCTGCCTTTTATGGGCGTGACTTCTTTAATAGACTTCACGGTGTCCCAGATGACTTCTCCCGTCATATCACGGCGTGAACTGACCCCCCGCCCCAGATCCTTAAAGTAGTGATTCAAACATTCTTGTTTATATCCTATACTAAGGGTAAAGTTGTCAGAGAATATCTTGCTATAATGAGTAGTATAAGTCAATATGTAAAACATCCGTACAGAATCAAAGAGGCGTTTTTCAGGCATATACTGCGTAATCTGCCCAAACATCCCATATCTAGTAAAGAGTGTTCGTATACGGTCAAGTAAGTCCCTGGATACAGAGCCTACCTTAATACATCCTGTCTTTTTGTTGACACTTCCATCTCCACTGATATAGCCGTCTACCAGCCCTTGGACAAAGGTGTGAGGGGCCTGGAAGACCCAATCAGGCATGGTCTTCTCGTGGCTGACACGACCAAACAGTTTCTGCATGAGGGCAGCCAATAGCGTAGAGTGAATTACGAGGCTGGTCGTGGTGCCCTTGATTCCTGTCTTCTCACAGTGCCTCTTCTCACACACAGTATGCGTACCCACATTCCAGGCGGTCATTAGCTTGTCAACCTTCTCCAGATAGGACCAGTCATTATTTGTAATATTAACCTGAGTAGTATTTGCCATTCCTTCCGCAAGGTAGGCACCCACAAAGAAGCCAAAGGGTTCGTCCAAAGGAATCTCAGCAGGAATCTGAGACGTGTCTGGACGGGTCCTTGACGGATAGACAAAGCCAGGCTTTACTGCTGCCGCATTTGTATTCTTTCCGTCAACAAATGCCTCGCGAAAAGCGTCGCTGCGACTGTAGGGTATAGTAAATTTTGTTCCGTTATTCTTTTGGAACCAGTGGCGGTCAGGACCACGAAGCTCTGCAAGGGCCGCATGTACATCTGTACCATAAAGCCACTCAGTAGGAGGGAGGTGCTCCCTGAGATCCACTGACGTTACGTAGCCAAGCTCATTAATTCGAAGCGTATTTGCAATAGGAGTTACATCACCCACCTTCAGGTCAGACCCCTTAACTCCTACAACCTTGTCTCCATCCTTTGTCAAGAATGACAAGCCCTTTGTCGCCTTTACGGTGCGACCTGACTCCAACTCTACTTCCAGAATTGTATCAGTACCATCCTCATTCACTACAGGATGCCTCGTAATCGCCTCTAGCTTTGTCCACATCATTGTGCCATTTTCATCACAACTGATTGCCTGCCAGTCATTGCCATCATTCAGCTCCATATAAAGCTGCTCGTTAGGAAACTTCTGGATTGCATCAGGATTTGCGGCCATGTGCGCGTCAATAAACTCGCCAATCTGGGGGCAGATGATTCGTCCATTCTTCGCAATCATCACCTTCGTGTCCCAATCGACACTGTTAAGGGTATTATGCACGAGAATAGCGTCATCAACCATAAACGAGTCATTTCCGGGAACAGTGAAATCATATACATACTCTTTGGGGTCGTCCAGATACTCGAGTGCAGTAATCTCGTCCCAGACTACGTCAGAATATGCTGCAGACTTTAGCTGATTGATTTGCTGCCATACGGCTCCATCTGCTGGCATCTTCTTCTTAGCAGCCTCTGCCTCAAAGATAGGGATGTAAGACTGGAGAGTCTGGCGACCAATACTCTCTTTCTTGGCCCAGCGACCATAGAGGCGCGACTGACCTGGAAAGCCTAGTGCCTTACCCACCGCTGCAATCTGATTGCCGAGCGCGGGAATCTTATCATATATCTCTTTTGTATCATGCTTGTCTTCGCGCTCCATATAAGCAATAATCTCGTCTAGAGCTGCCGCCTTTTCATCCAGGCGAAAGCCAATCTGCTCCTTGTACTGGGCCGCATATCGCTTGAGCACATTCAACGTATAAGAGATTTTGCCAGGCATTCGGATACTTGTCTCCTCGCTCATCACACTGAAGAAACCGCAATAGGAGAGCAGGCGATTCATGTGACGAATCAACTCCCTGCTGCGGCTGCTCGCACGAATCTGCTGCCTGGGCGCATTGACATTGCCGTCACCGTCAAAGTAGCCGCCAATCAGACCGTACTGAAACTCCCTGGGTGCTGAATACGAGACGGGTCCAACCACCTTTCCGTAGGAGCCAGTGTTGAACTCTGCCATGAGAAAGTCCTTGAGGCCCTTTGAATAAATGTTTGTACTCTTAGCAGGGCCGTACTCTCCTTCATAGTTCCGCACAGTAATCTCCCACCCGTATTTGGCAGCGAGGCCACGAATAGAGGTTTCCACAATAGGGTGAATCTTACAAATGCTCACTGTATTCCCACTAAACGAGCCATCTGCCAGATAAATGCCGCAGAGCCAACCAAAGTCCCTGTCAAGGGTAAAGCCGCTGTGCTGCTGCTGGAGGGACGCAGGCACTTGTTCCACCTTCGTCGCAATAGGTACGCGCATTCCCACACGCAGCTCGGACCCTAGAATAGGCTCCACACCCTTCTCCGTGCGCTTCAGGAAGGAATGTGTGAGAGTTGCAGTGGTGCTCCGCCCAGACTTGGTCGTCACTTTGACAAGTCCACCATTGGCTGGGTGCCTACTCACCTGGCTAATACGTTTCCACGAGGTCTTCTCATCATTGCTCACACCCGTAATGTAGAAGTCCTCCTTTAAATCAAGGACGACGCTGTCTGGACCAATCTCCATGACATCTTCTGCACGTTGCTCCAGAAGTTTGTCAATGAGGTCTCCAACTGGGCCGGCATGGTTCCCCTTCGCTGAACAGACATTTACAAAAGCATGACGTGTGTTCGACATCTGTGTAGAGGGCTCACCAATACTCTGTGCAGCAATGATGCCGACCTGTTCGCCAGGCTGGACCCACCCCTGCCAGTTTCGGATAAGAATCATCTCGCATGCCGTATCAAAGGCCTTGCGCGTGAGCCTGTGCTTCAGAATGACCTTGTGGGGGGCCAGATAGAAGCGGAGGAGGGCCGCCCAGAGCCTGTTATACTCCTGGGTGCGCTGGGCGAGGCGCTCAATCCCCTGGATTACGTAGAGGGGCGTGAGGTCCGTGGTGCCCTTATCATCCAGGCGGAAACTTGTTATGACATTCACAAGAACGCGGTCAATATTCACCGATGCAAAGAGTGCAACCTCCTGCTTAGAATGCTGAACACCTTCAATCAGCAGCTTACGGTCGTCAAGGACCTTCTCCGCAAAAGCCTTCAGTGCCTCTGCGTCCTCTCCACGCAATGTACCCTCGCTGAAGACTGCGTCCAGGTCGGCGCCCTCCATCCCATAATCCTTACGAATGTCCGCGTCACTCAGCTTGCCAATGCCCAGTGAGGCAGACTCAATCTTTGTGGCATTGATGCCGTCCTCACCATACTTGAACTGCACAATGTTCATGCGGCTGTCGCGCACAGAGCCGTCATACTGCGCCGTCAGGTCCTCCATGGCCTTCACTAGCTGACGCTGGATATATCCTGTGTCAGCCGTTTTGACTGCTGTATCAATCAGACCTTCACGACCTGACATGGCGTGAAAGAAGAATTCTTGCGGCGTCAGACCCTGGATAAAGCTGCTCTCAACAAACCCGCGCGCCTCTGCACCGTCATCATACTTCTTGAAGTGCGGCAGCGTCCTGTCTGTGAATCCATAGGGGATGCGCCGTCCCTCTGGCGCCTGCTGTCCTACACATGCCATCATCTGCGAGATGTTAATGGTACTGCCCTTGGAGCCCGCACGAACCATGGCAACCAGACGGTTCTCATCAGACAGGGCACCCAGGCCCAGTTTACCCGCCTCCTCCGTGGCCTTGTTCAGCTCCGTATACACCTTGTCCTCAAACTCTTGCTGATTGGACTTGCCCGTATTATTGTCAAAGAGGTCCAGGTGAATTTGCAGAAGAATATTCTCAATCGCCTCCTTGCGCTTCTTCACAATCTCGTCCATCTGCTTGCGGGTCTCCTCGTCGGCAATCAAGTCGCTAATGCCCACGGAGAAGCCATTATAGACCAGGAACTGCTCTACAGTATTCTGCATCGAGTCAATGAAGTTCACGGTGTCGGTGGGGCCATAGTCGCGATACGTCACGTGGACAATGCCCTTGGACGGCTTGGAGAAGATGTCCTTGTCAAAGATGCCCTGCAGCACATTTCCCTCACGAATCTTCACCAGGTTGTCCGCGCTCTTATTATCCTTGTAGAGGCCATTTGCCATCTCAATATTGATAGGTGGCATCAGCTGCGTGAGAACCTGCTGGCCCGTCCATTTTGCAGGACGTCCCTCGACTTTCTTCAAACCCTGGGGAACCACGCCCTCAAACCTCTTATTCCACATCATCATGTTCATGAACTCGCGGCGGTTGAATTCTACATGTGGCTGTGTAATGCGGTAGGAGCCCACTAGCGTATCTTGCACAACACCAATAAGGGGCTTGGCATGGCGAGGCGTCACAATCTGGTGCGGAACCGCCGCAATCTCGCTCAACTCCGTTGACGCCTCGTACGACTGGGGAATGTGCGCATTCATCTCATCACCATCAAAATCTGCATTGTAGGGCGCCGTGACGGACACATTCAGGCGGAAAGTGTTGAAGGGAAGCACCTTTACGCGGTGCCCCATCATCGACATGCGGTGCAGAGTTGGCTGACGGTTAAAGAGGACAATATCACCATCATCAAGATGACGATTAATCACGTCCCCTACATGGAGGACAATCTCGCGGCGATTAACGTGCTTCAGCGACTTGATACTGCCAGAAGCGGATACAATGGTCTTGGCTCCAGGATGCTTGTCTGCACCATTTTGAATGAGCTTATACATTTGCTCTTTGTTGTACGGTGTCACCTTCTCGGGTACGGTGAGGTTCATGGCGATTTTGAGCGGGACGCCAAGTTCTGCCACGGAAATATTTGGGTCCGGTGTAATAACAGAGCGCGCAGAGAACTCCACACGTTTGCCCTGAATATTGTAGCGGATGCGCCCCTCTTTTGACCCGAGACGCTGCTGAACAGACTTTAGAGGGCGACCAGAGCGCTGGGCAGAAGGTGCCACACCAGGAATCTGATTGTCCACCAAGGTCGCAATATGGTACTGCAGAACAGTGTGCTCGTCCTCAATCAGATTCTTCGCCGCATTGTTGTTAATCTTGTCCTGTAGACGTTGATTGGTCGCAATAATCTCGAACAACTTGTGCGTCAGGTCGTCTTCTGAACGCTGATTATTGTCCTGAATTACCGAAGGGCGTACCTGGGGCGGAGGAATGGGCAGAACAGAGCAAATCATCCAGTCCGGTCGGCACCAGAAGCGGCTGAGACCCATGAAATCCACGTCCTCATCGGTAATACGGCGGAAGAGCTTGAGCACGTACTCTACTTCTAGTACCTGCGTAACTTTCGACTTTCCGTCGCCGCCCTCTGCACCACCCTTTAGAGTGTCTACCCATTCTGCAGTAATGCGGGCAATCCCGTCTCGCAAATAGCGGTTGGGCTGAATCGCACCACAGCCGTCCTCCGTCTCCTGGCCACATCGCGTAATACCGCTACATTTTGTGAGGACTGCCCTCCACCTTGCTTCTCCCCGACGTTTTGTTACGGCCTTATGCAGCTCCTTGTCAATAAGAAGTTTGGAGCAACGAACGCAGACGCAATTCAGAACATTCATGATGTACGTGAAGAACTGGATGAAGTATACGGGGCGGGCAAGGCGGAAATGACCAAAATGGCCGGGACACCCGTGATTTGTCTGCCCACAACTTCTGCAAGTTTTCCCATTATCAAGGACACCCATGCGCGGGTCAAAGAGGCCGCCAATACGTGGCTCCGAACCATCATAGGTTCCCGTATTGGTGATTTCCACTACAGAGCGCTTCTCGATTTCTTCTGGGCTGAAGATGCCAAACTGGATGCCTACGACAGGCTGAATATCCGAATCGGGGCAATGAAATCCTGCTGGCATCTCTCTTCTGTGATAGTGGGGGGTTTCTAAGTGCCCGCCGCGGCGGCAGCGGCGCGTCAAATTTATAGGGGGCGGGCTTTAGGTATTTTGTGTCCCCTATATAGTAAGAGATGGAGGGGCACAATGGCACGGTGCGACGATTAAATGCACAGTTAGAAGCTGTTAAAAGTGCAGTTAAACGCGCCCGTGAAGAACTAGATGACGCAGAAGAAGAAATGAGTGATTTGGCTAAACGCGTCTTAGATGCAAAGCGAAGAAGGGAGGAAAGGTTACGTGCTGCTCTAAATAATCCTGTTAAAAATAGAAGTAAAATGGGTGGCAGCAGACGCCGCGGCCGCAAAGGGCGCAAGGGCACCAGACGCGGACGCAGATAAACCATAGTTGTGTGAGATAGAATCTCTACAAACTATGTTGGACTTGGCGGAAGTTCGCCATTTTTCATCACACCAATCATGGTAGATTGTTTTACAATACGGAATAAAGGCTTCTTGCTGTTGCACCGTTTACACCTATAAATTCGTTTAACTATATTTACAATTTCTGCTTCACTGTGTTCACACAACCACGTAGGTCGTTCAGGCATGCTATGTATTGAGTTTATAACGAGAGGATTTATCAAGATAGTTCCAGATGCATCCATCTACTCTCTTCTAACATTTTAACTAGCCTCTAACATCATATCTTTTACTAATGCCTGAAAAGTAAATTGCGGCACCCACCCTAGCTTCTCGCGAATCTCCGTGGAATCCCCAACTAATAAATCTACTTCTGCTGGTCTAAAAAAGGCCGGGTCAACTTTCACAAGAACCCGACCTGTATTTGCGCACATGCCTACTTCGTCTAGGCCAACCCCCTTCCAAGCAAGTTGTACGCCTACTTCCCCAAATGCCGCTTCAATGAAATCACGTACGGAGTGCGCCTCTCCCGTAGCCACAACCCAATCACGCGCCTCATTGGTCTGCAAAATACGCCACATTGCTTCTACATAGTCTTTTGCGTGCCCCCAATCCCGCCGCGCCTCCATATTCCCTATAGAAATGTGCTCAGCCTTTCCCGCCTGAATTGCCTTGATTCCTTCCGTGATTTTCCGCGTCACGAAATCCTCGCCCCGCCGCGGCGACTCGTGATTAAATAGAATTCCATTTGCCACAAACATTCCATATGATTCGCGGTAGTTCTTTGTAATCCAATAAGCGTAGAGTTTTGCCACTCCATAAGGCGAGCGTGGATAAAAAGGTGTCGTCTCTTTCTGAGGAACCTCTTGAACTTTTCCGTAAAGTTCGCTAGTTGACGCCTGGTAAAATCGAATATTATTCCGCATTGGATGGCTGCGAATCGCCTCTAAAATATTGAGAACGCCCGCCCCATCCGCCTGTAAAGTATATGCCGGCATTTCAAAAGACCTCTGTACATGGCTCTGGGCGGCCAGATTATACACTTCAATGCGCTGCGGCCTATTAAATGCCGCAACAGACAAAATAGAATGCACAGAACTAATATCCGTTATATCCCCATATTGAATATTGAATTTCGGATTATTTACTAAATGCTGCAGCCGCGTCATATTATTATTTGTCGATGACCTGCGCACCAATCCATATACTGTGTACCCCTTATCTAAGAGAAGTTCTGTTAGATAAGAGCCATCTTGCCCCGTCACACCGGTTACTACTGCTACGCGCGAGTCCATGTCTATCTACGCCTTGTTTTGCGCGCCTTAGACCTGCGGCTGCGGCGACCACGTCTAGAACCACCGTGAGTCTTTCTCCTTTTTACAGTCTCGCCTGCCGCACGTTTTATACCCTCTTCTTGCCGCCGCACATCAGCAGAAACAGCTTTAATAAGACTCTGCAATGCTGCTTTAGTACGAGGGCTTGCAGTACCAGTACCTAATCCTAGAGCACCGGGCATTCTATTTAAACGCAATATTTTCCGTAATATTTCCCGTAATAAAAACACCCAGGCGCTCAGCCCCCCCTCCCCACGGCTCATAACAAACACGCTTAGCCACACGCCCTAAATCAAGATGAGACGCCATGCAGTAAATAGATGATTCAATCATATGAATCTCCGCAGCCCCCTCCAAGAGCCCTGTATACTCCAATAGGGGTTTCCCTACGACTAGCTGGGCTTTTTCAAACCATTCGTGGGTGGTTTCATACGGATTTTTATTCAAGTCCAGGACCAGTCGCGTCTCCCCTGCAGCGCGTAGCATGGCAACAATTGGCAGCTTCTTTACTGAAGACTCTTCGTGCACAACAATATAGGGGGTGTCGCGGAATCGCCCCGCTAGTGCGGCAGCAGCTGGCGTCCTAGGAACATGAAAATAGGATTGGCGAATAGTCCGTGGAATTGCCATATCATCATAAAATGAATTAGGAAGGTCATAAATAGCCTTATCAGGCCTGAGGGCGTGTGCCCCGCAACTATAGACGGTATACCCCTGCTCTGAAAAAAATCGGTGCTTTACCGTCCAGGGCTGTAGCTCATAATCATCTTCAATCTTGAGAAGCTTAATTGTCGGGTCATCCGCATACATGTCCATCGTATTTTTCAAATTACGCTTCTTACATACTACGAGAACTTCATCATAGGCTGTCGATAAATAGCGAACGGCCCCATTCATCCAAAACATGTCGCCGAGCCCGAGATGTGAATAAACGACTGCCCTCTTCTTAGCATACCCCTTTTGCTCTCGCAACTGACTTGCCGCAAGCGCATTGATTTTTGCCTTTACACGAAATCGTCGGTCATTTTCCAGCAAAATCTCGCGACAAAGCCTGGCCCCCTCTTCTACTGCCGTATCTTTCCCGTGAAAAAGGTCCTGAATCTCCCAAATCGCAAGATTAACCTCCTTCAAAATCCGGTAATGATACGGAAAAGCCACTACATATTTTTCAAGACTGCTAAGGAGCAAGTCGTACTCTTTTTTCACATCTTCTCGTCGGTCATCCGCTATTTTTCCCATCTTAATATCAAGAATGGTCAATTTATCAAGGGCTTCCCCTAGACTAACCGGTAGTGTTATTGCTTCTGACATACTTTACTGCAGTTGTATTTCTCTAAACTTTAGGCAACTATTATCTTCGCGCTCTTGCAAAGAGCTCATCTATTTCTGCCTCTTCTTCTGGAGTAAGCTGAGAACCGAATGGTTCCCTAAATGTATTGCTTACTTTGTTTAGACCTTTTAGTTGCTTTTCAATTTCCCTTTGAGTTTGATTACTTCTACGCTGCAGATTGGCAGTATAGCCTTCTAAATCCCGCTCACTCATAGTATCAAGCTGTGCATCAGTAATGGCATCAAATTCTTCATTTGATAATCTAGAAAAATTAATAGGACGGGGCGGACGACGCATTAAATAGTTCATTAAACTCCTACGTGGTCTAAGGGACGGGGCTGCTGGCATAGGGGCAACTTGAGCACTCCTCCCCCATAAACGCCAACCTCCTCGCGCGGTACGCCTTCTGCGAGAAGTACGTTTTTTATATGTTCTCCCTTTAGGCATTCTAATACTTTCAAATATTTTTACATGGTTTAAAAATGAATCACCTACTATCTTTAGTATGTCCTACTTTTCCGCAGACAACAACGTGAATTCTCAATCAAAGTATACCCTATGGCTTGTCCTTGACAGTGATACGGCAAAGGCAAATCCCTACTATAATTTTAAGGAACGTTATTTTATTGATAATGCAAATGCGGGGTTTGACCTTATTAGTATGGAGGCGTCAAATGGGCGTCACACATATTTATCCGACCTTGGTGTTCGCGCGGCAATGACTCTCGGAGATACGCTTACTCCTGAAACTACTGTACACTATCGCCTAGTTCCTCGTTCTTCCATTTATAAGACTGGTTACATGATGGCGAACTCGGAGGGAATTATTGACCGCACATATAGGGGAGTTCTAAAAGCACCAGTGGTTGCTGTTGGACAATTACCAGTTGGACTTTCTTCAGGTGATAGACATTTTCAAATTGTTGCACCAGGCGAGGGTTGGATTTATTGTGTTCGAATCGTAGATTCTCTACCTACTACTTTACGCGGCGAGGGAGGTTTTGGTTCTACGGGGAAGTAGGAGCTGGAGCTGGAGCTGGAGCTGGAACTGGAGCTGGAGCTGGATTTGGAGTTGGAGCCATAGGAGCCATAGGAGCCGTTGGAGCCATAGGGGCCATTGGATTCATAGGGGCCATAGGATTCATAGCTGCCATAGGATTCATTGGAGGTATACTTCCCCCTGCAAGAGTTGTTATACCTCTAACAGGAGTAGGGGCAATAATAATATTATTGTAAAGTTGAATAACTCCCGCCGCAAACGCCTGCTTTTGTTCCGCAGAAATCGTATTAATAGGAACCGGCTGTGCATTTTCAACCGGAACCATTTGGAATCCTTCTTTGGTGCTCATATTTAACCAAATTAATACAGAAATACTGACGCCAACAAAAAGACCCAAAAATTTTGCCTTGGTTCCAAACATATTAAACCGCGCCATCTTCTACAATATGTAAATAAGATGTTCCACACAAAGAATCTATCCAATATTCCCCAAAGTTACATTTTGGATGTTTATGGTGAAGAATATGATGTTCCCCTGTAAGCCATGTACCCCTAGGGTCATGACGTGCAAGGCCTCGCACCCCTATAAACACAAGAGGCAGAGCAAGCTCTTTTAGTGTATAACTCCAAAAAAACATGGGGACAAATGCACCAGCAATTTGCACCACAGTTTCCACGCTATGTCCTTCAAATGTGTCCATCCACGTAGTAGGGAATCGTTTGTGATGCAGTTTATGTATTGAATATAGTAAGGGAAAATGCAGTACAACATGTGTTATATAAAACCAAATATCATATGACAATACAATCAAACACTCCTTTAGCATTTGATTCTAAATATTTCACAGGCTTTGAGTGCCGCAATATCCATGCAACTCGTATGAATTTTGCTGCAGAAAAAATATGCCACACACTATGTGCAAGGGAATATGATTCAGTGCCGTATGTAGTGCTTATAATGATATTTGAAGCAAAAATGCTTACTTCTAAGGCTACATATTCTGGTAAATCCTTAACATTTAAGAGCATAAGTGGATACAAGGCCCAGACACTTGCAGCAGCATAGTCTGCGTAAAGAAGGGCACCCCCTGGCTCACCGTATAAATGCCATGCTACGGAGAGAGTCGTAGAAGTCACCGCAATAGTAGTATAGAACCAGTCAACATAGGGTATGAGTGCAAGATAATGAAATACTGTAGACGCGACTAATATTTCTTTAAATTTACTTTCGCTCCTTTAGACTGTTGTTTTGCCAATAAAATGAAATATGATTATCTCATGAATATTTCATCTGCCCTCTTTTTTATTTGCTATATTCCGGAACTCTACGCAAATTGGAAAAATAAGAATGCAAACGTCTATAATATGCCGGAAAAAGTAATAATGCTTGTCGGAAGTTGTTTTGCTTTTAGTTTTGCACTCATGAATGATGATATAGCTCTTATTTCAAACTATGGCCCACTTATGACACTTGATATGATTGCTTTTATTATGCGACTCTACTACGTTATACAAAATAGGCAAACTGTAACTAATGCAGAAACAATAGAAGTATAAAGCGGCGGCTCCTATATTATTAGTATGCCGCCGATTACTTTTGTTACAGCTTTCTTAGACCTCGGGGAAAACCGCTCCAAAGACAAAAGTGTCGAAACGTGCTTTAACCATTTCGCCCGTTTTGCCAATACAGGAGTCTACATTCGCCTCTACCTCAGTCCCTGCTACAAGCCTCTGTACGAGAGGGTATGCGCAGATGCGGCGAAAAATATTCTTGTAGAATACCTTGAATTACGCGACCTTCTTACTTACAAGGAAATAGAGGCGTATACTCCTCATCTTCCTGCCAATAGAACAGAGTACCATGATACGCGCGCCTTCATGACTCTTATGAATGCAAAGTCAGAACTACTTTACCGCTCCACTTGGCTTTATGACGGGTCACCTATACCTGCACACGCCCCCTGGTATTCCGCACATTATGCCTGGATTGATTTCAGCATCTTTCACGTCTTCAGACAGCCCAATGAGACTGCCCTCTATCTCCAAATGCTCGGAAACTCTCACTTGAATATTGAAGGACGCATGCTCGTGCCTGGATGCTGGGACAAGGGCCTAATGGCTCACAGCCTCTTTGACGCCGTTAATTGGCGATTCTGCGGCGGATTCATGCTAGGTGACATACAGGCCGTGAAAGAACTGTATAGTGTCTACAGGCGTGAATGGGCAACTACCGTCTTTCGCCAAGGAATCACCTGGGAAGTTAATATGCTCTCCCATTTTGAGAATCAGAACTTCTGGTCACCCGTCTGGTTCAAAGCCGACCACAATGATACAATTGTCCGTATTCCTTCCGCCCATATTTCCGTGGTGGCAAGCTTGACCACGATTCCCTCCCGCGAGTCCAGTTGCCGCCTTGCAATAGACTCTCTTCTTCCACAAGTCGACCGCATCTACCTTTCCGTAGCTCAACACTATAAACGCTTTGAAAAAGGCTGGGTGAAACCCGAGTATCTTAATACAGAACCTTATTTCTCGAAAGTTCGTATTGTGCAAACAGAAGATTGTGGCCCGGCAACTAAATATGTAGGAGCACTTGATACAATTCCGCCATATACATGGACGTTTGTCTGCGACGATGACCAGGAATATCACCCACAAATAATCAATCGCATGAAAGCGCAATTTAATGAACTCGCCGTATATCAAAATCATTATCATGCAATCAAGCAAAAAACTTCTGGCGGACTCGTACACGGTTACGTTGGCCTCTGTGTCAACTCTGGCATTCTCGGCAAACTTCGCTCTCATCCCCTTCCTCCTTCCGCCTATTTTGTAGATGACCAATGGATGTCTATCTTTTTTTTCTTAAACTCGATTCCTGTCGTGCCTAGTGGTGTAGAAACATATTCGGAGATTTTTTCTGTTCTCGATGGATGGCATGAAAAGATTGGTGCCGATTCCCTTGCCGGACTCAATAATCGCGCCAGCCAAGTTGCCGCGATTGCAGAGTTTTTTCGGGTCAAGTTTGTTGAAGGGGGTTCACTCGTTTTCCTTTGATTTATTTTTATTTTTACGAGTCGCGCTATTATTGGCAGAGTTGCCAGAACGAGCCGAAGCAGAATGAACAGTCTCTGGCGTCTCAAATAACTCATCACTTGGCTGTCCGGGCCACCCTGCAACCTTCTTGGCATTTCGGAGGTCCTTTTTTTCTACGATTTTCCCTTTTATTTCGGTGGCCGCGTTATGCCCAACACCACCTGTTGTATCAATAATGACAAAATCACCCACATGAATCGCAGTCATAATATTTGCCTTTGCCTGCCCTTTTGAAAGTTGCATACTCTTCATAATAACCGCAGTTCCCGTTGAACCGTTTGCATATTTCACTTCAAAACGATTGCCGTGAACTTTTGTTACTTCTGCAAGTTTATTAGCATTTCCTTGCAAGAAAGCATTCACCGCCGCATTACTTTTAATCTGTACGCGCCGCGTACCTTTGCGCATCTTTTTCCCAGCAACTTTCCTGGATGCCATAGATTTTGTTGCACCCTGCTTTCCTTTCTCTCCGTGCGGCATTCTATTCATCTCCTATAATATTTGCGGCTGCGGCTGCGGCTGCGGCTGCGGCTGCGGCTGCAGCTCCCGCTACGGCAACGGCGAGTACCTCCTTCTGAAAAGCGAAGTGCTTTTGGTTTGTGAATATGCCGAGATTGTACTGGTTCTTCTTTAAAATGTTTCTTTACTTCTCCACTGTGATTTTTATTTTTTTTGTGGCTAAGAGAAGCAGCAGTAATACGATGTCCGTTATGCGCATGCTCTAATGCGTGTGCCTTGTTCTTTTCAGCCTTGTTGTAACTTAGGTAGCGTGGTGAACTCATTCTATAGAGTGTTGCGGAATATTTATTGGCTTTAGAGTAGATGAAGTTTCCCCGTATGAGTTTCCCACGTTTTTCCTTTTTACAAGCCGATGGTCTGTTCTATTATTTACTCTCCTTTTTTTTCGCGTATATTGCAATAATGTCTATAATATATTATTCTAATAGCGTGGTCAAAACTATACTCGTAAAAGAAAAAACTATGTACGCCCCTGGAAAATATAGAAAAAATATGATTATTGATGGAAATGGCAACGCATATACTGTTACAAATGACGCTCTAATGATGCATTATACCTCTATAGAACTGTATGGTTCAATGGAAGTTGGAAAATCATATAGTATTTTTACTTACGGACTCCGCCTCCCTTTTCTCGGAGTCTTTCCAAATATAGTAAAAGCTACTCCCGTGTAAGAAGAGGCTCTTCCCTGTAAAAACTCGTATGCTCTACTTGGCCACATATATCGGGAATGTCAAACCCACGAATCGTCTCAAACTTTGCCAAACACTCCTCTCGTATTTTTTCAGGTATTATCGAGCCCTCTTTCTGAGCTTCATTAATATCCGCCTTAATAAATTTCAAGAACGTCTTGCAATCTTTACGGCCTCCATAGGGAATCATTATTGCCTCCTCTATTTCCGTACGAATCGTAGCCCAATCTGCTGCCAACCCTTTGTGCTTTAGAGCCGCCACTGCATACCCGAGCTTGTCTTGTAGAATATTCAGAGTTGAAACAAATATCGAAATGCCGCCAAACAACCAGGAAATCTGGAAACCATCAACAGAATATCCTCCCGCAATCACATTTGAAATTCCTGAAACAGCCGTGAGACAATTTATTCCAATCATAAAACTGCGCGCCCGCGCGTCATACAGTGAAAAAGCTTCTGCATGCATCCATTCATAACATTTTGCATGGTCACACCATTTTGCCAAGAGTCGGTCAATCTCCTCTGACCAGACGACTTTAGTCGTATCTGGATGAAACTCTTCTGACATTCTATCTACATATTAGATGTGTAAAACAATTGAAGATTCCCTTCTCGCTGGCACTATATCTACTTCTATAGGCGTATACTTTCTCTCTCTTAAAAAACCTGTATACACCTGGATTGCATACATCTTACTCTCTACTGCACCAATGCAGTTTATTGACGCCGCAATATGGCAGAGAAAAGCAAAAGGACTCGATACAGTTGCCCTCTCTACATACGCAATTCCCGCAGTACTTGCCGTGCAACCTCTTGCGGTTTATATGGGTTTCCTTCTTTTTTATCCTCGCATGCCACTATATGAAATAGTCTATGCAATCTACCTTGTATCTATGATATATGTATGGACCACCAGCTGCAAAGATACTACAGTAGCATCAGATGGATTTCTAAAATGGTGCGGATTTAACTTTAACTTTCTCAGCAAATCCGCACATATTTCACTTCTCCTATTTCCGCTCATATATTTCCCCGATAATCTACTAAAAATCATTCTCATTGGTTCTATATCAATTACTTGGCTCTACAACTATTCTCGCGAATCATTTGGCTCTGGCTGGTGCTATTCACAGAGCTTTGGAAGCCTCGCCGCATTGGCGCATGCATTTATAAAATAAACACGTTTATTTTCTGTGTAACATAGTAGAAATGGCAAAGAACTCTGGAATGACAAACTCCTTTCGCAGCCTTATAAAAACTGGATTTGGCCTCTCTATTGGCATCATGTTAGGTCAAATTCTCTTTCTTCTTGTTGGAGTTGCCTTTTTTGTACCTGGCTACATTCTTTATATGAAAAATAAAAAGTCCCCCGATTCTACAAATAAGATTTTTTCCATTATACTTATGGCAATAGGTGTGATTATAATGGGTGGACTTGGCTTCAGCCTCCTTCTCAATAACATAGGTGACATGTTCGAATAACTTTATAACCCAAGATAGAGCGAATCACAAATCACCACATCCTTCAGAATCTCCCGCTCAAAGTCGCGCATTTTCTCCAACATTTCTGCATGCTCGCAAAACATAGCTAGTGACCTCCACTCTTCCAGAATATTTGCCAACTTCATAAAGATGCGAATCATATTCCCCTCGTACGTTTCATAATCCTCACAGAGCTGCTGAAGAGATTCGCCACCCAGCCAACGCCACACAGGCTCTACCCACATGGAAGAAACTGCCCAGTACCCCTCCTTCGGCCGCCGCGCCCCCACAGCCTCTTCAACCCCCTGTGCTTCTGCAGCCATCCCCTTTACCGCCTTTAGAGTCTGAACAACCTGCCGAGGAATATCCAGGCTCTCCAGCGGCACAGGGTCGACTTTTCCCTCTACAATAAATCCCGCCAATACAGCCATAATTACATCTGGCGCCTCATGCTCAAGCAGACCACTCCTATAGAGCTTTGCCATTAGAATAGAATGTCCTTCATTAATCTCCGTAGCCATTGTACCGAGAGCTGTTAGAGTGGGGCCAGCACGGTCCACAGGTGACTCCAAAAGTCCCATACCGGCCAGGGCGTCTAGGCTCGGCCAAACACCTTCTGCAGGATTCTCCGCCGCTGCCAACTCTTTGCGAAGTTGCGCTATTTCTGCTAGGGCCTTCTTCTGTTGCGGCCATAACTCTTTCTGCAGCAGATGCCACCTCGGTCCCTGATGCCCATTATTCCATTGCCCCAACGCCTTCTGTGCCTCCTTTTTTGCTGCATTGACCGACTCTTTTAACTTCTGGTTCAAGGAATCGTACAATGTCATATCTGCAACTTCTGCCTCTGTTAGACTTGTCACCGCCCCCACCGCTTTCATAATCTCCCCTTCTACTTCCTCTACATATAGGCGGTGTCTCTGAAACCAATAAGATTTGTGTAGCAAGTCAATCCAATCCAAGTTGCCCGATTGTAGCGTTTTTAAGAGAAAGTCGTAATGAAATGTCATACGTGATTGGAAAGTACAGCGGGACCCCGTCATCATTCGCCGCACTGTTTCCATGTCCTCTGGAGCCCGGTCAGGCATATAGAGGACAAGCCCCTTGTCGTCCTTGCCGCGCCGCCCAGCCCTCCCTGCCATCTGAATGTACTCGTCCGTGTTCAATATACGAAGCCCCTGCGATTGGTCGTCATACTTGCGGAAACTCGTAAAGACTACAGTCTTGGTTGGCATATTAATTCCCACGGCAAAAGTCTCTGTTGCAAAGAGGAGTTTGACAAACCCGCGGCCAAACAGAATCTCTACAATTTCTTTGAGAACGGGAACCAGGCCACTATGGTGAAAGGCAATGCCACGCTCTAGCAGGGCAACCAGCGTATTATACTGCGGCAACTTTGCGACAGTATCACCGTATCTGTGCAAATGAAATCGGATAATATGTTTCACAGAAGCAGTCTCCGAAGAATCCAGCAAAGTATGCTCTACATTCCCCGCATATCTCTCGCAGTGCTTACGCGAGAATACAAAGAAGAGCGCAGGCAATAGTCCTTTTTCTTGCAGCCGCGCAATACACTCATTCATCTGAAATTTATATGACTTTATGCTCTCCCCCCGTTGTACTACAGGGGCTTCATAACCCCCCCCTCGCCTCTCTGCAACCTTTTCCTTGTGTTTATCCCCCGCCTTGGCATCCGCCTCTCGCCATCTTAGCCAATCCCTATAAACATCTCCGTAAAACTTCTCGCGATTGTCCATCACCGTGACCAGTTCGTCGCGCTGGTAGACGGCGTGTTGAAGAGGCACCACGCGGAACTGGGTGGAGATTAAATGAATCGGTTTATTTTTTAGTTCTCCCAGCCAGCCCGCAAAGAGCTCTGGCGATTCAATCGTGGCAGAAAGAAGGACTAAATTCACCTTTCGTGGAAGCAGAATCATTGTTTCCTCCCAAACGGCCCCCCTGTCCCTGTCATTAATATAGTGGCATTCGTCAAACACCACTGCGTCCAGACCATCTAGTGACAGGTTCGCAGTGATTCCCAGAGACTGTGTAGAAGACCCCTGCTTGAAAAGCAGATTGCGCAGAATTTCCGTAGTCATAATCACAATTTGCGCGTCTGGGCAAAACTTCATATCACCTGTCATTATTCCCACTGATACGCCTGGAAACTCACCTTTGAGGTCATGGAATTTCTGATTCGACAGGGATTTAATAGGAGTCGTGTAAAAGACGCGACCCCCCTTTCGGAGAGAGTGTGCAATCTGGTACTCTCCTACAAACGTCTTGCCACTTCCCGTTTTTGCAGTAACTAGAACGTTCTCGTCGCGACTAATAGCCGCCACTGCATGCTGCTGAAACGTGTCTAGCGGGTACTTGAATTCCATAGCAGGGCTCTGCGGCATTGTGCTACAAGGCTCTGAAGGATTGATGACACGGAGGTATGACATTTCTTGTAGGAAGGCTTGTGCCTTTAGGCTCGTTCAATTTTCAGCAGTACCTAGAGGGGGCAGTTGACTCATTGTATTCTCATGCTGTGAAGCCTCAATAGGAGAAGGCTCTAAGGCGGAAAGATTATTTACATGTACAGCGTTTTCACCTCTTACAGCACTATTTGTTTCCTCTTGTATAGTTGGCAGTGTTGATACGGGAGCAGCCTTTGCTGTCCTCGGCCCACGAGGCACACCTTTATTTTTGCGCACTTTTCTTGTCACTGTAGAGGAAACTCCAGTATTTATTGCACGTAAGAGTCCCCCATTATTACTGGCCGCCGCCCCACGAGCCAACTTATTTGCAGCAGTATACATATTATCAATCATCTCTTTTGCAGAATCGCGCATAGTTGTAAGAGAAGCCAGAAGACGGTCCTTCTCATTTGTCGTAGCAGATGCACTGATTGGTGCAATAGAATTAGAAGTCCTGGGAAAGGCATTTGCAAGTGCGGTATTTCTAGAAGCTGTCACTGTAGTTTTGGCGCGAGAACGTTTGGCCCGCGGGGGCGCACTGAGAGGAGCAACAGGTGCATTTAGAGCTGGGACTTCACCCTCTAGCGCTGTGGCTGCCGCCGTCCCGTTATTTGCCTGCGCACGCGCCGCATTCAAAGCATTTGTCAGACGACTCCTCTTCCTAGACATTGTCGGCGCAGCACCCATTGCACCCTTCTTCGGAAAAGAGAGACCCTGGTGAACACGCTCTGCTGCTAATTCAACAGCCTCCCTATATTCAGCATTACTCCCTTCCCTTTTTGCTTTCAATGCAGGACCGACAACAGCAATATGAGCCTTCTTTTTATCTTCAGGATACATTCTTTTTATTGCATTATTAATATCAGCGAGAACTTGGGCTTGCGTAGTATAATCACGCCCCTTCTTTTTCGTAGTGTTCATGGCTGCCGCTGCAATAGTTGGCTCTCCTGTTGCAACCTCTAGACCCGTATTTTCTGCCGTAGCAACAGTCTCTCCCGTCCCAACTTCGGCAAGAGAAGTTTCTACCTTTGGCGGGGATGCAGTACCTACACCTTCTCCGCTATTTACATTTTCAAAGCCGTTTTCATTAAAACCTGAGAGCTCTGGTAGTTTTCCAGAATTACCCGCGCTCATCTATTTATATATTACATTTGAAAGCGATTCCCATTCCAATTATCTTCAATCGTTTTCTTTTTTTCAGGAGGTGGGGGAGGTGGCGGCGGCTTGGGACCCACACTCGACAACATCAAAGGTAAAAGGCCCGCCCCAATAACTACTACAATAACTGTAAAGAGTTGACTTGTTTCTTTTAGAAACATTGCTATTACACACACAAATACTAGGAGAACACTATGCCCTACAAATGCCCGGGAACCATTTTCTTGCGCATACTTCTTTGCCATATCAATCATATCATTCTTTCCGTTTGGCACATTTGATAGGAGAACAAAGTTCCAGAAGAGGTCATGCAGAGTTTGCAGAAAAAGAGCAAAACAAATGAATACGAAAGGCGACCAACGTCTGTCTCCCACCATATAGAACGTGGTATAAGCCCATTGGGTAATAAGTAAGAGCATTATTGTGTGACTTGAAATCGATATAAATGCCTCTAGACCAAAGAGGTCGAAGAATGCATTCAGACTGTACCCTCCAAGTCCTGCAAATCGCGAAAGGCCAATTACTGCGTCAAGGCAAATCAAGCAGGCAAACAGAATAGACCATACATTGTCCGTCTGTGTGTAAGAACCTATATCGCCTAAAATGAAGGAATCTGAACCGCCTCCTTCCATCTAAGTTATTGTACTCTTTTATCTGTAGTGCACGGTAGATGTGGAACTGCTACCTTCTGGCAACTTGCGACGCAGGCTCTCAGAAGACATATGTAGGTATTACACCGGACCTTGACCGCCGTCTGAAACAACATAATGGTGTACTTAGCGGGGGTGCAAAAGCTACTCATGGGCGCACCTGGGAACGCCGCTGCCATGTTCGGGGATTTCCAGACCACCGCGCAGCCCTACAGTTTGAATGGCGCTGGAAAAATATTTCACGCGGTCTGACGGGCTCTCCTCTTCAACGCCGCTACGAAGCTCTTCAAACTTTATTGGCCCTCGACCGACCCACTTCCTCTGCTGCCCCCTATAGCGAATATCCTGCGCCTCTAGAAGTCATTATGGAGAGTGGAGAGATTCCTTCTCTATAGGGGCACTATTGACAACTAAATACTTTTTATTTTCTTCTTCTAAAGAAACTAATGACCAATAGGTCAATTTATTTTCTAATGCAACGCTCTTAAATCCGCGCTTTATTATATCACTCAAAAACTGCGAATCCTCGTAGCGAAAAGCAGTCTCGTCAAATCGCACGGCCTTAAAACAGGCAAGACGAATCGTTATATGAGCAGAATGCAGCCAAAACTGGTCCGTATCATATATTGCCCGATAAAGTGTAACATAGCATTTTTTAATATGAGAATAAATTTTCTCTGGTTTAAAAGAAAAAGGGTCCCACTCACATACAGGCTCTCCAACTTCCCACCATTTTGGTACAGCATTCCTCGGCCCATCTATATAAGAATGCAGGACAACATCTGCTCCCTTCTCTAACATCCCTTCTAGAAGCTCTAAACGGCGAGGGTGCATTAGGTCATCAGAGTCTAAATAAGAGATTGCATGAAAGAACTCTGGGACCGCGTCTGAACCTTCATTGCGATTTTGGGCGGCATATTGTTTTGCTCCCGTAGAAAGAATTTTCAAGGGAAAGGGCCATGACCTGGAAGTCAAATCCTCTAAAAAGGGAATGTCATCCACTTTACAAGAAGAGGCGCGAATCACCACCAAGTTTGGGGCTCGCGTCTGCTCCGCTATGTTTTCAAGAAGAGATTCCAAGAAACAGAACTGTGGCCTATATGTCGGTACAACAACTGCTATAAGCATTATTACTTTTTACATATGCACATTTATATTGCAAGAATATTCCGAAAAGAGGTTTCTAGAGCTGTGGCGAGAGCTTCTTCGCGTTTTGGGTCAAGATGGGGATACAACTCGTAGAGCATTTCCAGATGTTGTTTTGCTCTTTCCAATTTATCCTGAAGGGATACATCTTTTGAACTTGTTGTTTTCCAGAGGATTCCTTCTGTTTTGAATTCAATGGCAAAGCGGTCGCGGTGATATCCGTTCGCTTGGACATACCAAATGTGTTTTGGAATTTCCTCGGGGCGGATTCCACAAAGCGGTGGGAGTTCCACATTCCGCTTCTTCTTCTTCTGGTTGTTCAGAGTCCCCACATCCACTAAACGTAGATTTACTCTACGATTATCCAGGCCATTCTTACTGATATGTTGGACTGCTTCTTGCGGTCGCGGCTTCAATAGAAAGTTATGCAAAAAAAGTTCGCGCTTCTTGCTCACCAGTGTACCGGAGCAATCCACTTCTACTGTAACAGAGGTGGCAACATAGGCATTTGATGCATAATGCCATTTGTGCGCCTGGACTCCTGAAAGGTCCGCTACGTCAATCATAAACTCTACGCACATGCCTTTAAAAAGCAGTGTGCCTATTGCAGAATCACCTACCACTCTATATTCGACTTTGCCCATCCTATTTGAGGTTGGGGCGGGGAGTTTAGTTATTTTGGCGCGCCATTTGGCAGTTGTGGGCGAGATAATCTCAGCACAAGATAGAAGATGAGAGGCACGACGCGCAAAGTTTATTCGCCGAAGAAATATTTTAGCGGCCTCTCTACACGGAAGCGTAAACAGAGGCGTGCGGAAATCCGGCGATTTGGCTCAAGGTCTTGGCGGAACCCTATGGCCTATCTCGGATTTAAGACGAATCGCGGGGTAAAGACGAAGAAGTCGAAATATACACGGGCGTGGGAGGCAAAACATCCTGGCGCAAAATCGCTTGCACAGAGGTCAGCTGCCTCTGGCGTACCTTTATCAATATTGAAGGCCGTATATAATCGTGGTATGGCCGCATGGAGAACAGGACACCGGCCCGGTGCCTCGCAGCAGGCCTGGGCCTATGCTCGTGTGAGCTCCTTTTTAACAAAGGGCAAAACTTATTATACTGCAGATGCGGATCTTGCGAAAAAAGTAAGGGCTCATTAAATAGTATATGGCCGTTGCAGTATTTAAACAGAGGACAATCAAAGGTGAAGTTGTGTTTAGTGACGCGGCAGGCGGCGTGAAAGTTTCCGCAATCTTTACAGAACTTCCTCCAGGTCAACACGGATTTCATATTCATAGGGCTGGTGACCTTCGTGGAGAAGGTTGTAAGGCTGCCTGCGACCATTTTCACGCGGGCCCGCCGCAAGACCACGGGGGGCCTCCTGGAACCCCAGGACCACGTCATACAGGTGACCTCGGAAATGTCAGCCTTGGGGAGAAAAAAGTGTTTAAGAAGAACTATGTGCTGGAGGGAATAAAAGTCGCAGACCTCTTTGGGCGCTCTATGATTGTTCATGCGGATCCCGATGATTATGGAAAAGGTGGCCAAGAAGATTCGCTAAAAACGGGTCATTCTGGTCGCCGCATTGGTTGTGCAATTATTGGACGCGCTGAAGGGTGCGCTTAAGAGTTTCGCAATATTCCCTATAGAATGTCCCTTGTACGAGCCGGTGATTTACCACAATGGTATGCAGTATATCCAGGTATATACGGGGGGTACAGGGCAGTAATGAGTCCTTGGGAGGCGGCAAAGTCCGCCTTTCAATGGCACAATGAAACACTGAATATTTATACACATCTTCTTGTGGGGCTCTGGGCCCTGTATAAGCTGTATTTCATTGTTGGCGAGCCCTACTATACAGAGTGCTCACCAGAGTGCAAATATATGATTAGTTCTGCATGGGCGGGGGCAGGGGCGCTCGGCCTATTTTCTGCATTTGCGCATACTTTTTTCATTGTCGATAAAGATTGGTTCACGGGCGTATGGAAACTTGATTTTCTTGGTATAGTTGCCGTGAATTTCCCGCACCATCTTCTTGATTCTTTTTTGATTACAAAGGCGCTAATGGGAAACAGGGACATGTGCCTTATTGCATTTACTGCAGAGACAATCTTTGCCGGCTTTGTTGCGTATCGTATTGTGGCATGTGACCTTGATGTAGGGCGGTTCTGGGCCCTCGCGTATCCTATTGTGACATCTGTACCGCTTACTCTGCCGCTCTATGTTTATAGCCGTTACGGGCAAAGTGATGCTGACTTCCTTGCAGCCGCACAGGCCTCTGTGAATTGCACCCTCTTTATCTTTATTGCAGGCGGACTCTTTTTCAAAGGGGGTATTCCAGAGCGATTCTGGAATCCTCGTGGTATATTCGATTATTTTGGGAGTCACACCTGGCATCACATATTTATTATAGCATCTATTATGTCCGCCTTTAGTTGCACACATCTCTTACAGGGGTTGGAAGCCTAGTGTGGATTTATTTCTTAAATGCGCGCTTCAAGTCTCGGTACCAAAAATAGAGAATACCTACTGGAATGCTCAGGGTAAACAACAGATTCATTGCTGCACCAGGTAACAAGGTTAAGACTGTTGCTAGACTGCCTACTACTCCCAGTCCGTTAAAGATAAGTGCCTGTTGCGGGCCATCCTTGTTTGCATAAACTTTTTTAGAAAAATGATATAAGGAATAGAGGGAAAATGCAAATCCTATAGTAAAGAGTACACAGATATAGACAATGGCTTTACCAAACTGTTGATTCATCCATAGGCCTGCTGTGTGAAAGGTCATGGAGACAAGGACCGGGAGTAGAGACAGATTTCCACCAACTGCTGCGAGTTTATACGCGGTTTCAGTGGGAGTATCGTCGGTTTTTAGCTGTAGAGAAAAATACACAAGGGATACAACAGCAAATCCTAATATAGGAATGTTGTATTTACCGTACATCTGGTATTAACTATCGTGTTGTTCTAAATTAAGTCCACCCCCTTAAAGGGGTCGACTTAACAAGCTTACAACTTGGATTCCTGTGTCATATATGCGATTGCGTTCGTGACGACCACAATAACCATGTTCAGATGCTGGAAACTGACATGATTCCCCTTTTCTAGGACCCTCTTGAACTACTGCCTTACATGTTTCCATTTCTGAAAGGGAAACGTGCAAGATATTTATGTGTCCACAGAAACTACTTTTATTTGTCAAATTTTACACTTTCTACCACTCCAAAAAAGCACAAAAATAACTGTATGACGGTAGTGTGACGAGGAAATGTCCCCAGGAACTTAATTGCTATAAGCCAAGCCTCCCATGCCACTCATGACGCGAAGCACATTATAGTTGGTGGCAAAGACGTACACGCTTGACGTGGTAGTGGTGCCCACGGCGTTGTTGGACACTGTGAGCAGGAGCGTGGTGTTGTCAATACGGGACAAGTTGCATGTGCCGCTGGGCTGGTGCTGCTCGGGCTGCAGGGCAAAGGAGTACACGTTGATGCCGACGGCGGGCACGTTGGTGTGGTGCTGGTAGGGCTGCACCTCGTTGAAATAGCGGCCATCACGCATCTGGAACCTGTCGTGGCCGTTGAGCTGCAGAAGGGCAACCACGACGGGGTTCTTGCCGGCCATGCCCTCCACGCGGGTGACGGAGTAGCCAGACTCCAGCACGGAGCGGTCCCACCAGTCGGTGAAGTTGAAAGGCTGCTGGCCCTTCCAGGGGTTGACGTCCGCGTCATTACAAGACACGAAGGAGTCACGCTGCACAACCCACACAAGCTCCTTGCAAGGGTGGTTGAAGTTCAGCTTCAGCTTGTTCGCGGCGGAGGTGATGGACTCGGCACCCGTGAACTGCAGCACCTCAATCAGGTACTCGTGGCTGACCTGGGCGAACTTGCGACGCTCGTCCGTGTCCAGGTAGATGTAGTCCACGTACAGGGAGGCGGCCTGCAGGTTCGCAGACGCCACGCGGTCGCGGATGGTGTGCACGTTGGTGGTAATCTGGGGCGTTGTCTCCCAGCACAGGTTGCGCAGGTCGTTAAACTCCAGGTTAATACGCACCTCGTGGTACTGCAGGGCAATCAGAGGCAGGGCCAGGCCAGGGTTGCGGCAGAACCAGAACTGCAGGGGAATGAACAGGGTGTACGCGGGGGCGCAGTTCACCAGGTCGCTGGACATGTTGGGCTCGCCACCGGCGCAATCGTCGTCGCAAGCAGAGCCACCCTGCACCAGCAGGTTGGTCAGCACAGGCACGTTGCCAACCATCTTGGCATACCCGGCCTGCTTGCCCGCCTCCTGGGACAGCTCATTCCAGATGTGCATCCAGTTGCCATAGTGCTTGTCGATACGCTGGCCACCAATCTCAATCTCCACGGAGCGGATCAGATTGTGACCCACCCAGTTCAGCCAGCGGAACTGGGCACCAGAACCATCACTGCTCTGCAGTGTCACCTGGGGCAGTGTGGCCTGCAGGTACATGCGGTGAATCAAATCACCATTACGCTGGATGGTGCAAGTTACGCGCTTGCCAAAGCCAGGAGAGCCGTTGAAAGGGTTCTCAATGGACTCCATGGCAAAGTTAGTGTGGCGGCGGTACACCACCTTGAAAAAGGTAATCTGGGGATTACCCGTGAGGTAAACATCCTGAGCGCCATAGGCAACAAGCTGCATAAGACCACCACCCGTCATTTGTTATACCCCTTCTCTAGAAATAAATTCCGCCAAACCAGGAAAATTTCCGAACATTTTGCCGGGAGCTTCACTCTTTTTAAGCTCTACCGTGCAAGGTCTGCCGGGGACATTCTTTTTTCACAGACTTTCCGCTCCTATAGAACCCGCTTCACCTAAACAAACTTTCTAATCAATCAAAAGGGATAATGTCATCGAGTGACGCATTTTTCAAAATACGCCCCACAAAAAGGAGCAACCCTGAAGCGCGGACAACTCTTGACAGGCTCCATAATGTGCATCTCCAGGGTATTATTGAAAAAGAGGGTGCAGTTTCTAATATGAAAGAGCGCCTTGAAGAAGTAAAGGAGGGCATTGAGAGTGAATCCGATGACATTCTTCTTGAAAAACTTTTTCAAGAAAAAAGAGAGTTAGAATCACAGATTGGAAAACAAGAGGGAAAATCCGAAATACTTGATTATTTTCTCGAGGCAGGGGAGATTTTATATAATTACTATGACATACAAGAGAAGATTCAGAGGGGCGTTGATACATCTGCAAAACGTGTGGGGGCAAAGGCAAAACCTGGGTCCGTGCTCGCCGCTTTGGAAACGGCGGCTGCAACTGATACGACCATGGTGTTTAATCAGAGCCAGGGAGAGATTATGCGCCGTGATAAATTATTAGAACAATATCTTCAGAAGATTCATCCAGAACATGTTAGAGGTGTGACGTCAGTTGAAAATGACACATACGGGGAGTGTCCAGAATGCAGCGCAGAAATGATTTTCAGTGCCAATGAAGCCATTTTTACTTGCGCCGATTGCGGGCATCAACAATTTGTTCTTATTGATTCGGATAAACCCAGTTATAAAGACCCTCCACGTGAAGTTTCCTACTACGCGTACAAACGTATTAATCATTTCAATGAATGGCTGGCGCAGTTCCAGGCTAAGGAGAGCACCGAGATTCCCACAGAAGTCTATGATGCTATTTGTGCCGAGTTGAAGAAGGAGCGAATCCTTGACTACCGAACATTGGCTAGGCAAAAGGTGCGCGAGATTCTCAAAAAGTTGAAATATAATAAATATTATGAACATGTCCCCCATATTATTAATCGTCTCAATGGGCAACATGCCCCTGTAATGAGTCGAGAGGTAGAAGAGAAACTTCGCTATATGTTCAAGGAAATTCAGCCTTCTTTCCAGAAAAACTGTCCAAAAGACCGCAGCAATTTCCTTTCGTATTCCTATGTCTTATATAAATTCTGTGAACTTCTTGACCTCGATGAATATCTCTCATCATTTCCTCTTCTCAAGAATCGCGACAAGCTCTACGTGCAAGATAAGATATGGGAACTGATATGTCGCGATTTGGCCTGGCAATTTATCCGTAGTGTTTGAGTTTTACAGTCCGTGATACTATTATATAGGTTTACCCATATGAAACCTATTGGCATATCATTAAGAAAAAAGCACAAATCTTACCGGTCGAGTCGATGATGTTTAAAAAGCCCTGGCCCCCCTGCTACTGTATATCCTCGCAGATTCTGAATGAGAAAATTCTCCATTTTTTCAAAGAGATTATCATTCTTTCCGTCAGGTCCCACGCCTGGCCGCCCGTGCAGCAGAGTATTTGCCAAAGTCTTGGGTGATTTCCAGGCCAAGATTCCGAGAGTGATTTGTTTGAGAGTTGATTTTGGTGCGCGTCTGGTACGCCCCTTGGCAACCATCTACTTATACTAGATGTTAGTACTTTATGGCCCGTCAAAATACAAGAAGAAGGACGCACAGTTTTATAATCTAAAAGCGACCAATATTACTGAAGCCTATATTGATGTAAGTGGTACGGTATTCCCTTTGCAGGAAAATCGTTTCGAAGTAGAGCGTTATGATACATATATCAATGTATATCACACTTTTTCTTATTTTAACGAGAGTGGAAAAATAATGGTTGGCCGGTGGACGGATGATTTTCCCCTTGGTGCTCTTCGGCAGATAAAGACGTTTTTTCGTCATGTAATGGATAATTTCGAAGATAATGATGGGGTCCCAGGAACAGCAATCTTTAGGGTATTCTTTACCGAAAAGGCAGCTGCAGAGTTAAGAGCATTTAGCTAAGCCACTACGTTTATAGGCGGGCCCCAGGAAACCCAACTAAGTTTGCACCAATCCCAAAGCCGGCACCCTGGCGTGCCGTTGCACCAATACTGGGAGACACTACATCCAGAATAGCAAACACAGCAGCGGCAACTACACCCAGTGTCACAATCTCGTCCATGGGCAGACGGTGACGAGGCACAAAAATGGCCGCAACGGCCACAAACAGACCCTCAACAAGGTACTTTATTACGCGATTGACAATCTCAGAGGTAGGGTCCATGTTTCTATATTTCGTCCATATATTTTCTGTGGGCGTGCGTGTATTCCGTCTAAAGGCAAATGTACATGCTAGAACAGAATGTCAAATACAGAGGCACGTGAGGATTTCCTTGAGGAGGATGTTGAAATACCGGGGCAGAAGTTTTGCCTCCTAAGTTTCCTAAGTCCGGAAAAGGTTCTCAAGGACAAGAACGTTTTTTTCTTCCAGTCTTTCTTAAAGGATTATGAGTTCCAATGCCGGACAAAGAATCTGGAGACATTTTTAATTAACACTATGAATGGGTTCAATGCCAAGATGGATGCAGAGGCAGATTCCCTCCTGGCAAAGGACCTGAGTGGGGCCTCAGATATTTGCCGTAGTTCCAAAGTTCGCGTGGAGACTGTGATGGGCGACTTTCACGCATTTGTGAAGAAGCATGAGAGCGAGTTAAAGGAGAGTACTCTGAAGGAGTCTTATGACGATTTCATGTTTAAGAACAGTGTCGCACTTGAGAATGAGTTTTATGCAAAGAATGAGTTCAAGACGACTGTTCGGGGACTTAAGATTCGTGGTGTATACGGTTCTCAAGCAGAGGCAGTAGCACGCTCTAAGAAACTGCAGAGACAGGACACGGTCCACAATATTTTCGTGGGTGAGGTTGGCAAGTGGCTGCCTTGGGACCCTGAGCCAAATGATGTGGCTGAGCAGGAGTATGCCGAGGAGCAGCTGAATACGCTGATGAAGAAGTACAAGGAGAATGAGGACAGCCGCGAGATGTTTCACAGGGAGAATCGCGAGCGCGGTAAGCCTCGTGGGCGTGACGCAATTTCCAGTATTGAGACAGCAGAGGCTGCACCGGCAGCTGTAGGGGGGGCCGTGGCCGCAGAGGTAGGTGACATGTTTAGCAAGGAGGGGCATGCTGACCTGGCCATGGCACGGAAGCTGGAGCGTGGCGCTGCCGCACCCACAAAAGCCGAGGAGCTCTGGGATACAACAATGGGCACCAAGTAGTTTCACGGTAATGCGGTATATAACATTATTAGTCGACTTTTTATGAAAGAGTCAACTAATTATGTAAATACGGGACCCCCTTTAAGAAGGACCTGTAGGAAAATAGTCAATAGTTTCCTTAGGGTAGCTCTGAATGCATTTATTTTCCTGGCAAAAGTATCCCTCGTCGCAATTCACCCCCTTGCAATCACCCTTGCGTGAATCGACTCCTGTCATTGCCTGAAAACCTTCGGGAAATGAACGCGCAAATGTGCGCCGTACCCAAGGTAAGACAGCAACAGCCACTACGAGTACTACAAATAATCCAAGTAAACTATAACCCTGCCTCTTCATTCTATTAGAAGGTCAATAATATTCTTTACCATCTATTTACCGCTGCAACTAAGGTAATACCGGAAGGGGATTTCTATCGTATAACTGTGGTGTATCGGGCCCCCTACAGAATCCATTTGCACATTTATCAGGAAAGTCGCAAGGAGGCAAGTCTACTCCACATCGCTGTGGCCCGCCGTATAGTTGAAATCCCTCCCTCGTTAAAAAGGGGTTAATACGATAATAACGGTCCGCAACAAGAAGGCCCAGCGCTATAATACCTACGAGGCCAATCACCTGTGTATCAAGCTTCATCTATAGTATAGAGTCGAAATTCAAAAGTGTCGTAAATATAGATGGATATTGAACAAAGAAAGCGTGATTTCCAAGCACATCATAAACACCCGGTGAATATACTATTTCATATAGTGTGCGGTATTCTATATATTTCACTCTTCTTTACTCTTTTTCCACAACCTGTATATTATATCTATGCGTTAGTAGTATGTATACTCTTTCCGTCTATTCCCGTTACAATTGTCATCGCATTAATGATCCCCTTACTACGATACCTGGGCTCTTATAAACTGTCACCTATATATACTCTCTGTGGGATTAATATTGCGTATTTCCTTCCAGAACTATCGCATTATATGACGAGAGAAGACACTGTACTAAAGATAAATACAGTGACTACCGTTGACATCATAGACAACTTCTTCTTTTTACTACCGCACAGCATCCTGGCGTCAACGAAGGCCAGTTATTAGATAACGGATCCATAAGAGCAAAGATACTCCAAATATTCCGCCCAACCATGTAGCATTAAAATAAAACAGCCTTGATTTCCATAAATAGTTACGTTTCCAGAGATATGTGAGCGGAAATGCCCAAAATGCGATAAAACATATGAATGCTACAATGAATAATCTGTTCCATATCATATCAACAATTCCTACCATAAACTCATATGGTGTAGTAGGATCAGTTCCTACTTGCATAAAATATCGTGTTACAGTTTCATATGAAATATAGCTTTGTTTAACCACATTCATGTATACATTTTCTGATGTACAATCATCGCAGACCAGAAAGTGCAGTTTTAACATAATACGATAGTTCTTTTTGTCCTTTTCGGTATCTGTTTCGTGATTTACCACTTGATGCTCAGCCTTATCAAAATCAAAAACTACATAATCGTTCTTTTGTAGTTTGTGATTAATACCAAGCTTTAGAAAGCGTGTTTCAACTTTCCTATTGTCAGGTGTGAGGCCAATCAAGACGCGATAGAAATGCATACCAGAGAAATTAAATACACCATCAATATGGGGCTCATAGTTTCCTGCCGCTCCATATAAAAATAAATCACGACTCCCTTTTGATGGCGCCTTTGAATAATAGAGCTCATCCATCTCGGAAATATTTATAACGATACAGCCTGATTTAGTACAGAGCTCATTCCAGAATGGATTCTTTTGAATACTTTCAACAATAGCTTTAACATCTGGGCTGAATTCATTGAACCATTTATGGTATGTTTTAGACTGTAGTTTATCTTTTGGTATCTCATTATAGAATTTCTTAGATAGGATATCAGTTTTACTTTGTATTTCCTCTGGAACTTGCCCAATACCAAAATTACCGTCAGTATCTTTAAAGTTTGTGAATATGGCGAATCCCTCAACCATCTTAGAAGTATATTAGAAGTTCTTTCTCACTGTAATAGCCGGCCCCTTCAACCTTTTTGCAGCATTGGGATCATACGCATTAGAATCCTCTTCTTCTTTATCGCGGTAGTAATTTGCCGAGTGCTGCCAGAACTCTGGAGCACCAATACGAAAATCCCCGTGCATATCGGCCTTATACCAGAAAATGCAATCCTCCAGTTTCGCCGACTGGCTCGTATTATCAATCACCAGGCATTCATAGTTCTGCGTACATTGGTCCATAATCTGGCAGAAGAATTCCAGGGACGGAAAAGCAGAAGCATAATTCTCATAAATGCGCTTCCTATTATTTGCATATGGCTCTCGCAGAATAAATACAAAATCCACGTTCGTCCGGAGTGCCGGCTGAATACCCAATGGATACTGCATAGTAATGATAAAGAAGACCTTCAGCCATCGCCCGTTCATAAACAAATAACGAATGTTCTTGTCATGTGTCCAGCTGTCATCGTACATGCAGTCGTCAAGAATCATGAATGAACGAGGGTCCAGGCGCGACTTTGCAGACCCGCCACCTGCCAACTCTTTTTGTATGCGAGCCATAATCATTTTCTGCCTTTTCACAAAGTTTGCCAAAACAATCGGCGAGTATTCTCCATGAATAAAAAGAGGAGGAATCATCTTTCCATAGAAGGAATTCGACTCTTCTGTTCCACTAATAACTGTCCCTAGAGGCATTTCCTGGTGGTGAAAAAGCAGGTCTCGCACAAGAGTGGATTTGCCCGTGCGTCTGCGCCCTATGAAAATCACAACGGCATCCTGGGGAATCTTCTTCATATCAAACTTCTTCAATGATACATTCACTGCTGCTGCCATATTGTATTTCTGACTATATTGTTCTGTTAAAATATTCACTGCGTTTTAGACTTACCATAAGATTTAGTCTGGATTGTAAGAATGGAATCGATACTCGGAGGTGTGCCTCTTCCCAAACCCCATTTCCGGATTGCCCCCCTTTCTTCTAAGCTCTCTTCTGTAACAGGGTTTAGAGACTTGCAGACATATTTTCCAACACTTGATACTATTTTTTCTGGAAAAAATCCAACTAGCCAGCTCTGGTTCGATTCCAAGTACCGTATTTGTGGCATCGACATTTCTGGAATATCCGGACCCTGTCTGGTAGACTTTTGCGTAAATGTAGATTGCTCTGGTGAAATGCCCGTCGCGGAAACGTCACCAGCCTTCTTAAAAGTTACTCATCTTCTAGACCCCATTCGATGGATGAAGGGGCTCTATAGCTTCCCCTTAACAAATAAACTTCCTGGTAATGAAAAAACATGGGGAAATGCTTATAATAAATTGCAGGACCCTATGAATCAGGCATATGTTGAGACGATTGCCTCGTATGCACTCGGCCGCCTAAGAGAGGGCGGAATATCCCCCCACTTCAACAAGTTTTACGGAGCATTCTGCGCAAAAGCCGACACGTATCGTTATAGTGTTACAGAAGAATTTCAGAGCTTCAGAAACTCTCGTTGGTTCTGGAAGGGAAAACATAGTTCGCTCTACAAACTCTCCGTGACTTTTGCGAAAAACTCTTCTACGCCCGTGCCAACCAAGACAGTAGAAGAATTACTCCTTGAACCAGAAGAGTTATTATCCGATTCTGAGGAAAGTGATGGCTCGAATTCCGTCGAAGAAGTAGATGTCGGTGAAATAGAAGAGGTCGACACTTCCGTACATTCTGGCGGAATTTCCGATATTGATTTTGCAGGTGAAGAGTCTGATGAATCTGATTGCGAGAGCGCTTCTACATGCTCTACAGATATTGGCGACACGTATAATATTTACGCAGAGATGTCAGATTTTCCTGTAATGATTCTGGCACTCGAAAGTAACTCTGGGACAATGGATTCTCTTCTAGATGATTATTCTGCAGTTGGTGCTTCTCCTGGGACGGACCTTTGGGAAGCAAAATGGTCCGCGTGGCTCTTTCAAGTTGTAGCGGCCTTATCTGCCGCGCAGAAATTCATTGGATTCACGCATAATGACCTTCACACAAATAATATTGTTTGGACAGAAACTGCAGAAGAGTATATGTACTATGTTCGAGATGGAGGAGAAGTGTTTCGTGTTCCCACTTACGGAAAACTCTTTCGTATTATAGATTTTGGCCGTGCCATTTACACATTAAATGGCCAACTCTTTTACAGTGACGATTTCAAAGTAGGAAACGATGCAGAGGGCCAATACGCTTTCAAACCTCTTGTTGTGCGCCCAGTAAATGAAGTAGAGCCGAATCCCTCTTTTGATTTATGCCGTCTGGCCGTAAGTCTTTTTGACGCTCTTTTTCCAAAACCGCCGCCCCTCAAAGAAGGGGGTGACATACTAAGTTTAGAGGAAGGACTTGAAATGAAAGAAACGGAGAGCGAACTCTACAATATTTTATGGACATGGATGCTCGACGATGAAGGAAAGAATGTTCTTGTAGAGCCGACTGGTGAAGAGCGTTTCCCAGATTTCGACCTCTATAGTCATATTGCAGAGTGTGTACACGGGGCCATTCCCTCTCAACAATTTACTCACCCAGTTTTTGACCGATTCCAAGTGAATTCCTCAGAAGTTGAAGGAGTTCACAAATGGAAACTCTTTTGCTAGTGGCATTTAATGCCGCTTAAATCTACTCTCTCTCAAATGAAATAGAATGCTTTTGCATGACCCACATATGATTCCAGAACCAATCTTAGTTGTTTCTGGACTACTATATCTTTTTCCTGCATACTATGCTCTTCTGCAGAAGAGGACATATAGTCTCGCCACATTTTCCTTCTTAACATTTACTACTGTGGGATTTCATGGAACTCGTTCTGAAATACTCTTTGCCCTGGATTGCGTTGCGATTCTGAATTTCCTGGTACACAATTTCTACTTGTCGCTGGCATCAAGTAGAGCAGCAGCTCTTATGTTTATTGTATCCGTTATATATAGCACATCTTCCTATTTTATAGGACAAAGGTATACTATATTATCATTTCATCCGGATTGGAATACTCAGATGTTTTACCATTCACTCATGCATGTATCAACTGCTTATTCCTCTTATGCTCTACTTTCCGCATACCCCTCTAAAAGTGTGGAACCCCCACTTTTACTTCCATGTCATCTTGTACTGCACCCCCCTGTAGAGCAGAAAGAGGAAGGGAGAAAGGAATAAAGGCCATTACTGCCTCGATTAAACTTGTAGAAGATTCGGGCAGAAGCTGTAAGATACAGAGGAGCATTATGGCACCAATAATGAAATCGCGCGCCACACTCTTAACAGAGGGATTCTTCTCCTCTAAATAAACGGTACTAACTGCACCAAGGACTGCTATAACAATTCCTCCAAGAACCATTCCAGGTACTAGAGGAGTTGACATTCTGGCCGCTACGCAGGAAAAAAAGTTTCCATTCTAGCGCGTGCCGCGGGCCGCGGGCGCACCTATAACTCTTCAAAATCCATTGGTAGGATATCAACTGCCTGCTCTAAATCTTCAAATGACCCAATATCTTCCGGGGGTCCCTCTAAAATCTTTACTTCTTCAATAACATCTTCATTAGGAGGGCTGAGAACTATTTCTGTTTTTTGTTCTAAAGTATCATTTCCAGAAAAAGAAATAGGGGTAGAAGATTTCTCTTCTTCAGCGTCTATTTCCTCTTCTTCTTCATCTAGCTTCTCTTTCTTTTCCTCTTTCTTATCTTCCTTCTTATCTTCCTTCTTATCTTCCTTCTTATCCTCCTTCTTTTCCTCTTTTGTTTCCCCCTTCTTATCCTCCTTCTTTTCCTCTTTTGTTTCCCCCTTCTTATCCTCCTTCTTTTCCTCTTTTGTTTCCTCCTCGTCCTCCTTTTCTAGTTCTTTATCCTTCTCTTTTTCCACTTCTTCTTCATCCTCTTCTTCATCATCTTTCAAATATTCGCGCAAAATGTTTTTTACAGGAAGCATGCTTCGTATTCCCTGTAAAACACCATCATTCAATAAATTCTCAATAAGCCTCTGATTTTTCTGCCTTTCAATAGATGCAACATTTGCCGAAAATAAATACGTATTGCTCCATAAAAGGCGAGAACACTCTCGCAGAGTCCTATGAATAAAATGGTCGATTTTGGGAATCGTTATTTGCAACTTCTTCTGTTTTGTTGTAAGGCGAATTGCAGACAATACCTTTGTGTGGGCAATAAAAACGGCAGTCATCAGCTCCTCCAGGTAATCACACTGTGACTTCTGAGAAATCGCCATGGTCTCGCGTTGCACTTTATCTGCGTTCCAATCTGAAATATCCTCTAATAGCGTCTGAAACATAAGAAGGACACGCTTTGAATCTGCCTCCTTTTCTTTTGCCTCTTCTAGCAAATCCAGAAAAAACTGTTGAATAGGAGGAACCAGGTACTGACACAACTGCTTTGTATATTCAGATTTTGCTTCTGCATATACGCTTACTCCATCTCCACCAAGGTCCATACTAGTTATTTTAGGGACTTACATATTCAGTTTCAAACGCGGATGAGAAAGTTAGAGAGTTGAATCCAGGGACTCGAGCCTGCGCCAATCGCACGAATACAATCTTGCAATTCGACAGTTTCGATTCCATAGTGTTCAATAAGTGTATCCAAAATAAGATATGGGTCGGCACCTTGTATCCGCAGCTTGCAAATATCTGTCCATGCCGGAATACTATACTCAACATCCCTTGTGGGTAATACACCAAAATGTTTTGCCATTGTAATATTTCGGGACTTACGATATGATTTTTCGGAACGGATTGTAATGATACTGCATCTAGAAAGAATGGGCGGGGACAATTTCCAAATCTCTCGCACTTCTAAGCAACATGTAACATTGGCAGCCGCAGTCTCTAGAATTCGTCGCAAAAATGCCTGTGCCTCTTGTGTGAGGTCGTCTGCTCCTTCAATCCAAACAAAAAGGCGGTCTTTTGACCTTACTTGTTGGTGAAGTACCTCGCGGCCCTCTCGCAATGACCTATCTATACGCGCATTCCAGCGAAAAAGTTTCGCTCGAGCCGTCGTTGCTTCTTCACGTATCCAACGCGATTTGCCTATACCTGCCTCTCCATTAATAAGTAGAGCACCCCTGTACCTCTGTGACATTCCTATAGCCTTCTGCGTGACCTGCGTTTAAGCGTTCTGCCGCGGCGACGTGTGCGCTTGCGACCACCTTGTAAACTTCTTGCAAAGGCCTCATTACTAGCAATCTGCTCTTGTTCTTTCTGTAAACGCTGTATTTCTGCTAAACTTGCCGCTTCTTCTTGCTGTATACGCCGTATTTCTGCTAAACTTGCCGCTTCTTCAGCGTGACGCGCATTCTTTAGGACTGACGCGTAGCGTCCCCTGCCAATGATACGGGCTGCAGGTGGGGCAGGTGTGGCAGCGGCAGCCGCCTGCCTTCTTTGCCCTACACTAAATTTTCTAATATTCAAGGGAGGTAGAGCAGCTGGAGAACTTCCTGCCATTTCGCTCGCTGCTGCCGCAACCCCCCTTGGATTTAAAGGAGCTAGGGCTGGGGCAGCTGTAGAACTACCTGCCGTTTCACCCGAATTTGAAAGTGATGCTGCTATTGCTGCTGCTAGTTGCTCTTCTTCTTTGGGGTCTGGAGCTACAACTCCCAAATGTGGAGCTTCACCTGCCCCTTGTAAACGTGAATATACTTGACGGGGAATAACAAATTGCACTGGAGTTGCCAGAAGACATACTCCTTCAAAATGTCCGCCGTTGTTATACATCATATAACAGGGCATATTAATCATATCTCCACGAACATTTCCATTATTTATAATCCACGTACTAGATTCAAGTTCATATATAATAACTTGTATTTTTAAAAAATTACATAAGTGTGTTACATCATCATCTATTAAATATGTTCCAGGTCTAAGAACTCTTAGTTCTATATTATGAAGCGTGAGAGGATTTTGCTGATTTTCTCTTGCAAACTTTGCACGAAACTGCGGTGTGGTTGGATACACACATGTTCTAAACTTCCTTGCAACAATATTTTTATCTTCTTTTGAAAGAAATCGAAAATTACTACAGCCAATTGTTAAAAGAGAGTGTATCAAACAATCAGAATTATTTGAACTTGAATTTAATGTAGCGTAATCTTTGTACTCGGGATTTCTACTTATCTCTCCAATATTACTAACTATTGTCGTCATGCCTCTCTTAAATCTTCCTGCAAAAGTGGTATGTATCATTTCATTTATTGCATTAAATGACCCTAGAGCTTCCACATTTTCTGGAGTAACCTCATCGAAAATTCCAAACTGTGCTTCAGATGGCATAGGATTGCCAGCAAGCTCTTGCTCATATCTATGCCATTGTTCTCCAAGTATTTGAACTTGTTCTCCTTCAGTAATACCTAATGTATAATTCCGAGCATTTGCACGAAAAAACTCGCCCCATGTTCTAATAGCAGAACCACGTCGTAATTCTGCTTTAACTTCCTCGCAGCCGACTTTTCTCAAAGCAAGCGCAAGGCGAGCAGCCTCTGCTGCAGTGACTCCTACAGCAGCCACTCCTGCATTTACGTCTCGTGCTTTATTTAACCTTCTTCTTAACATTACCTCTAATAGCCTGTTTGAAATTATATCAAATTTCTATTGACTACATATTTTCCAGCATTTCCTGCAGAAGCCTCTCGTCATGTTGCGCATTATGCGCCAGATTCTGTGAAGCCATTAAAGGATTCGATTTTACTGATGCGAGAACTTCGATACTATTCCTTTGTACACTCACGTCGAGCTTCAACGGTACTCGGGGACGCACCTGCCCAATATCCGCCACACCCGTTGTCAGACCCACTACGCGATTAACGGCATTGCTGCGGTCGTTTGTAATATCAGCATCGAGCTTCCTCGTGGTCTGGTGAATATCGCCGTCAAAAATAGCAAGCGCCCCCCCATTACCATGCATGGGGTCACGCCCCTGTGCAATCTGCTGCTTGTTCGGGTTGAGCCGCATATTGTAGGCAGCATCGTGGCTCGTGAAATCCTTGTTGACCGAGTTGGGTGTACCAAAGTAATCGGATTTGGCAGAAATCTGCGACTTTTGCGTGGGCCGTGCAATGTCTTCTGGGTCATACACTTTAATACGAGTTGCACCGTCAGCAGCTGGCGCGGCCTGGCCCATCCAGTTCCAGTTAATCGTTCCCTCGCGAATCGTTGTACGAGCAATATCATTCGGGTCCCATACAGTTACTGCAGGCGCACCCTGCGCGTAGCCAACCGGCGTACCCGTCTGCCGAACATTACCTACTATCTCCTGGCGACGTGTGGGGCGGTTCTGGTCATCAAAATGCACTGTCATCGCTCCCTCTCCACCAGCAGGAGCCACGTTCAAGCCAATAACACGCTCCCCAGTCACATTACGTTCATTAGGGCGCACTTCGTAACCTGAACGCCCATAGTCGGCTTCAGGTGCATCAGTATTGTCCGTCGTGTAAGTAGTCATATCGGCATTACGAAATCCAGCACCGCCATATTGCTGGGCCATGGGTGTGCGAAACGAGCCCGTGACATATGACTCGCCGAATTCAACCGCCCCTGCAGGACCAATATTCTCGGAGCTCGTCTCGGGGCGCGCAGTGAATTTCATGACCTGTGTAGGGCGCTGGGCCTCCTTAATCAGGTCTCCCGTTGTCACGAAAAAGCGCTTGCCAGAATCATCAATATAAAACCGGTCAGGTCTGTACTTGCGCACCTCTCCTGCATCCTGCGCAGCCCCGCCAATAAAATGCTGGCCAGGAACCACGGGCTGATTATAGGTGAGCTTAGGATTGTCAGACGTACGCAAGTCATCCGTGCGACGCTGATTATCCATCATGTATTGATTCACCTCGAACTGCTGAAATCCGCCCTTGCCCGTCGTAGCAAATCCTTCATTTACACCAGGGCCAACATGGACCGGCTCAAAAGGCCTCTCGCCCGCCCTGTTGCGCGGGTCATTCATACGACTTTGCACAAAATCCGTATTGTCTTCCATTCCAAAAGGATTGCCATAGGGCGCCCGTGCCGTATCAAACATTGTCTCCACTTCTCGCTTAACCACCTGCGTTACACCCGACCCTGTAAACGTATCAAGGATACTATTATTAGCTTGCGGTCCAACATTCTGTTTTACACGTCCTCCGAAAAAAGGCACCATGTTATTGTGATTGAACTCTGCGGACGGCATTTCCTCCCCCGAAAGTACACTTCTTACCACTCCATTATTGGCATAGTCAGGTACAACTTCAATACAGGTGGGATTCATTGCAACATCTGGTGTCGCAGTATCAATCGGTTCAGGTTTCGGATTAAGGTCCGGGTCCATATTAATGCGCCTCTCGACAGGGGTAGAATAATTCATAAGGGTGCCTCTTACTCCGGGAATAGGCTCGCTAGGAAATGCGGCATTCCCCATCAAGGAGTCGAATCTACGGTCCAGTTCTTGTGCTCCTGATTTTGGCGAGTTTCCCCTCTCCGTGTTTGTGAGAGGATCCGAAGTAGGACCACGCTGCGCATTGGATTGGAAAGACTCATGTTCTTCTTTTCCCGAAAGGCGTGTAACAATATAGCCTAATCCTATTGCTGCAAATAGAGCGGCTGCCTCCATACTACATTAGCGTATGAAAGTGATGTTAGAGGAAATGTACCACAGACCATTCAATGAGCTGTAGTTTATTTGTACCGTGTTGTGCTGCCCCCCCTATGAGAAATCCGTCCCCTTATGCGTTTTGCAGCGCTCTTTATCAAGCATCTTGGAGGGGATGAAAAAATCAAATGGCGTCTCATATGTGAGCTGTGGTTGGTGGGGAAGGGGGTCAAACCGATTCCAACCCGTCGCCCGTAATGTACAAGGGGGGTTCACCAGCCGTTGAAATAAATGAGGCATACTCTCATCAGGTGCGGATTCTAAGGGCGTATTGTTCATTGCGTTCGTATCAGCATTATAAAGCCTCTCATCAACGCGAATACGAGAGCCAAAACGATTAATACCTTTTAAATCCGACTCTACATCTGTCTTCCACTTTCCAACTGGCCAGCTCGCTCCTGACATTTGTATACGAGTTGTTGCATCTACAGGGAAACTTACAGGGCAGTTTGCATCCGGGGGGTTCACATAATAGCGCAGGGCATACGATGTAATGCGCATATCATCTTCTTGATGAAAATCGTCGAATTTTCCCCGAGTTAATGCTTGTTGTTTGACTGACAGCGCCATCTAACTAACGGCTCTTCTTAATATTTCTCAGGCTTTGAGCAAGACTCTTTTACAAGTGGAAGGGGGGCAAAGACGGAAGGATATGCCCATTGCTGGTACTCTCTTAGCGGCACTTGAGTCGTCTCGATTTTCAGTGTGAGTTTGGGATTATTTCTCACAATTGAGTCACCCGTAGGAGGCAGGTGATGCCTGTAAATGGCGTCCGAGTTGGGGCGTGTAATACCGAGCAAGTCAGACTCAAGGTCGACCATATTACCAGAAATACGGCTTACTTCATTGCCTCCAACCAACCCCAAAATATGCCGGCGCTCTTTTACATGTTGTACTGCTGATTTGAATTCCTCATAGGCTTGAGGATTCTCTATTGCATCCTTTCTCGTTGCATCAATATTTGGAGCAGCGGGGAAAGCTTCAGTTATAGATGCCATTCTCATGGTATCTTAGCAATTAACGTCGCGGATATAGGACCGGCTGGGAAGACCCCCGCGAATCCATCCGGGCGATGCCATCTCAGTTATAAGGTGCTCAGGCTTCTGAATATTATTCTTTACAGAAGGAATCTGCGGCTCGAACACACCTTCAAACTGTTGCTCCGTAACCGTGCCAGCCTCCTTGCCCATCCGTACTTGCTCGGAATGAAGGAGAAGAGTCTCAATCTCGGCATTGCCGCGACCGCCACCCATATAGGGTACACTCAGAAAAGGGCGCGCCTGCGCACGAACATTGCAGCGATTGTTATTGAATTCTGGCTGATTCTTCAGCACAGACTCAGAATCAATATCGTGATTATTTGAGCCAAATCCCTCGCGGGCATAGATAAGAAGCTCCTGTGCAGCAATAGGGTTCACTTGCCGGGCATCCGGGACTAGATTACGTGTCGTATAAGCACCAGGGCCCACGGATTGTGTGTAATATTGGCGTATTCCACAGGCATCATCCTTTGTGTGAGTAAGACGGTTGAGTTGCATCCTCTTCTGAATGGTAGATGGAGAATATATCCTGCGTTAGTAGAATGGCAACAACGCGGAGCAACTCTTTGGCAAAAAAGTTCTGTCGTTGCATAAAAAAAGTCCGGAAGACTGTGCGGCTTCGAAGCGGGAGCGGAAGCAAAGGCAGAGAATCCGCTGCTATTGCTATATGTACGAAGAGTGTTCTCCAGACTCGGGGGAAGACTCTGCGTAAAATATCATGTAAAAAAGGAGCAAAACTCAGCACGCAAGCACTTTAGTGCGAGCCTTTTAAGACAAGCACTTTAGTTATTCATCCAGGGCAGTGCACCCCCATCTGTCCCGGGAAGGCATGCTTCTCTACCACCCTCCTTACAGGTCTTCCCAGGAATCTTGTATAACCACTTCTGGTAGGAATCAACATCGTTGGGAATAGTCGTGGAAGGCATCGAAACGAACTGCCGCTGCCCCTGCGTCTTACCAAAGACATCGGTAGGGTCACTGTAAAACTCTGTACGGAAAAAATCATCCAGGGTCACTTTTACACTTGGATCAAAGATTGTTACAGCCATTGGCCGAGTAACATTGTATTTCAATTGGTCTATTAACACGTTCATAAAGGGATTCTTTGCAGAAGGGAGAGTCAAAGTCGCAGGCGCCGCGCCCCCAATCTCATCATAGAATTGCACCGCATTCAAGTTGTCCTTCGTATCCTCATAATGTGATTTACAGCGGGGGGCAGAACCTGAGCCATCTGAAGCCTGGTCGCTCGTAGCATCTGCAAATCCTTCCCTCTCACTCTGCATTTCACGTAGTGCCATAAAGTGAGGGAGTGATAGAATCGTAGCAACACTTATGAAAAATGGCACGGCAAACTTGGTTTGCACAACAACCGTGCTTACCACCGCAGCAGAAAAAGCCAACACGTACACAAGAATAATACTATTCACATACTCGCTTGCACACGGTCCATTCTTCCTTGCCCTTACAGTAAATCCTGTTGATAATAATACTTTGGGATTCTCCCAGGCATAAGGATCACATATTGCATATTTCGTCATCTAATGACTCCTACCGTTAGACCCTATTTCTTTGCTGCTGCCGCTTTTGCTGCTGCCGCTTTTGCTGCTGCCGCCTTTCGCTCCTCTAACTTCTTGCGCAGCCGAGCCTGCGTCTGGGCTAGGCGACTCTTATCATCACGCCCTGCAGCGCGGGCGGCGGTAGGGTCCTCAAATGAAAATGCCTTTCTAAAAGACTCCATCATCTCCGTAAATGCCGGGTTTGACTGAAATTCCTTCATCATCTCCTCGGCCTCCGCTGCCAACTCTTCAGGGCGAAGTTCACCCCTCTGAATCTTCGTCTGCAGACGCTTCCCTACACGCATCATTGCATTCTGCAGAATCGCCGGATTTGCCGTAGAAGCCTGCATCAGAATCTCAAAGGCACGCGCAGGGTCACGCTCTACAGCCTTCAAATCCTCAGGCCGGAGCCCAAAATCCTCAGGCTTGAACTCACGTACAATATCCTCTGCCAGCTTTGCCAGCTTCCCCTTTAAAAACTTCTCAGGCAGCTTCGGAAGAGCACCCGTCCCCCCAAAAATGTCCTTGAATTTCTCCGCCATCGACTCGAAATCCACCTTATCCATGCGACTCCTCCAGTTTTTCATGATATTCTCAGCCCACTCCTTGCCCATCCCCTGTGCAGAACCATTCTCACACATCGCAAGGAGGTCCATAATAGAGAGATAGTCGTAGACTGTCCGCTTTGTCGTCTCACTCGCGGACAACCATAGCGCATGGCTAATCGTCACCCCAGGAAGAATACAACCAGGACACTGCAGGCCCTCCTTCTTCTCAGCATGCTTCATGAATACTGTCTCCATATACTCCTCCAATAACTCAGCAGAAGGAAGGGCCGCCGCCGCCGTCAACTCGGTGGAAAGCTCGGGAAATGTCCCCTGCAAATCAGCAACAAACTCCTTCACCTTCTTCTCGAACGTTCCAGGACCTTCAGACATCTTTATAGTGTGGTGTTTCTTTCTTTAGATAAGGGAGTACGCACTGGCCCCTAGACCGGCCTGGAATCAATCGCCTTCTTGCAAAGAATGCACAGTACTTTCAAATAATTCCAAATGGACTTCTGATTTGCCTCCGTCATTGTTCCCCAGTGCTTGTCAAAAATCAACAAGGCCGGTGACATCTCATTAAACTGCATGCTAATCTTGGCCCTCGCAAAGTCAATCACGTACACATCATCCTCTCGTAGAATCGCCTCATTCAATGGCTTGTATACATACTCATTAAAGAGGTCAAGAATCAACTTGGGATTGATTTTCTTCGCCGCCTCTAGACCATCGGATGCCTGGACAATCTCCCTCTCTTCGGGATATGTCTCGGACAACTCCTTGAAAAACCTTAGTAACTGCATATTAAAAGCACCAAGCGCACTCATGACTTCCTACTAAGAAGTGGTGATTGCTCTTTAGATTTCTTTTTGGACGCGTCTACCTGCGGCGGCTCTGCTTTCGCCCCCGTCTTCTATAAGTGCGCCGCCTTCCACCCAGTTTACCCTCTAAATTATGACTCATATGCAAAGCAACATGATTGCGCGCTTCGGCTCCTTCGGCTGCCCGTGCTACTGGCCGCCGCGGACTGGGGCTCTTGGGAAGCGGTGGCATTTTATCAATATATTCTTCTATAGTTGCATCGAGGCGATTAAATCCACTGCGTAACGGCCCAGGATTTGGTAATAGTGTTATTGTTTCCTTGAAGAATTCTGGCATTGTGTGCTGTTTGAATTTTATTAGACGTTCAAATGCTTTTGTCTTAGACATCTCTATTTATACAAACTAAATTCTCCCGCCCAGCTTGGGCATCCCAAGGTCCCTGTCGCGTTGATACGCCTCCATTTGTTTATCAAACATCTGCTCCTTCTTTGACTTACCCTTTACATCCTCTATAGTGGTTTTTCCCTGCCCTTGTTGTTGTGGCCCTCCCTCTCCCGCATTTCCGTGCAAAAAAGTGAAAGCACCAGGCATTGTCATGCCTCCATCGCCCGCCGAACTCGTGTCTGCGTCAATTCCACTATAGCTGAATCCTTTCGCAAAACTCACTTGTTCCATAACACTAAAAGCGCTTGGCTCTGCAGCACCAGGTGCCCCCGCCGGTGCCCCAGGCTGACCCTGAGGCGCATCTTTTACACGCTTTTCATATAACCAATTCATTACATCCGAATCCGTCCTAGGCTCTCCCTCACCCGCCACAACAATAGTAGGAACTTTCTTCAACCAGCCAGGCAAGGCAGGGCGACCAGGTACAGGGTCCACACAGATGAATTTAAAACTGTTCTTCCATTGCGTTTGTGCCAACTCACTAATGAATGCTTTCGACCATTGGCATTTATTGCTGTAATAACAAAGGTTAGTAGGCTGACTCATTCTAGAAATCCCTCACTATTCTTTCTGCGCAGAGGAGTTGCAATATTCAAACGCAGCAGGAAAATTGATACTTTAAAACAATCCAATCTAATCATTAGAATGTCATCCACCACTTCCACGCGTAAGCCTGTAAAGATTGCGATTGCCCCCGCCGCCTCTGCAAGAAGCCGGGCTCCCACGGATTCTGTCTTTAAGGATGTTAAGCGAGACCCGGAATTACCTAATGTTCTCAAGTTCCGCCTTGACCCCACCACTGTCGGATATGCAAATACTTTGCGCCGTACCATTATTACCGACGTAGAAACCGTGGCTTTTCGCGCCGATATTAATGAACAAGGTCTCACCACTGACGTGACTATTACAAAAAATAGTACGCCAATGAGTAATGAGATGCTGGCGCATCGTATTGGTCTTCTGCCTATTCATGTTACAACACCCCTACAGTGGGAGTCCGAGAAGTACAGTTTCTCTCTTAATGTAGTGAATGATTCCACGGAACCAATGGATGTCGTTGCTGCCGACATTAAAGTTTCACGACTCAATGGAGCAGAGGAAGAGCCCACACTTCTGGCCGGCAAGGAATTCTTCCATCCTGACCCCGTTACGCGTGATACGGCTCTTATTGCAGTTCTAAAAGGGCGCGTCGGCAAGCAGGAGCCCGAGGCCCTTATCTTTACAGCAAAAGCCACGATTGGTACAGGTCGCGAGAATGCCGCCTTCATGCCTGTAACGAGTCGCTGCGCATATGGTTATTCGCGTGATGATAATCCAGAGAGGAAAAAGGAGATTTATACGAACTGGTTAAATAAACACAAAAAGGTGAATCCTACCGAGTTGGAGTCCAATCCTACGCGAAAGGGGGAGTTGGAGCGGGAGTTTGAAACAATGGAAGTACAGCGCTGCTATAAAATCGATGAGCGGGGTGAGCCCTATAGTTTCGATTTCATTGTAGAGAGCGTGGGTGTCCTTGACCCCAAGTACATTGTTGCCCGCTCCCTGGATATTCTGCAGGCCAAGGTTCTCAAATATTCGTCTATTGATTCTGGAGACTTACCCGATGGTCTAAAGGTACGACCGGCCGATGCGCGGATGAAGGGGTTTGATTTCACTTTTCAGAAGGAGGACCATACGATGGGAAATCTTCTGCAAACATGGATGGAAGCTAATCTAATGGAGGGCGCCACAAGTGAAATCACCTTTGTCGGCTACAAAGTGCCTCATCCTCTGCGCGATGAAATGGTTCTACGTGTGGGTGTGGAATCAGGCAAGGACACGGATGCTCGCGCGGCTGTGGCAAAAGCTGCCCGTGCCTGCGCCCAAATGTTCAAAAGTTGGGCAGCGCAATGGGCCGGTGTAACAGTTTAATTAGTAGTTTATAATTAGGGATGAATAATCAACGAAAGAAAAATGCACTAGCTATTGCTGCGCTGCATTTAGGTCCTAAAGGGATTGGAAGAAATGTAAGGTCGCTCAGCCGAAATTTACGTGGCAATGCTTCATTAATAAGTTTAAATGCTGTAGGGAAAGATGGAAAGACCTCATTAATGTATTCCGCACATATAGGCGATGTTTATACAGTTCGTCAATTATTGGACCAGGGAGTAAACCCAAATCTACAAGACGAACAAGGAATGTCGGCATTAATGTACGCTGCTCGTGGCAAACATCTACCTTGCGTACAAGCTCTTTTACAGGCAGGCGCAGATCCCAATTTAGCAGCTCATCTTCCACCAGAAGCAGATTTTCAAGGAGAGAGAGCGCAACTCCAAGGTTATACCGCGATTGTTTTTGCAGGTATACGAGGTGATGCATCTATTGTTGCCGCCCTTGAACAAGCAGGGGCTTCTCTTATACTCCCAAATGGAACCACTGTAATAACAGCTGCTTGTTTAACGGGGCGTGAAATAGAAGTGAGTGATATTGAAACCCTAGATGCATTGTTACGCGCTGGAATACGAGTACAACCAATGGATGTGCAAGAAGCATTTCAAGGAAATTTTGATGATGGTGGTGGCGGAAGCCCCTATCAAGCCCTGTTTGAAACAAATTTAATGAAAGGGTTGATTCGTCAAAATCCTAATAGAGCTGCCCGTTTAGCAATAATAACTGCTTCAGGTTTGCCGTATGGTCAACCACAATACGCTATACTTAATGATACGGTAGACAACCCTGAAGCTGTATTAAACCCTGTAGAGCCAGGCTTTCATAATCTACCCCATCACATGCTGGGAGGTAGACGTAAACCTAAAAGAACGCGGCGGGCCAAGCGCGGCTCACGCAGAAAGTAATTATATTGCATCTTCAAAAATTTTTATTTAAGAACCAAGGGAGTTCTTAAATAAAGATTTTACTGTGAAAATCACATGCTACACTAAGAAATTAATCGGCCTCACCATCAACTTCCTCATAGTCGACTTCCCCACCCTCTTCAGGCCGCTCAGCAAGCTGCTCCTCAGTCAACACGCCATCACTCTCAAGTACCCGCTGAGGAGACACGGCCTCATAAGGTGCACAATCCATAAGGCGCTTCTTCTCAAAACCACGCATCCCATTCACCACAGTAATGGCATTCTGCAGGCGTACGGCAAAACCCTTCTCGCGCAGCTTGTCGCGCCATAGGCTGTGAAGCAGAAACACGGCAGGGCGCAGGGCCTCAGGCAAGCCCTTGAACGTAACCGCGTGAGCCTTGTGCACATCCGTGTAGGCCGCCAACACATCCGCGGTCTTCTGGCGCATTTCCGTCTCATACTGCCAGAATTGGTCACGCTCCTCCGTATAATGCTTCAAGTAATCCACTACCTTCCTCTGTGCACGCAGACGGAAGAAACGCTCCAATGAAGTCGCTTCAGACCCGCGCAGCTGCCGCAGCTTCAAATATGTGGCAGAACACATTCTCCAACGCCCCCCCAAACCATCCTTAAATACCAGCCCCTTCCAACGCCATCCACGCTCCGTCGCCGTGCTCTCTAAAAAGGCCTTGACATCCTCCTCCTCATTGAACTGACGCTGAGGATAATTCGAAATCTGCAGCTTCGCAAACGCCTCAGGCCAGTTCACAGAACGCTCTGCAATCTGTACAGAACCATCCGCACCTGTATAACCAGTCTGCACAACATAGAGCTTTGGCGCACCAACTTTCGCCACAATACGATGCTCAGGGTGAAGTACCACAAAACTCACAAACGCGCTTACCCCGCTACTCACATCCTCCAGCACTCCCGCAAGCGCCCCGCGCAAAGCCTCCATCGTCTTCAGCGGAGAAGCAACCACTGCCTCCTCAAATAACTGGCCAAACGTCTTCTCACTATAGTACGTGTTGTCACCACCCACCTTGGTCCGGGTGGCTATTTGCAGAGAAGACCCGCTCAGCCATGCATTCACCATGAACCCATCGACGAAATCCTCAGTCGAGGACAGTTTCACACCAGTAGGAGGCAGGCCCTCCCGCGCACGCGCAGGTGCCACACACACAGGAACATTTTTCACCGTATCCCACACCACGGAACGCCATACCCCAAACTCCTCAGGAACCTCCTGTCCCTTCTCATAACGAATCACTGCCACACCCTCCTCCTCAACAATACGCAGCTTCTCACCCTCCAAATAGGCCTTCATCTCCGCCCACGTAGAATACTTCTCGCAAAGAGTCTTGAAATATGAAACGCTAAATGACATGTTGTTCTAATACTAAGATGAGCCAACCCTTTACGCCGGTTGCGGCAGCAGAGAAATATTTCACGGTACTTAATTTGGCAGTTGACGGTAGGAGAGTATGGCACAGGAAGAAGAAATACCCGAGTTTGAGTTGGGCGACAGGGTATATATTGAAGGAGGGCGCCTAGATCAAACGCGCGGCCGTATATATTTTATAGGTGACGCATTATTGCGTATCTTACCCGATGGAGTCTCCGACCGTCTTATCGATATATCATTAGTTGATGGGGATTTTCCTCAAGACCTTGGTATTGAAAATTTCTATCTTGTTTCAAAACGGGCCAAGCCAGCTTTTGTTGCGCAAATAGATGCTCAGGCAGGACAAAAACTCGATTCATTTGGCCCAGATGGTTCTCTTGGCATTCAATACACTGTGAAAGAAGTGAATGAGGCCGGTGATTATTTAGTACTCCTTGACGAAACAGGTGGAGAGTTACGAGTTGAATGTAACTTTAAAGGCATTCCCGCAGACGAACCTTTTGTTGTTCTCCGACCACGCCAAGCCCCTGACCAAATAGTCGAAGGCGCCGCTGCCCCAGACGCCGAAGAAGAGGTTGAAGACACCACCGCCGAAAATGCATTTGAAGAACTCGCCTTTGAAGATATTGAAGCAGAAGCAGTTCCTATTATCGGACTTGTTGAACGAGAGGCAAAAGACCGCATGTATCCTGACCGTATACAGCGCGATGAAATGTTCCGTTCCATGCTTGACAGCCTTTCAATCCGCCAGCAAAAATCGCCGAAATTTCAGAAGGAGATTCGCCAGTTTGTGGAACAGGCAATCATTCTTCGTAACACGGTTGTAAAGTACGATTCCACAGGCGACCCCATAGGCCGCCTCCTCACTTCTTTTCAAACCATTTCGGAACTCCTTGAAAAAGCGGATATTCCTCTGGCCCGCCCCGTTTTGCAGGCAAATCGCACCCTCTATCTTGATGCTGAAGAGGGGCAACCTCAAGGTGAAGAAGGTGAAGCCACAGCAGCCGCAGACCCTATTGAAGCCCCTGGAGTCGCAGTAAACCTCGAATATCTTGATAAACTCATTACCGAATCAAATGACTTTCTTAACTCCCAGCTCGGTGGTACAGCAGGTCTTCTCGTAACACCAGATTCACTTCCCCAATGGTATTATTCTTGGGAAATCTTTTTCGAGCGCTTCATGAAACCCTGGTCCTCCAGTGGCGCTCCAGGAGAAGTCATTGCCTTTCAGGGCGACAAGGAGTTTTTTCGCGCACCTATTCCAACAGGTATTGATGCCGAAACAGATGGCCTCCCTCTTCCAGAAACCCCTCTTACATCCAAAGAAATGGTTACAGCAAGTCTTCTGGGCAAAGTTCGTTTTGGCCTCCAAAAAGGTCTTGCCCCGCGCTCGACCCGTCTCAATCCCAAAAAACCCCTTCGAAAAATCGAATCAGGCGACCAAGGCGTAATCAAAAATAATCTCATTTTCCCCCTTGCAGTTCAGCGCGACCTCGGTCTAACTCGCTCTGGCCTTCTTCTAAAAGATATAATTTTCGGATATTCCCCTCCCTCCACAATGCTCGAGATTTTCAAACGTTTTGGCGGGATTTCAGAGGAAACCACCACCGGTTCTATTACATGCATTGGCCCAGAAGGCTCCAGTCAGGGAGATATAGGAATTGACGACTGGCTCAAACAACAGCCTCTACGTATTAAAGGCCTCGGTGATGCCCTGGTTGAGGTGAAAAATCTCGGCCTCACCGCGCGCGAATTAACAGTAGAGCAACAGGCGGTCTTGGTGGAAAAAATCCAGCAGCTCCGTGCACTTGTAAAAGGGTTTATTCTTAACAAGCACGTGGAATATGAACGACTTATTGCCGCCCTTCGCATTGACAATAACCCCTTCCTACAGGGCGAGGCGCTCGAAGAGTTACTTGCAATCATCGTATCAGAGCCACAGCTTCAGCCAAGAGTAGAAGAGTTGGGGAAGATTCTGCCCGTGTATAAAGGGAATGATATTGCAACAGTGGCAGGAATATGTGTAAAAATGTCCGATTTGTTCTTAACGGCAATGGCCGGTGTCCCTGCTTCTCTTGCAAGAGAGAGGAATCGTACAAGCCGTGACACATTTATGGAAACTCTTCGCCAGACTACTCGCAAAATGATAAAGAGGGAGAATGCCGGTCAAGAGCCGCAACCAATCCAGTGCCCTCACACAAGAAGTCTCCAAGAAATCCGAAAGGTAAAAGAGCCAAACGACCGTATTAAATTATTTGCCAAGTTCCTTGCCCGTTTTCAGGGCCCCAAAAAAGGGAACTGGATTACATGCGCCGCAAGCCCGCGTGATAATTTGCATAATCTCGTCTGCTATCACGAAATTCTCCTCTTGCAAGAATATTTGCATCCTCGTGAAAAAGATACGATTCATAAAGAGCTTCTCCTTGCCTTTAGTGGCGGCGTCTTTCACGGAAAATACATTTGCAAAAACTGCGGCCAGCCCATTTCCCAGATTGATTATGACCAGAACATTGAGTTTGACGATAATGGTCGGCCCATGTCTGGCCGCGCCGCCCTAGTAGACACTGATGAAATCGCCTCAGAAGAATTTCAGCAACTCTTGGGCGCTCCTATAGAGGGTGTAAAAGAGGCCGAGTTTGCAAATGACACGCAGGCAATGATATACAAGACGGCAAAAACCATTTTCGATTTAATAGGGATTTATCCTGATACGGAAACGTATGCACATATTCTTGAACGAGTAGAGGGCGAAGTTGCCAAGCAGCCGAGCCGCGAGGATTATGCAAGACTTCTAAAAGCAAGGGCAAAAGCGGGGAAACAAGAAGGCAAGCCTCTCGACTATGATATTCTGATTATGAGAATCGTTGTTTGCAGTACTGCGGCAAATGTTCTTATTGAAGTGCAGACGCATGTTCCAGATTATATTGTGCGTATGAAAATACCTGGGTGCGTGGCTGGATTTACTGGTTTTCCTCTAGGCAAGGATGACGACAAGACGGGCCTGAAATATATTAGTTGCGCCGTATCCTCTATACAGAGAAACGAGGCGCCCTGGAATATGACTGGATTCCTCCTGCAGCCGAACGAGAAGAAGCGTCAAGAAGTGATTGAGGCATCCGTGGCAAAAATGGCATCAGAGGCAGTAAAGACGGCAGCAGTACAGCAGTTGATTTCCGTGAAGCGGTCGTATTATGAAAAACTATATGGCGCCGCAATGATAGGCACAAGTATTCCAGAGTTTATATTACCGCGATTCAAGCCTGTCCCCTATTATGTAACTCCAGAAGAAGCCATGCAGGACCCTGTTATTCCAGAAGCCGCAACAGAGACAGATACTGCAAGGGGCTGGATACAAATGGCGCACCGTGTTGCACGCGAAAGTGGAAAGTATGTGAAAGGCTCTCCCTATTCAGAGACAACTTCGTGTTATACAAGCATTCGTGAGCCGCGAGGATTCTGGGCAGCAAAAGAAGCGACTTTCCCCACTCTTCCTGCAAAGAAAGCGCCTTATGGTCAGAGTGGAAGCCAGGTCACTCTTCCCTTTAAGCCCCGTAAAGTGCAACGTCTTCTTGCCGAGCCTCCAGAGGAACTTTTTTATCGCGTATTTCTGCGCGTATGTTACGATGGTCCGCGAAAAGGTTTGCCACACGAGCCAGGATTAACGCACGGCTGCTATCATTGCGGATTTGTTTTTCCAGAAGACCCCTATAGTGAATCGCCTGCACCCCCTCTTATTAAAGAGTTGTACAAGACGTGGCAGACAGAAGTAGAAGGAATCATTACAAAAGGAAAAACGGCCTTGGAATCACAAAAAGTCCCTGTGACAAAGGACACCTTTCAGGACGTCTTAGATACGACCCATTTACGATATACGGTAAAACTTGACACCGCCAAAAAACCTTTTACTGGTGTGGCTCTTCTCGACCGCCTTCGGTCTATTGAACCACCCCCTTTTGAAGGATGGGTAGTACTTATGTCACAGACAATTGAACGCGTGATGAAGATGACACCAACACCGAGTGTTATGGAAGTCGCGGATGCATATGGCCCAATGTCCGATTTTCTCGCACAAGAGTTGGACGAGATTGGCCGGCGCGTGGGAGAAATATCTATGGCGGCGATTCGAGACATCTTGAAGCAGTCGCCGAGCCAGATAGTCGAATCAATACGGGCATATTTTCTCATTCCATTCAAACGCCTTCTTCAGAAATATAATACGGATTCTCTGAAAGTCCCTTCTTCTTATAAACTTCCTCCAGATACAAAAGAAAATATTCAAAACACAATGAGCGACCATTTCAGATACTTGAAAGACTTGGGAAAACTTGTTAAAGGATTTACTTCCATAAAGTTGGAGCACGCGAAGAAGCAACTTGATGTAGTACTCCCTATTATTCAGAAGGAAATCCGTTCTTCACTTGTTCCTGGAGGAGCAGAGGCAGTTCCCTATATCTTGGGAACAATCATCATAGGGATTTTGGGGGAATTCATAAATCCCAATATGGTTCCTTTTGCATCTGCTGGAGGAGAAGGGGGTGCATATGAACCTACTGCGCGTGTCCCTATAAAGATTTTAGAAGTATGTCTGAGTCGTCTGAATTTAGAGGGACTCAATCTTTCAGAAGAGGCGATTAGAGACATTGTTTCCAGGCGCATAGAGGCAGAAAAAATGGTCTTTATTAATAAACTGGATAAAATGACGCCAGAGGAAAAGAAGGTTGAACTAATGAAAAAACGTCTGGGATTAGGAGATTGGTCTGTAGGAGGGACAAAGGCGATTTATTCATTGGATCCAGAGCAAATAGAAAGGGAGAGGCTGCAACGTATTGAAATGGGAGTGGGCGATTTTGTACGAGATGCAGGAGCTCTAGAACATGCTCAGAATCTTCTTAGAGAAGAAACATTTGGAGGAGGCGGAGAAGGAGCAGAAGGAGGCTATGATAATGCGCAAATGGAAGCGGATGATTATTAAGGGGGCGCACCGCGCGCGCGCCGCGCCAACCCTATAGAAACTCTTATATCTTATACAGAAATGCGCATTCTTCTTTACAGTATGGTGCTTTATTTGACGGGAATTGCTATTCTTCTCTGGGTACGTCCGGCTCTTATGTTTAAGAAGAATGGAGAGTGGAAAGAGTTTGGAATGAATAATTCGGATACAACTATTTTTCCCTTCTGGCTCTTCTGTACAGTATGGGCAGTAGTAACATATGCTGTTGTCTCCTCTCTTGTCACAGAAGATTACATGGATTTAATGAATAGTGCATCTACTGCTTCGAGTATTATTGCTGCTGTGGAATTACCTTCTCCCGCACCCCCGCCTACACCGGTTAAATTAAATTCAGAAGAACTTGCTACGGCATCTGCAGCAGAAGTTCCAGAAGAAAATACGGCCAAACCTGGATATTATAAACTGAGTGAAACTGTTCTTAAAAAGAAGGGGGTTCCGAGATATATTTATATTGGACCCGAAAAACCAGAAGATATGGATTAATACGAACAAAATAATAAAACTCTAATGAGCAGATGGCAGAAACAGGGCAGGCACGTAAAAGTATTATTCCAAGTAGTGCTTCTGTATTTAAAGCTACAGAGGCAGAAGGGGCACCAGAAGTAAAGAAACCTCCTATGCAATTTAAAATAACATCAAAAAAACCTATGGCGGAAGCAGCGGCGCTCCCCAAACCGCAGGCCGAGCCTCTGCCAAATCCGCAACCAAAAGCACCTGTAGAAGGAGCCCAAGAAGGCCAAGAAGAAGCAGCCGCTATATATATATATTCTCCTCCCTATGATGACCTAACTCTTGGAGAGATGACAAAGTTCTTCAAGAAGAGGGCAAAGAATCCAATTGGATTTACAATAAATGCTGCGGGAGATTTGGAAACAAAAGAAGGAGCAAAAGTTACGCGGGCACGGGGGGCAGGGGAAGCGGCTGGAACAATTCGTCTGAAGAGGTTTGTACCTCTAGAAGCTTCTGAACTACAAGCTCTAGAAGAAGCGCGCCTCGAGAAGCTAGGGCAACTTGATAAAGAGTTTGAAGAAGAAATGGGAGAGCTTAGAAAAGCAAATGAACTTCACTCTCTTACTGGAGCATTACGAGAGGTTTTGCAGAGTAATCGGCGGCTCGAAGAGATTGATATGCGGCGTTCTGCAATGCGGGCGGCTGTTAGAGGAATCGGTATAATAGAAGACCCAAGAGTGAATCAAATAATTCTAAGTGACCGCTATGAAGAGCGAAAGCTTTTTTCAAAAAAAGACCAATTCGGCCAAGAGTTGTACCGGATGTTCTTTTACACGTTCAAGGCGGAAATGGACCAGGGTAAATATGTAGTTGACGAAGGCGAAGCACCTCTGCCAGAAGAAAAAGGAGAAGATGCAAATGAAATGTTATATAGGCAGAAGTTGCGAGATGGAAGATATGCTAGAATATTTTTTGATACTGATTCGGATGTAAACGGATTTTTGAGTCCAATGTATATGGTAGATTTCACTTTGGCCGTTTCTGCAGAAACGAGATATTCCTCTCCAATACAAGCTTATGAATGTGAGCGCGCGAGAGAACTTGGGAAACCAGAAGTGGCGGCAAATATTTTAAAGACGCGTTCACCTCGCACGATACGACTCGTAACGCGAGAGTTGAAAGGACATCCTGCAGATGCAAAAGGGCTTTGGACAAAGATTTACACGGCGGTATATGGTCTTCATCCGATTTTAAAGGCAAAACTTATTGCAACTGGGTCGGACGCTCTTGTATTTGCAGATGTGCGAGAGGGGCCTTCTTCTATTGGTCTCTCCAATAAAGATTCGGCCGTACTTGATCCGGCAAAATGGAAGAGTGAAAATGCAGTAGGAGTGGCTCAGGAAACAGTTCGTTCAAGATTAAAGGAGGGAACAGAGGCAGAAATTGCCGAATCAGCTGCGCCAAAAGAATCCACTATAACTGAAGAAGAGCAGAATAAAGCAAAAGTGGGTGCAATAATAAACTCGCGGCGCTAAGTGTTGCGCCTTTGCCTGCAACACGACTGCCCTAAGTGTTACGCCTTTGCCTGCAACACGACTGCCCCAAGTGTTGCGCCTTTGCCTGCAACACGACTGCCCCAAGTGTTGCGCCTTTGCCTGCTTAGCCCTGTAGGGGATATGGCCTGAGCGTGGCCTCATTTTTATCACAATCAACGACCTTCTGTGAATACGTGTAACAAGTACCAGTTTTGTCCTTGTATACGGTATTGTCGATAGTTTGAGGATGAGGATATTGATAGAGGATGAGGGGCGGCGTCTTGAAATACATTAACATTAGCCAGCCAATAAAGAGCCCTCCAATAAATGGTATAATCTTGAAATGGTGCAACATACCAACTATTGGGTTATGCTAAAATAAGTCTACCCAAGAAGCGAAACTTATTTTGGCAGTTTACTGTAGTGAAAAATGGACACGTTTACAATGTTATTCTGGCTGAGTTCTTTACTTTTCTTCGGCTCTTCATTATATCTCTTATGTTGCACAAAGAAGAGCCCTGTATTTTACGCACAGGTTGCATCCGGATGCGGTATATTCGTAGGCAGTAAGATTGGCCGTAAGTTTTTAGGATTAGACTAATGAAAGAATATCCGTTCATTACAGCAGATGTTCGGATTTCTAAAGACAGACGCATTTGACACTGCCTTTAGTGTAGTAATAGGCATTGGAATAATGGCTCTCTTCAAACCAATGTGCAAGGGAACAGAGTGTTTTATAAAAAAAGCGCCGCCGTATGACGAAATAAAGAACTCCACGTATCATCTTGGTGAAGTCTGCTATCAATTCAAGGCGTCCCCTGTAAAATGCCCAGATTCGGGTATAATCGAGCCCTTTGAGCGTTTCGTACAATAATCGATTATCAATTCATTTGTCAGAAACTATGAGTACTCTTTTGTCGGACCTTGAAAGTTCTCCGGCGACAGGTGATGGTGACTTTGTTCAGAACATATTAAATGAGATGAATGGGGGGCCTCCTACTGCCCCCCCTCCGGCCATGAGTGGTGGTGTAATAAACGCGCCAAATCCCAATACCATTGCACCTATGGTAATGGACAATGCTCCTGTAACATCTCACATGATTGGAAATAGTCATCCTACTCCGGCAGATTTTGCAAATATGATGAACACTCATAATGGTCCGACTGCCGCTCAGCAGGGGGGTGGTGGTGCTCCCTATGAAACTCCCAAGCAGTATGTGGCGCCTGCGCCCCAGAAGCGGTCGTGGTTGGCAAGAAGCATGGACGAGTTTCGCGTGGCCTTCTTCGTATCTATTATTGTGTTTACTTTCAGTCTTCCTATAATCAATATCTTATTTGCGCATTACATTCCCTATATGGTGAAGAGTACGGGCGACTTGACTTGGGTCGGCCTCGGTGTGAAATCCCTTATTGCGGGATTGACTTTCTGGATACTTCAGAGGGTGATTGTTCCCCTTTTATCCTTTAGTTAAGCTCGGCATTTGACGGGGCAACCCTGGGATGCACTTTATTTTGGCACGACACGGTAGAAGAGGTTTCAGATGTCATATGATAAGAAACTATTGCCAGCGGCCCTTTTATTAGTGGGTCTCTATATATTATATGTTCAGAAGCTCGAGACGGCTCTTGCGACCTATGGTATTGGGCTCTTAATCTTTGTCGTAACGGATTCCAAAGAACTGGTCCTGGCTTTTTTCGTGGCGAGTATATTTATTAAGCCATTAAATCGTCTTTTTTCCTCTACTTGGAAGACGGAGCCTGTGGGAGTAGAGGCTTTTCAAGTACGTGATGCCCCTAGCATTACTGCCCGGCTAGAATCTATAAAGCAGGGTGAGCCTCTGCAACCAAAAGTCGACCAGAAGGCGCCTATTTTACCTCTTTACAAGCAGCAGATTGAGCCTGGTGCAATAACTGGAGTTCTGGAGTCGCCCTCTATTTTGGATAATAGTCCTCTACAGGGTTTTGCTTCATTAGGAAAAGAGGGTGTTCCTGGAGTAAGTATTCCTGCTTCTGCAAGGGCGCGCGTATTAATCTACCCTCCTGCAGAGACAACCGTAGCTCCTCTGAAAGAGAGCATGGACAATCCCCCTATGAATAACCCTTATTTACAAAATGGGCCTGATATGGAAAGTGTAAACGGTGCGTTAATTGACCGTGGGACGGATATGATGGGCGGTACACCTGGTTCTGAAATGGACGGGCTCACAACGGATTCTGTAGCTTTTTAATGAGTTTGGGATTTACGTTTCAAAAATCAAGAACTTACTGTCAAATAGACACATTTAAGTCCACCCCCTTTAAGGAGGTGGACTTAAATAAACAGAACACGCTAATAGATTCTTGATTTTGGGACAACACGGTAGGGATGCCATCAAAGAGTTATTTAACAGGGCGTTGTCCGCCAGGAATTATTTGTATAACACCAGCCACGATTCTTATTTGTCTTCTTCTTACGTGTGTAGTGATTCTCGTAGCAATATATTTCCAGGGGGCAGCACGAGAACAAGCGCAACCGCCGCCACAAGAAGCAGGTGGGACGGTCCCCCCTTCTATTGCTGTACAAGTAGCTACATCGCAGGGCGATGACCGTTTTTCCAGGGCGCCGAAGCCAGAACGGCATTGGGTTACAAGAACAGAGATTCCGACACCAGAAGAAATATTTGGCAAACTTCCTCGTGTTCCAACACGGGGCATTCCCGAGACGTATCAATCAATGGGAGTAATAACAATGGAAGATGGCCAAGTACTCCCCCTGTACGGCCGCCGCACGGCATCAAGGTCCGACCGTTTCCAGTATTATACAAGAACGGATACATTTAATCCCGTGCAACTTCCTATTAAACACAAGAGACGTGATTGCCAGGAGGATGTCGGTTGCGAAGAGCTTTTTAATGGAGAGAGTGTAAGTATTGGCCCTACTGGGCAACGAGGTGCAGTTACTATTTACAGATTTGACGGGCCCACGTACGTTCCAGGAATCTTTTAATATTTTGGCACTTGACGATAGAGTAGCATGCGTACATGCAATGCAGCAAAATCAATAGTTTCATTTCCAGCGACTATCAAAACTGGGACAACACTTACACAGACAATGTATGATTACATTGAAGAATCACTTACAGCAGATTTCAACTGGTCAACACGGGCAACTGTTCCAACTTTTGAAGCAGGAAATAAAGGTGTTATTGACGAAGTGGGTGGCGGCGGGTTGGGTGTGACAACAGTGAATTTTAATAATTTATCATATAATCTCTACAGTGCAGGAATATATCTTCCTTCGCATAACTCGTGGCTTATTAATAATAAAGCAAACAATACAGCCGATTTAATATTGATTTTTAACAATCCAAACGAACTACTAAGTAAAAAATATGATTATATATTTTTGGTTATTCCTATTTTGGAAACAAATTCAGGAGATACGCCTACATATTTAAGTGGCCTTGCATCTGCTGGGCCGACGCCTACAGGGGGATATAGCCTTCAATCCTGTATGCCCGGTGACTCCTCGCAGTTTGCCTATTATGCGACATGCCTTTCATCCTCTAATAGCGCCGGTGTAAGCACGAGCACAGGCACAAGTGGCACAAGCACAGGCACAAGTGGCACAGGCACAAGCACAGGCACAAGCACAGGCACAAGCACAGGCACAAGCACAGGCACAAGCACAGGCACCAGCGTAAGCACAAGCGGCACCCCTACAGTTAAGGCCAAGAATGCTATAGTATTTCTATCACTAGAAGGGAAACAAGTTGATAGTTCTATACTATTATCTATAAAAAGTGCGCCAGGTCTTGGAGGAAATTTCGTAAGGATAAGTGACGCACCTGTAAATGACATGATAAACATTACCAGCTTTTTAAAACAGACTGGTTCTGAGTTGACTACTACGGATATTATGCGCTATGTTCTTACGACACGGGTTCTATTTCGAACTCAAACTACAACCGATATTAATTGGACAAATCGTTCAGCAGGCGTGCGGACAGATTCACAGACGTCGTATAAATGTACACAGTTTGACCCTGAGAAAGACACAAATAAAGATGGAACTGTTACAATTGATTTAACAACTGGGCAAATCCTGGATGAAGTGTTAAAAGAAAGACAACTTGTCATTGATTCAATGAATACTTTGGGCGATAATAAATCCCAAGGTGATATTAAGCTTGTGCCATATTTTATTGGGGGGATTTTGGGACTTCTTTTTCTATTTAGTGTAGGAATGTTTGTATATAAATGGTGGAATGCCCCCGTAATGAATATGGTTTCTCCAGTTGGAACACCTGCAAGTTCAACTAATGTGCGCGAAATATTATACAATAATTCCACAACAATAACAGTCGGAGTTTTATCAATCATTCTAGGGGCGATTTTTGGTGCATTAATTGCATTAAACGGAAAAATTACTAGTAATGCTGCTACAGAAGAACAAGTAAAAACGGCGGTTATTGCTGCGGGAAAGTCTAGATAAGAGTAGCGAGTCCCTTGTCTTGTAAGAATTTACTTACTTCGTTTGGTTGCGGTGGGACCGTATCCAAAGGTTGTTTATTATCTTGGGATTCATCTACGCGTTCAAAATCATTTTTACCAGATTCCTCTGTAGGCTCGAATCCTGCCTCCTCTAATTCAGCCTCTCTTCTGGGAGGGTGTACTTCACCAGGTACAACATTAGGAGAGGGTACATCCAACTCCTTTATCTCTGCAGTAGAGTCATTCGGCTTTAGCATGGACGTCACTTTTATTACTGTGCGGCGCCTGTGCTCTAAGAAGAGGGCTGCGACGGCCATGAAAGTTGCGAGGCCAATCACTACATCATATTGAAGAACTAGAAGAACAGCTACAAATGTTACAATGCATCCAATACTTGTTCCTACAATAAGTTTCAAGAGCCAGCCAGGAGAATAGGGGGCAATGATAAATACGAAGCAGGCCGATAAAAGGGCGATTAAAGTCGGTGAAACTGAAACTCTCATATCTACTGTGTGGCAGCAATAAATTTGACATGACACGCAGCCCGAGCAACAAGTATGGAAAGTATTTTAACTAGCAAGGGATATTCGGTGGCAAAGGCGGCGCTCACGGCAGAACAGACACGGCGTATTCAAGAAGAGTTGAAGGTCGCACCTAAGATGAATACAAAATTCGCAACAAAAGCTGCGGTAGAGGCGGCAACATTCAAAGTGTACAGGGAATCTCCTGCGCGTTGGTATTTACCACGGGCATGGGCGGAGAAGGAGTTCGGGCAAGCGGCACAGACTCTTGTATCAGAAGGTCTCGACCTTCGACCAGAACTCACGTTCAAGGGTTCCCCCTATGACTATCAAGAGGCAATTATGGCATCATTTATTAATGCCGGGGCGAATGGCCTTATCTGTGTTCCATGTGGAAAAGGAAAGACGTTCATGGCACTGGGTATTGCTGCCCGTATTGGAAAACGGTTCTTGGTCGTGGTGGACAAGGAGTTCCTAATGAATCAATGGCGTGGCGAGATGGAGGCGTTAATTCCAGGTCTTCGCGTAGGGATTATTCAAGGGCCGAAACGTGAGACGGACCCTGCAGCCTATGATTGTACAATTTGCATGATTCAGACTCTTTGCAGTCAAGAGTTTGCAGAAGACATTTTCAGGCAGTATGGTTTTGCAATCTTTGACGAGTGTCATCACCTGGGTGCGCAGCATTTCTCGAGGACGTTGCAGCGTGTACAAACGGCAAAGATGCTCGGTCTCTCTGCAACTCCTACGCGAGAAGACGGGCTTACAAAAGTATTTACGTGGTTCTTGGGTGAGCCCGTATATTGGGAGAAGACAAGGGAGCCAGACCCTACAGTGGAAGTGAGGGGAGTATTTATCAAATCCGATGACCCAGTATATAATACGATTCCTACAGATTGGAGGGGGGAGCCAGTGATGGCGCAACTTCTTGGAAATATTCTCAGTTGTCAAAAAAGGGCGGCGGAAATTCTTCGATGGATTCGGCTGATGTGCGCCGAGCCTGCGAGGCGCGTCCTAGTCCTTTCAGAGAGAAAGGGCCTATTGGAGAATCTGGAGACACTGATAAAGGCGGCAGACCCGTCGCTTAGTGTGGCATATTATGTGGGTGGTATGAAGGAGGAAATCCGAGAAGCCGGTGCAGCAACGGCGCGTATTCTTCTTGGAACTTATGCAATGGCAAGTGAGGCAATGAATATTAAGACACTCAATACGGTGATTCTTGCGAGTCCACGAAAAGCAATAGAGCAAAGTACTGGGCGCATTCTGCGTATTCGCCCTGACCAGAGACAAGTTCCTCCCGTTATTATTGATATTATTGATACACATTCAATGTATCAGGGACAATGGCGAAAGCGCCTCACTTATTATAGGAAATGTACCTATAATGTGGAGAGGTGGGAGATGGGTGCTACTTCAGGTACAGTATATGGTGGTCGAGGCGCACCTGCAGCTCCTGCAACGCCAGCCGGCACCTGCCTGATTGAGGATTAAATTACTCCTCCAAGCAATGTACTTGCCTGCTCTATTCCTGCAATAATAAAACTGCTTATAGTATTATCTTGGGCGGCGATTTGCGCGGGTGTGAAGAAGCTAGAATAAGTATCGGCAAGTTTCCCTTTTATTTTTGCAATATTTTCTATTTGGGAATACACTACACCAGATGCATCTGTAAATGCCTGTGCAGAAGATTCAAAGGCTCCCAGGGACGTTGATACAAGTTGTTGGACGTAGGGAGTATTTTTAGAAAGAAGGGCAATAGAAGACTGCTGAAAGTTATTCCAGTATACATATTCGTAACCCACTGTTGTACTCAATGTAGCAATATTTGAGCTCTGTTTATTAAACTGTGTGAAAATTGTATCAAACGAAGTAATGAATGTATTGAGATTTGTAAGAGTGAGATATGCATTACTGAGTTCCACGGTATTGAGATTGATAGGTATTTGCGCAACAGGGGCGCCTCCAAATGCTGCATTTAATCCATTTTGTGTAGAAGCATATTGGACTGCGCCGAGCACGAGGGAATGGTACTGCTGTTTATAATTCACACTGAGCTCTTGGCAAAATGTCTGCCGATATTCATAGGAAGACCACTCTTGATTATTTATACTATCCAGGATTCCTGTTAAATAGTCTTCCAGTTCAATCTCGGATTTTTTAATAATGCTCGACTGAATAAAGAGTTCCGTTGCATCAGTCTGCATTTCTTCTCTTATTTGTCGCACGGTCTCTTCATGTGTGTCAACTGTAGTCTTGGAATCCTCATATTCTTTAGAAAGTCTTCCTATATCAGCAGTAAGGTCGTCAAATTGTTTCTTTTTAATTGTGGATTCATTTATGAAGCCTCCTAAGCTACTTATACTTGACTCACGTCGCGACCTGAAACTGCTGAGAGTATAGGAGTCCGTTATATATTTTGTTAAACCCGCATCATAATCTTCATCTCTCTTGCTATTAATCCTTCGAACTCTTATATCTCCAGCAACACTTGAAATATAGTGTGTACTTATTGTACTTAACATGCCGCTAAGGTCTTCGACTTTGCGTGAAATCCTCTGATAATTGGCAGAACAGCGTTCCACTTCTTTTTGTGATATTTCCTCAAGCGCTTTTAGAGTATTAATACGCCTCATAGAACTGTCAATATTATTTTGGTACTGTATGAGCATTGAAGCATATGCATCTGTTTGCGCAATGCCGGCGATTGTTCTGAGGGTCTCGGTGTTTACTTGTTCTTTAAGCATTTGTGTGGAAGTTTGATAGACTTGTTGTTGGGCCATGGAGCGGATAGTAAAAAGTGTTTGGTCTCCCCCCCGTTGGCGGCCGCCTGCACTCTGTATTGTCCCAGTGGGCAAGCTATTTTGGTATGCAATATCTGCAGAAGTGAAATTACTAGCAGCTGATGCATATTGGTCTGCAATATATGTAAGACTTGAAAGGGACAATGCGTAGTTGTAATTGGCTCCTGCAGCACCATACAGGGTACTCAGCGTACTGGCGGCAATACAAGTACTTTCATAATTTTTCTTAGCTTTTGCTTGACGTATTTTGAGGGTTGCAATATCGGACCGTATTATACTACTTACTTCTACTTCGGATTCAAGTGTACTACTTGCGTCTCGCCATACTTGTATCCTTTTAATGAGTTCTTTATAGGATATATCCTCTGCAAAGTATGCAGTGGAAATTCTTTCCTTAGCGGCTGAAAAGGCCTTGTCAGTTTCGTCGTAGTACTGTTTTTTGGCAAGGTACACATCATTTAGCCTGTTATATTCGATTGTACTTATCCTAAAATTCTGCAATTCGCGTTCTTCATCTGCATCAGCCTGCCTATATTGACTCTCGTAATCATCAATATCTCGCTGTATAGTAACAAGACTTCCAGAGTTGTCTGTGATTTCTTGAGTTAGACTGCTTATAGTAGACTCATATATATAGTCCTCATTCATTAAAGAAGAAAGAAGCACATCATCTGCTGCATATTTTACTTCGCATGCAAAGATGTCATTATCATAGGCAGAAATAATACTGTCTGATTGTGAAATTAATAGGGTATATTGGTTTATAGCGTCTTGATTTGCATTAATAGTAGAATATTCGAGGCCGATACTAGTGGAGATTGCTGTACTATAATTAACAAGGTCGGGAAGTGACATGGCTTCAAGGGTGGATTCATTGTATAAAATAAACCCATCATTAAAAGTCGCAGGTTCTATATTAGGGTCAATAATGTCCGGAAATTCTGGGCCATACTCGTCATCTAGGGGGCCAGAGATTGTAATATATGTAGGGCCTGTTGCGAAAGGGGCTGGAAGTGTTGTAGGGCCTGTTGCGAGAGGAGCTGGAAGTGTTGTAGGGCCTGTTGCGAGAGGGGCTGGAAGTGTTGTAGGGCCTGTTGCGAGAGGAGCTGGAAGTGTTGTAGGACCTGTTGCGAGAGGAGCTGGAAGTGTTGTAGGGCCTGTTGCGGCTCCTGTTGCGGCTCCTGTTGCGGCTCCTGTTGCGGCTCCTGTAGGTAAATCACTCATCCTCTTTGACTTCTATACTGGTTTTTATTCGTTCTTAAAGCCGTGAAATCCCTGAATTAACTGCTGCCAATGGAAGCACTTAATTCAGTGTATAATAGTATGTAAAGTGTTTACTTGCGTCCCTTGCGCTGTTTAGTTCCCTTGCGTCTCCTTGTTGCTTTGCGTCTACCTCCACCAGTCTTGAGGCAAGCAGGGTTATACGACCTTGCATCGTAGGGTGTTTGTAGAAGAGAAGGGGCGCCGGTTGAACCAACCCATGTGCTTGGAGTATTGCTATAGCCGGCTGTAGGAGCAAAATAGGCAGCACCGTCTACTGTTTGTACTCCGCCCATTTGTACAGGATTCAGGGGGTTTGACACTGCGCCTTCGGGGGCAATTTTCATAACTTGAGGGATTCCTGATGTATAAGGTGTCCCACCAAATATAGAAGAATCGGTTAAATCAAAACTGTAACGGCCGCCGCGTTGTCTACGTCTACTGCGGCCAGCTCCACGCCTCCCGCGCCCACGCCTTGTGCCACGGCGACGACCACCACCACCCATACCGGGAAGTCCAGCCCCCATTCTAGGATTTGCAATAAAGCCAGGGGGTGTCGTGGCCATGCAAGAAGATTGGGGGACAACTGTTTGGCCAGCGTCTATTCCAGGGATAATAGGAGCGCCAAAAGTATACGAGTTTCCAAGACCTCCTCCATTTTGTGTATTTGTACGCATCGCGTCCTTCTGCCTATTATTTAGAAAGCAATTCCGAAATACAGTATCCCTTAAATTCAGCACTCCATTTTGCTGTAACCCATGTCTCACCTTTTTGCATGGCTTGTCGAATATCTCTACTGAGAAAGAATTGTTGTACAGCGGCTTTTCCAATGAGAACTCCGTCTTCTCCAATAAGATTGTATACATCGGGCAATGAATCAATAGGGGAGAGGCGAGCTTTTACTCCTGCAAGCGCAGGCGCAGGGGCAGGCGCAGGCACAGCGGCAGGCACAGCGGCAGGCACAGGGGCAACCCTATCTTGTTTGAGGCCTGCGTGGGCTTCTGCCGCTTTTACCTGCACTTCTAGAAACCAGACCATACGTCTCCGCCCTACCATTTCTGGAATAAATTCCACGCTATGGCATGTATCCCATGACTTTTTTTCCGCAAATTCTTGCATTGACATTGGCTGTGAAATACTTGCGAATATACCACCCAGAAGACGGGCATCTGGAACCCAATGATACTGAACGAATTCTTTGAGGCGTTCGCGGCGGGCGGCAAAGCCTTCTGATTGGATGATTGCCGCTCCCTTCCACATCCAGACATCTTCTAAGCGGAGAGTGTGCAGCACATCGTCAAGTGTTGCGACAAGTACTGAGCCACCACCTTCAGAAACGGCAAGGGAGACGCGCATACGAAGAGTATTGCCCCTATAGTTTCTCTGGCCATCTCTGCCACGCCTGGATTGTAGAAAAATGGGGGGGATTCCAGGAAGAAATACGACAAAACCTGGTTCTGCGCGGCCCTCATTTTCCATCACGTAAAATGTGCCCTTTTTCAATGGTGCCTCGGCGCGCTGAGGGTCGAGCCGCTGCCGAATCACAAGGTCTTTTGAGCATGATTCCACGAGCTTGCGAGCAAGGTCCTGGGATGATGCTGGGGCATATTTTCGTTTGACGGCGTGAATTTCACGGTGGCTATTACGAATACTACCATGTGAAAGTCCTTGTGATTCCATTCTATATATATGTGGCAAGGATTGCTTAGACCGCTATGCAGTCGCATAAGTGGTTCCCTTATGCAGTCGCATAAGTGTCTTCTGAGTTCAAATCATTCGCAGAGACTTTCCCCATAAAAAGGGCACCATTCTGTGCAAATTCGGGAGAAAAGGGGGACTCGGAAGTAAGCCCTTTTGCATTTCCAACACCAGAACGGTCAAGATTTCGCGTACCAGTATTATCAGGACCAGGACCAAAAGACATTTCAGGGTGCCGCATTGAATCCTTTATTGGCGCCTCCATATTTTTATCATCATAGGGGTCCATCGGCTTTTCTTCCGGGGATATTGTTGGCGCGGCGCCCTGCAACGGTGCCACATTTGGTGCCCCAGGCCCCCCAGGACTTACCGTGCGCGGTTCCTGAATAGGTTCCGCGCGAACAAGAGGAGCAGGGGCAGGAGCAGAAAGTGCTGGCATATTTAGGACCGTAGGTTTTGGCACAAACGTTTCTATAGGAGAAGTGCGAAACCATGACGGTCTATATGCCTTCAGCAAAATATAAAATACATAACAAAATATGGCAATAGTCACGGCCAAAGTTAAAGTACTAAACATTCTGGTGCTAGAGAGGAAAAAATAGGGCGACTAAAACCCCCACTACTTCTTAGAAAGCCAGGGCAGGCAGCCGGCAGATGCAATCTCCCCCAGCGAAAGAGCCGCCATTGCCAGTTTTTGTTCCGCCGCAGGAAGCTCTGATACAACCCATTTTCCCAGCAGAGTGGTGAGACTATGATACAACTCAATACAATCCTCCTTCGTTTTAAGTTTATTTGTGGAACTTGCTTCCGTAATCAGCGCAATAAGCTTCTTCTGCATGGAAGAAAGACTGAGCTCCCCAGGAATATCTACAAGAATTTTCTCAACACTAGGCGCAACTACAGGGTGAACTACGCGAGTGACAAGGCTCCCTGATGCATCCATCTGTATCTAGTCTAGTAAGAGTATTTAAACTGCCGCCCGCTGAATCCGAATATTCCATCCAGTAATTTGAATAAGACCCGACTCAAATGAACCTGTGCACTTGTACACTTCTGATGACACTATATCATGAGGAACCCAGTCCTCTGGCATTTCTTCCCCAGTTTCTATAACATCTTCGCCGAGCCTGGAACGCTCCAGCAACCTCCAACATTTCCAATCACCATCAAGTAAAAATCCTACGTAGATTCCTGCATCATAAATAAAAAGTTCTTTATCAAACTTTCCTTCTGCATTTGTAGGTGTCCAGCTGCAAGTAATAGGCATTCCTGGATGTACTATCATGTAACTTGTTTATGTGACACGGTAAAATTTGCAGGATTAAAGGGGTGTGAGTAAGTTACAAAAGAATGTCAGCCAAAAAGTCGGTACAAGTTCTGCTACTTACGCATAAAGCAGAAGTAAAGGAGGTTGCACTCGTGACTGCTGCGAATGGCTCTATTACGCTGTCAATGCTACAGGCTCTTCTTAAAAAGAAGGAGGTGCCGACAGTTCTGGGCAACTATAAATTCAAGTCCCAGTACTTGTATCTTTTCGGTTATACGGCTGGAAAGGCTGGTACGGAGAATAAACATGAGTTGCCGCCTCCCTATGATTCTACGGTATGTTTCGGCGACATTATTCTCTTGGCGACAAAAGATTCCAAGAGTTGGACGACGCCTGTTCCTCTAAAAATGTCAGATTACGAAACATTCTACACGCGCGCCTTTGGCGGATTTGAAGAGTTGAACTCAGACGAGGAGGATGAAGAGGAAGATGTGGAAGTAGAAGAGGCTGAAGAAGCCGAGCCAGAAGAAGAAGTGGAAGTGGATGACGAGGAGGGTGAAGAAGTAAATGAAATAGTAGAGTGTGAAGAAGAGCCAGAAGTTGTTGTCCCATTTGTAAAAAAGCGGGGAAAGCGCGCCGCTCCTGCCCCGGTGACAGGCGGGGCTGCCCAAGTGTATTCTACATATCTATATGTGGCACCTGGCGAAGAGTTAAATCAAGAAGATTTTGATGCACCTTATGACACTTCTAAACTAAATCCGGAGAGGACCAAGAATATTCGCGCATTAAAGCTTCTCTTTACCAATCATTTATCTGACAAAGAAGTGGATGAGCTAGAACGCTGCATTTATAATATGGCAATCCGTACTGCAATGCGCCGACACATTGGTAGAACATGGGCATACAATCCATTTGTTGAAATGTACTTTATGGAAGCAAAACACATTTCCGCGAATTTGCATCCTGGCGCCTATGTTCAAAACACGGAACTCTTTGCCAAATACAAGGCGGGTGAAGTGAGTTTTAAAGAGATTTCCGAGATGGATTCCTACCAGTTATTTGAGGACCGGTGGAAGGACAGTTTCCTACAACAGCAAATCCGCGAGAAGAGGCAGTTAGAGGGAAATATGTCAATGGCGACAGACCGGTTCCTCTGCAAGCGTTGTGGCAAGAGGCAGTGCACTTATTACGAGTTGCAGACACGTTCGGCAGATGAACCCATGACAGTCTTTATTACATGTCTCAACTGCGGAAAACATTGGAGGCAATAAATGCCGCGACGAAATATACATGACAGATTGCCTTATTAAAAAAGTAGGGGCGGCAAAAGATGCATTCCCTATGATGTCCGAATTCTCAGAAATGTTTTCCGAGAAGGGTATACGTACAGTATTTTTTAGCATTGGTTCTTCCAAATCTCCTCTTGCCGATTTAGAGATTTCAGAAGCAATAGGGTGCCCTGTGAATATTTTTCCTCTAGAAGAATCTGATGCAGAGAACTGGAGGGCAGTAGGGCCCTGCTTGAAGGATAGGACGGCAAGTGCCTCTCCATTTTTAGAGGGGGTGGATAAGGTCTGGGTTTTACCGAAAAATATTCGTCTGCGCGAATCGCTTCCTTGGTGGGAAAATGGCTCGATTAGGATAGACGGAGTTGAAAAGACCACGCGAAAAGTGGAGAATGTTGTGAGTGAAGTATGTGCAGATGTGAAAGTGAAGAATGGCGAGCAACGTATTGATATTTTAAAGATTGACACGGGTCGTCATATGGAGGCTGGATTTATTGGAGCCATTTTAAATTCTGGATTCCGTCCCGGCATTGTCTTAGTAAACTGGACGGAAACTCCTGACTCTAATACAAGTACTACCATAGCAGCAGGTCATCTCCAGAACTGTGGATACGTACTTCTGGGTAAAGAGGGAAACAAATATCTGTATTATTACGTGGATGACGACCTCTACATTACATGCAGTTGGGAGAATATCACAATGTTAAATCCTATTGTATCAGAAATAATTCGTGCATATAAAGATAAAGTGGTGCGAGATAAGACGAAAACTCTCAATGCAAAATAGGAATGCTCTCTAGCAGACAGTTGTTCTCTGTTCTAATTGAAAAAAGAGAGTTCCTTGCACGAATGCGTTTAAATATAACGGGGCGGCGTGCATATTCTGATTCAACTTTCATTGCTAGGCAGAGACAGCGCCTGGCAAAATCAAAAATAGAGGAATGTCTTGTAAATACATTGGTAGATACGACTACTAATGCATTTAATCCGGTTGACATTATATTTGGTAAAAAGTAGTTGCGGTGAGCAGTATTATAGAATCATTAAATCCGAAAGGCGCCAATATTCAAAGGTTCCATCGGGCATAGGCCTCTTTACAATAAAGGGAAGGCGCCTCTGCTCTAGCTCCAACTTTGCAATCTCCAGAGGCTGTGTCATGTATTCTGGGACGGTGACAAAGGGGCGCGCACCATTCGCGAGTTGATTTGAGCGTGTACCCAAGATTTTGGCGCGTTCATATACAGTTAAGAAGGGAGGGCTCTGATGATTTGGGTCGGTGGAGCCGTCTGGCGGAGCAGATTGCAGAGGAACTTTTGGAATAATAGTCTCTGCATAATCCATGATTGTATCTGGATGAAACTTGTAGAGGACATCATGGGGTTCACCGGATTCTACTGGTGCCTCTTCTCCTTCAATTTCAAGGTCTGGCTCAAAATCCTCTAGAGCATCTGCTGCAAAGATTTCGTCAGCATCAGCCATATTCTAACTATACTATTTATAGGCATTCATTAAATTTTACCGCGGACTCGCCTACAGTTGTGCGGTAAGCTTTTTAAGTCCACCCCTCAAAGGGGTACACTTGAATTAGCACAGCACGGTAAAATTGTAGGGGGCTTATGGAGTTTAGTTATTATATTAATAGAGATGTCGAATGCATTAGTTGAGAATGTTGCGGAGAATATGCTGGAGGAGTCGAGTGTAAAGGTATATACTGCCTTTGACGAGATGAATCTACCAGAGTCCCTTATGCGCGGGATTTATGCAAATGGTTTTGTAAAACCTTCTGATATTCAGAGCAAAGGTATAATGCCCATTAAAGAGGGCAGGGACCTTCTTGCGCAAGCAAAGTCTGGTACGGGCAAAACGGGTACGTTTATGATTGGTGCATTGAGCCGAGTCGACCCCACACTAAAGAGGGTTCAAGTAATGGTTCTTGCACCTACGAGGGAGCTTGCTCAGCAGATTGAAGGTGTATCAAAGGCTCTAAGTCAGTATATGGGGCCCGCTGGGGCAAATGGGCAGTCGACTCCTTTGAATGTATATTCTGCTACGGGTGGTGGACCTGTACGCGATGACAGCAGGGAACTTGACAGGGGGTGTCAGATTCTGATTGGCACGCCAGGCAGAATCTATGACCTTATGAATCGCAAACTGTTGAACAGGGACAATATTCGCCTTCTTATTCTTGACGAGGCTGACCAGATGTTAGAGGACCGATTTAAGGAGCAGGTGATGTGCATACTTGCACTGGGATTCCCAAAGGAAACGCGTGTTGCTCTCTTCTCTGCAACAATGGACGAGGCTGTGCGAAATGTCGCGAATAGTCTTCTGCAAAATCCAGTGAAGATTCTTGTAAATCAGGAGGGTGTGCAATTAGATGGTATTAAGAACTATTATGTAGTAGCGGAGCGAGAGGATTGGAAGGTGGAAATTTTGGCTGATTTATATCAACGTTTAACTATTAATCAGGCGTTGATTTATTGCAATCAGCGTAAGAAGGCAGAGATGCTCGCAGAGAAAATGGCGGCGCAGGGATTTCCCCTTTCGGTTATTCATGGCGAGTTAGACAAGAATACGCGCGCAACAAAAATGAAGGAGTTTCGTACGGGCGCAGTTCGTGTAATGATTAGTACGGACCTTCTCTCTCGTGGTATTGATGTTCAGCAAGTATCCCTTGTTATTAACTTTGAGCTGCCTTCTCAGAAGGAGAGTTATATTCACCGTATTGGTCGTGCTGGGCGATTTGGCCGCAAGGGTGTGACAATCAATCTTATTGACCCTGCAGAGCTGAATGTTCTTCAGGAAATCGGGGAGCACTGGAAGATTCCTATGGAGCTCTTGCCAGAGGATTTGTCAAAACTCCCTATGTAAAGTGTTGCACTCTACTCATGGGATGACCGTATGTCATGACGACACATGGGGCATCTTACACTTCGTGTGAACCATGTATCAATACATGAAGTGTGAAATGCATGTTGGCAGTACACTATTTTTCTAATGGATGCGCCTACTTCATATGCTTCTTGGCATATGGAGCAGTCACCTCTTACTGCAGCTGTTAATAGTACTGTGTTCTCATTAATCACCTGTTGGCTCGGGCGCACAATAACATTTTCCGTTGCGGCTGTTGCGGCTGTTGCGGCCGTGGCAGCGGCAGCGGCTGTGGCCCCTGGAAATAGCATTCCAATAATAGAGTTTGTTGAAAGATTTAGACGAGGTAGAAAGATTTCATTAAGAATATTCTGCGCCTCTGCTATATCTGCAGCATGGGGGGTCGTATGAACATTATGGCGATGATGAGTATGGTTATGCTGCCTTATATATTGCTCCCTTCCACGACTAAATAGGTCGTATCTCTGCCTCACTTGTCTCTGCACATATTGAAGAAGGGATGGAACGTTCTGAAACACTTCTGGAGTATATAGTATTGCGGGAAAATGTGTGTGGATTTCATCCAAAAGGGGAGAGTTATAAAGAGGCTGGGGAGGTGACGACATTTTTTACTACAAGCCGTATGAAATTGAACTGGATAAATTTTACTTATTCGATTACACGACCGGATGTCTGCTGAAACAAATGTACAAAGCAGTGGCGGTCTTATTAACATGGGTCTCACATGTTACGGAAATGCAGTAATGCAGAATCTGCGGCACTTGTCAAAACTTAAATGGACATTAGAAGAGGGAAAGTACAATACACTCTTTAAAAAGGGAGACAAGGTGTCAAAGGAGAGGCTGCTTGACCAGCAGTTCACTGCGGCCTTTGCGGAAGTAGTACAATTTCTTTGGAAATGCAAGAGGGGGCAGAGTGTACGTCCTGGAAATATGTGGACGTCATTGCGTCATTCGGTAAAGGACACACTCTTTGAAGATTTGGCACAGACAAAATTCCATGACAGCCACGAGTTCTTTCACTTTGTAATCGAAACTGTTCATCGTTCTATGATTCAGGAAGTGGATATGAAAATCATTCGTCCACCCCCAAGTACTACACAGGAGGCACTTATACACAAAGCATTGGAATCATGGCAGAATCACTTTTCGAAAGAGTATAGTCCTCTGATTCATATGTTTTACGGCCTATTTCACCAAAAGACTACTTGTCAGGGCTGCAAGAATGTCTCGCATCGCTGGGAGCCATTCAACTCGTTAAAGGTGCCCGTTCCATCTGACTCTGCGGCGACCGAGCCATTCGATTTGATGGATGCACTCAAGAAAGAGTTGTCAGAGGAAGAAGTTATTGAAGAATATGTCTGCGAGAAGTGTGGTCCTCCCAGGAAAGTTGCAAAGAAGACAATGGCAATATGGAAGATGCCATCGGTTATAGTTTTAAATCTGAAGCGTTTCGGCAACGATGGCAGGAAAAATCAGAAGCCCCTGAAGCCGATTTCGCAGTTTCCTATTGAACTGAGCGCGGTTTATTCAGAAGAAAGTCCGGAACGTAACACGGGGATTCATTACACTGTAAGGGGTGTAGTGGACCATCATGGGAGTCATTTGGCGGGGCATTATACTGCACAGTGTAAAAATCCCAGTTCCAATAAATGGGCAATATTTGATGATGAGACCGTTACAGAGATACCCGCCCCTGTATATGGTTCTTCTACCTATATGCTCTTTATGGAACGGACTTAGAGGATGTTGGAAAATCCCTCAATATTTCCAGAAGAAAGGAATACGGTTTGCACGGGACCCATCATTCCATTTTTTCCAGAAACGCGAAAATGAATATGGGGTTCCAGGCGTCCATGTATTGGTACGGTATATGGCTGAGGCGTCCCTCTAAAACGAAGAATCGCATTTCCTTGTCCATCTGCAACTGCTACTCCGGAGTTCTCATACTCATCATATGCTTCTTCCCAGCTCGGCAGAGTCTTACCTTGAGTTGGATTTGGCTCTGTAGCCCAATATACCACTTTGGCATTAGGCGTAGTTTTTATACTTACTTGGTCATTTGCACTTTGTGGAGTTTTTTGTTGAAGAGAGCCTCCAGGAAGAACAGTTTCTCCTAGAAAAGGCAGATACATGTCTTTGGAAAAGAGAAGGGAGAATGCCGCTAATCCAACCGCGATATAGACCCATTTTGCATGGCGTGGAGGGAAAACCAGACGAACTAAATCTTGCCCAGTCGTTCCTATAGAAAGCCAGTTGACACCACCTACAAGAACTAGAAAAATAACAAGCATGTGGAGATATTTCATATAAATCATTGTTCCAGGGCTCTTCTCACTCCAACTCATTTCTATATATTATATAGAAAATGAGTGGTTGTGCATTAAAACGTTGGGGCACAGGCATACCTTGTACACGTGAACCTGACACGGCGGCAAAAAAAGAAATGGCAGAGAAACTTGCAATTATGCGCGCGGAAAGGGAAAAGCAAGATACAATGTGGTTACAGCCCGCCGCGCCCTCTGCAGAGAAGTCTCAGAAGCAGCCGCTTCCTCTCAAGTATACATCTTCATGAAACTCTGGTCCTGCGTTTTCTTCTTAAGAAAGAGGTCAACGTGCGATTTCTTCACAACAAAAGGCAGCTTGAAATCCGGAATGTGAAATGGCAAATCTTTCGTATTGAAGATGCGTAGCATATTAATCTTCTGTACGACTGCCTCCAGGCACCTCTTAAGCTCCCTTACACCCTTCTCCTCCGACGCATAAGTTGACAGAATATGCTCAATAATCTCGGAGCTAATATACACCTTTTCATCGAGACTAACTTCTCCAAGGGCAGCAGGAAGCAGAAAGTTCTGGGCAATGGCCAACTTCTCTTTTGCGCTATAACCATTCAGCTCAATAACAACCATGCGGTCCATCAGTACGCGGTCAATCTTGCCCAAGTCATTTGCAGAGAAGGCAAAGAGAATCTTGCTCAGGTCAATCGGTACGCCACTCAAATACTTGTCCTCAAAATCCGCGTTCTGTACGGAATCTGTAAGGTGCACGAGGAGATTCTGAATCTCCTCGCCTTTGGCCGTGCTGCTAATCTTATCGAGCTCGTCAAACATCAGAAGCATTGACATAGACTTTGCCGCAATAATGGAATTTACAATCTTGCCCGCATGAGACCCCTCATACACAAGCTGGTGACCAACGTAACTGCTTGCATCAGAATCACCGCCGAGCGAAATGAACTGAAAGGGCCACTCGAGCGCCTTTGCAATACCATTCTTGATGAGACTTGTCTTACCAATGCCAGGTGGTCCAGCGAGAAGAAGGGAAAGGCCTCGCGCAGAAGGATTGGTGATTTTGCTGGCAATAAACTGGAGAATCTGAATCTTAGCCTCTTCCTGACCATAAATGGACTCTCCCAAACAACGCCGCGCTTTTTCCATGAATGCCGCGCAGGTCTCAGGGCCATCCGAAAGTTTCACAGGAATATCCTTATAAATGCCAAGGGGGAGAGACGCAAACTTCTCCAACCAAGCCCTCTGTTTATAGTACTCACCTGTGCCAGGGTCCAGGCTCTGCAGTGAGTTATACTTTGCCAGTACATCTTTCTGCGTATCCGGCGACAGCTTCATAGACAGGATTTTGAACATCATAGACTGCTTGTTTGCATCAGAAGTCGCCTTGCGGTCAAGAGTCTGCAATAACTCCGTCTGTTTTTCGGAACTCAAGCGCTTGAATTCGTCAATCTGGTCATCAATACCGCCCTCCTCAAAAGGCTGTGTAATAAGCTCAACAAACTTCTTTACAGATTCGGACTCCTTTTTCATATTATGCCGCTTTGGAGTAGTCCAATCTGCCTGCTCTTCGCCCCCACCCCCAAAACTAATAATGAGCCCGCCGCGATTGGAGGACCCTTCTTCTTCCTCATCCTCATCCTCGTACTCCTCCTCGTCCTCATCCTCGTCCTCCTCCTCGTCCTCATCCTCTTCCTCTTCCTCCTCATCTTCTTCCTCTTCTACGATACGAGTCTTGGGCCGCGCCTTGCCCATAAAACCTTTCTTACGTGGAACGACAACCTCTTCTTCAGAAGATTCTGATACAGTCTTCTTAGAAGCGCTACGTTTTGCAGCATCCTTCTGGATTCGTTTCTTTGCGCGAACAGCTGCTGCACGAGCAGACCTACGAATCTCCTGCTTTTCCTCGGCAGTCAGGCGAGAGCTGTCACTAGGAGTCTCAGTTTCAGAAGTATAGCTCTCATCCTCATCAGAGTATTCAATGAGACCGCGAATATTCCCCCTACTGTCTACACTGTCATCATCATTTCCGCCACCCCCCTTCTTTTTTTGCATCGGCTTCTTTCGATCCGGGGCTTTTGCCCTAGGCTCGGTAGACTCCTTCTTTGCATTCTTGGAAGTGTATTTCTGAGGCATCTAATACAAGTATATGCTTTTAGCCGACTGTAAAAAATGCGCGGGTGAAATCCGACCTTAAATTTTATCGTTTACCCGCACCACGTTTGCGTGTAATATTCTTTGCCGCCCTTTTAACTTTCTTCACGGCGCGGCCCACTCCACGTGTAATACCGCCGACAGCCTGGTTAGAGTGCCTGGCCAGGGAGCTGCCGACGCCCTCTACACCCTTAAAGCTCTCCTTTACGATTTTTCCCGCAGTATTTCCCAACTTCTGTGCAGACTCGCCAGAGAATTGAAAAATATGCTTAATAGGGCCCCAGAGCATTGTAAATAAGCCACCAGAAGATTTTCTTGTTCCACGTGTCCTTGGCATTTCTACATAGAATGAAGATTATCTTTGACATCCATCAAAAGACACCTTGATTTACTGGAAATACTGCAATATTCGCCCTTCTTTTCAATAATATCATTGAGTACGGGATTGGCAATACTACTCAGTTTAGAGCGTGCAGAAATCAGAAAGGGAGTCTGGCCCATTTTAAATACGCGGGACATCCGAAGAAGACAGTCAATGTATTCCTCTATAATCTCAATATTATCCGGAGTATTACGTAGCTTGATTAGAACATCAAAGATGCGGACAAATGTCTGTTCAAGATAGCTGAGTTTAATTATTTCAAGCAGGGCCAGCTCCGCAATAAACTGGCTATATCCTTGGCGAAATCTCTTTTCAACACTCTTCTCCTCACAACCCTCTTCCACTTCATCAAAGATGGAAAGGTAGTTGTCCTGAAGGCTGTACATCTCGTCAATAATAACCGGATAGCGGCTGGAGATTTCACAAAGCAGCTTTGCATAAAGGCTGCAGTAGAGCTCTTCAGAAGCCGCTTTCTTAAACACCATTCGCATGAAATCGCGTACCATATGCGCAAGGTCGGGCTCACCAGAACCCAGAATCTGATAGAGAAACTCGCGAATCTCTACGTATGTTCCAGGACTGAATTTATTGAGCTTTGAAAGGAGAATATTATTCAGAATCTTGTCCTCTACCGGTTTAGAAGAATCTTTAAACTTCGACTGATATCTAGATGACATATATGTCCCTGCCATCTTTGCATTAGGTGTAAAAGGTTGTTCTGAAGGAGTTGTAGGGCTTGCAGAACCAAGTGATTTTGAGGAATTCACTCGTGTAAATGAATGCTGGGACGCAGATGACGAAAGATTATTTCCGCGAAAAGCTGGAGAAGAAGAGCCGGCCGCATTAGGACTTGCTCCAGGTGTTCGGCGCCACTCGATACTTGTACTACTCAACTCGCATAAATCGCGAATAGAATTAATGGCGGCACATATTGCGGGAGAAGGTTTTAACATTGTGGGCTGAAGAGCAAGAATGGATTGAATATACTGGCTCGAAGACATTTCTATAATATCTAGGCGACTAACCTTAAGTTCCCCTGTCCCTTATTTAATTTTACCCCGCGGTTTACACATAAAAGAAGATTATATCTATTGAAAAGAAATGGCAAGCATTGGAGATACTATTGCCGCCGGTCACAAGATGTTACAAGATTCTAATCTCCAGGAGTTTGGAAAAACTCTGGGATGCACTCTTGAACAAGTAACTCCCGATCTACAAAAAACAATCGCATCGGCAATTGTAACTACGCCGGCAGTTCTTATGGGACGGCAACATACTATATCTTATTTACGTGAAAAAAGTGGCGCAGCCCAGTTCCTTTCTTCGTGGAATAAACGCTTTCAACGCGTCGCCAGTATTGAGAAGGATCTTGCTCCCTTTTTCGGAGACAGTGGTACGGACAAGGATTCTCTTGAAGAGGATGCTATAGGACAACTGTCTTTTCAGGGAGACATGTTCAAGCCGCTCAATCATGCCCCCTGGCTATTATTTGTACTCTCGATGTTCAAGATTTGGGTCGTCCCCACAATGACGGTACTCTTGCCGATTATTGTATGGATTCTCCCTTATTTTATTCTACGATTTGTATACAATCTTCCTATAACACAAGACCAGTATGTGACAATCCTACAGGGATTAATGTCTGGAAACTTTGCCATTCCCGCTCTGAATGCGATTCGGGGCGAGGCGGAGCCGAGCCCCCTAACCCTAAAGAGTGTTTTCCAATATGGACTCTTCGCTTTTACTTTCGCCCAGAGTATGATTCAGCCTATACAGAATGCCATGCACCTTTACAAGACAGACACAATCACACGAGGAATCGGCGAGAAAATCCTGGAGCTCCGCGGCATAGTACAGGATTTTCGGAAGGACCTGGGGAATTTCAATGGTATTCATGTAAAACTCAGTTGGGGCATTCATCATGTAGAAGAGACGGACTCTAGAAGAGCATTCATGCTAATCCAAGAATATCCCACTGTAATCCATACGATTCTCACGGATTTGGCACATCTTGAAATAATGTGGCGAATTTCTCTGACTCCTCTTCTAAATCCGGTAAAGTTTGTTCGTAATGCCCTTGCTCTGAAAGACTGCACGGATATTTCTCTTGACACGGCAACACCCGTATCATCTTCCGTGGAACTCGTAGACACGGGGAAGCCCCATGCCATTTTGACGGGGCCAAATGGTGGCGGAAAATCCTCTTTTTTGAGAGCCACTCTTCAATGTGTTCTTCTTGGACACACATTTGGGTATGCTCCCGCCCTCGAGGCTCATATGCCCCGTTTTACTTGGATTGCTTCTGGAATACAGCTGCGTGACACGCCTGGTAAACTCTCGATGTTTGAGACAGAAGTCAAATTTGCCGCAGATTGTTTGGCCACGGGGAGGAAGCACGGGCCCGGCCTGGTACTCTTTGACGAACTCTTCCATAGCACAAATCCACCCGATGGTGTCAGAACCGCCACACAGTTCCTACAGCGCCTCTGGAATCAGAAGGATGTATTTAGCATTGTAAGTACGCATGTATTTCCTCTCGTATCAAGTGCTCCCGTATCAGTGCAGGCGATTTGCTGCCCAGCAGAAAGGATTGATAATGGGGATATTAAATTCACCTATAGGGTTCAGCCCGGCATTTGCATGATAAGCAGTGTACACACTGTATGGGAGAAGTTTGGCCTCGCAGAGAGGGATGAAGTGCGCTCAGAGGGATTACAGCAAAGTCTTCCCGTCAAAGAGAAAGACACAGATGCTAAGTGAGTCGCTTATCATTGGTCTTGTAGTCTTATTGCTGTGCGGTGCCGTGAGCTTCTACATTTACGCGCGCATGATGTATACTGAGAAGAAGCTTACGGTGATGGAGTCCATCCTGGTCGATATGAGGGTCGCCCTTGATTCAATAATGTCAGAGCGGCCAGGACATCCTTCAGCAATACCTATTGCTCACACTCCTGGTGGCGAAGTTCCTGGGCCTCCTGAGCAGCCAGAATCTGCTGATGTTGCCACGGATCTAAGTGGAAGCCCTGCACCCGGCGGCGAGTCAGAGGAGAAGTTCTATAGTGCAGTACTGGACCAGGCTCATGATGTTACAGCCGAGGTTACGGGGACTACTATGGAGGAGTCTACTGCCGCGACCGTAGCCCCCGTTACATTTGAGAAGATGTCACGTGCCGAGCTGGTTGCCTATGCTGAGAAGAATGGCTTTCGTGTTAAGAAGAGTATGAGTCGCGGGGAGATTGAGTCCATGTTGCGTCGTGCAGCCGCAGCACAGAATGCAACGCCCTCAACAGGAACAGAGAATGTCTCTGGATCCATGGAAGGGCCTTCAGAGAATGGCGCACCGCTTTCTGGAGATGCTACTGTGGATTCAAACGCTCTCCTTGAGTCGACTATATAATGAAATCATAAACCTTATCCTACAGCAGAGTTCATGGATGCTAAGTTATTTCGCCTTCCTACAAAGCCCGATTTTTACGCAGGAATCGGCACAGCAGACCCTTTTAACAAGGATCAGAAACAAAAGTATGGCCAACTCCCAGCACCCGACAATCGGTTCCCAGGATGGGCGGGAAAAATGGAGGATGGTCGTCTGGTAACAAACTACCAAAATAACTCTGCTTCATTTGTTCCTCCAGAAAAACAGTTTGCCACAAAAGTATGGATGACTAGAAATGGTTCTGATATTATGGACCTTATACGGAACAGGTCTTCCGAGCAGGCGGGGGCTGGAGAGGGTCTTGCCCCAAATGTTGTTCCGCCCCCGGCGTCTCTTGTCACATGTACAAAGGCAGATTGCAGTAGGGAGAGTACTCATATACGTGGCTCTATAGGAACAGAACGGGCGCCTCAGGAAGTTCCAGAATTGTTTGGTACTTGGTTTCATGAATCAAAGAGGTCTTATGTTGAGCCGAATGTGGGCATCACACGGCAGTACGAGGGTGGGCGCAATACTCCCCGTGGTGGACCCCAGCTCCGGTGACGCCTAAGCCTCTTGCTCACTATCAAAAATAGTAAATGACAGACTCTCGAAAGATTCTGGCATTTGATATTGGAATCCGCAATCTTGCCTGGTGTTTCATGGACCGTTCCACTGAAAAACCGACGATTGTTGGCTGGCAGAATTATGACCTTCTTCGCGGAGAAGGGGCAGAAGTGGCAAAAGTGAAAGTGACATGTTCCAAATGTTCCGTAAGTGCAGCATTCACGAATCCCACCGCAGATTCCCCCACATGCTCTCGTCATTGTCCCGCCTCTTACCCGCCTCTAAAAGACCTTAGCGGTGTTGTGCTAAAAAAGCTTCCCGCAATGAAAGGCCTGAAGGCCCTTGTTCCTACAGTTAAATCGGGGACAAAGGCGAAACTTGTAGAAGCTCTGCGAGGGAAGGTGTCCCTCCCTATTGAAAAAGTAAAAGTAACAAAGGCCCTTGACACAGAGTTGACCACTCTCCATGATTCGATTCGCACGTTTGTTGGGGCAAATCTTACTCTTTTTCGCCAGGCCACCCATATTTTGCTCGAGAATCAACCAGTTCTAAAGAATCCTACAATGAAGTCAGTACAGATTCTTCTTTTTGCTACTCTGCGTGACATGCTGCAGCCTGACCCGCCTGTGCTGAAACTTGTTCATGCGGGCAAGAAGATTACAGGGATGGAGACGGGCGATGCGGGCTACAAGTCGCGTAAAGATGCTTCTGAGGCAAAAGTTGTAGAGTGGCTAGAGAAGGGAAAGATTGCTGGGGCGGCGCCGTGGCTCACTCTCTTTAAGTCTCATACGAAAAAGTCGGATTTGGCCGATGCCTTCTGCATGTGTCTCGCTTAAGAGGGGGCCAGATGACGCAGCTGCCTTTGGCTAATAATTTAACAAACAATAGTAGGATGCCAGGGATAATGAGTAAAGTTAAAAATTGGTTGGCTAGGACGCGCGGTAAAACGCGCAATCATAAACATTTATACGATATTATATCAAAAAGTAGGTATAATGCAATGATGCCAGAACATAAAGTTAAATATCGGTTTTTCGAAGAAGATGGTAAATATCATCTTCTGCCAAGCCAACTATGGCCGCATGTTATTGCAGGAGAGCATTCTGTAAGGCAAAAAAAATTAAATAATAATGCTCGTGCTGCAAGGCTATTAAAAATGCAAGGGCCACCAAACGCACCCTCCCTTATTCGTTCAAAAACTAAACGTCTTCCCACATCTTCTAAAATGACACCTACTGGTTCACCATTAAGCCCCAGCACGCCGCAAAGAACTACAACTAGAAAAAATACTCCCAAAAATAAAACTAATACAGTTCCTTTTAAATTGAATGCGTACAATGATGACGTGCAAATAAAAATAAGAGAATATTTGAGAACACAGCACAAAACATTAGATGACACTTTAACAAAACTACATAGCTATAATGCAGACTTTCAAGATATGATACTGCTATATATTAGGCAAGGAAACACTCTGAAAGAGGCCTTTGATTTGGCAGACGATTTGAATTAGCACAAGACGGTAAAGTAATAAGCGTTGGTCTAAAAGAGATTATACACACCACGGTAAGAATGTCATTTACTCTTTACGTAATATTTCATAAGTTTCTGGTTCCAGAAGCTTACGAAACATTGAGCCCGAGCGACCTCGCCCACTTCCGATTTTTTGCCGTGAATGCAAAAATTCCGAAAAAGATTCCAGAACATCTGAAATCAAATGTAATAGAGGAACGCGGCCTCCCATGGTATAATCCCTTCTTGCAACATAATCGTTTTTGTGAATCAAGTGCTTTCTTTCATCTCTGGAAAAATCCTCATCTGATTACAACGGATTACATTGGCTTTTTTCACTATGATATGATAATTACAGGAGACACAATCCGTTTTTTAGAGGCGCATGCCCACGGCCCTGGTCTCCTTTTTACAAATGTCTGCCTCCCTGCCGCCCCCCAACTCTGCCAAATAATCCCTATAAATTCGTGGGGAGCTTTTGTGAGTGCCTACAATACAATGTTTGGTACGCGCTATACAATTGTAGATGTTCTGAAAGAGGACCTGCCTCTTTATCACTCTTTCGTGGTACATAGGGAGACGTTTGACAAGATGATGAGATTTGCAGAGAAAGTCATTCCATATTTATTTGAATCCATTGGATTTGACACTACGCATCTTCCCTTTATGGTCGAACGCCTTCATGGAATCTTCTTAACCTTGCAAACGCTAGATGGTCGGGTAAAACGCCTCTCTCTACCCGGCGTAACGCATGTGGATGCTCTGAAAGACCATTGGCGCGGCGCGTACTAAAGCCGTCTAAAAAGAACGAATCATTTCGAAGAAGATGGACCATCCTGTCACAATCCATGAGATGGAGGGAATTGCCGGTGGAATAGGGGGGGATATTGGTGCTTCTATGGACCTTGGTAATATCATTGAGATTTCTGACAGCAATGACCTAATGGGGCTGGGCATGTTGGCAAATCCTGGGCGGCAGAGAGGTCAAGGTGGTGGCGGCGGTGGTGGCGGTGGCAGCAATAGCTCTCAAAATCACACTGTACAATTCATTCCTAGTGGGCCAAGTGGGACGGGCCTCGCCGAGGTTGAAATTGGAAGCCTCGACACGGCTGAACCTATTACATTAAACCTGGGCTCTTCCGCACCCCAGGTTCCTGTAGACATCCAGTTTTCAAGAGCCGAAGAGGACAAGAGTACTGGTAGTTTATTCTCTAATATGCAGACGTCAACGGCACCTGGTTTTAGTCTAGCTTCTGCTCCCACGCCCCGCATGGACCCTGAGACGGAGCGGAAGCAGAAGGCCGAGATTCTGAACAAGCTGCAGAGGCTAGAGGGCAAGGGTCTCCAAGTCTCCAAGCGTTTTACAATGGATAATACTCTGGACGAAATGAATCAGGAGTATTTACGCCTGGTAGATTCCCGTAATCTGGAGGCATCTCTGCGCTTCCAGAGGCAGGCGCTCATGTCCGTCGTTACGGGTCTAGAGTGGGCCAATGGGAAATTCGACCCTTTTGATGTAAAGCTCGACGGTTGGTCAGAGGCAGTTCACGAAAATGTAGAGGATTTTGACGAGATTTTCGAAGAGCTCTACGACAAGTATAAGGAGCGTGGCAAAATGCCACCTGAGGCGCGCCTCTGTATGGCTCTGGCGGGGTCAGGTTTCATGTGCCACGTAAGTAATACTTTCCTAAAGTCCAAGATGCAGAATGTATCTGCAGATGAGATTTTGCGGAATAATCCGGACTTGGCGCGGCAATTTGCAAGTGCGGCGGCTCAGCAGGCCGGTCCTGGCTTTGGGAACTTTATGAATATGGCCATGGGTGGTGCGGGCGGGACAGCGGCGTCTGCTGGTCCTGCTCCTGGGGGTGCTGGCGCCTTCTTTGGGTCTTCTGCTCAGGCGGCGGCACAGGCGTCAGCAGAGGCGCAGGCTCGCGCGCGTGCAGAAGTGAACTTCCAGCAGGGTCTAGGGGGTGGTATGCCTATGGGTCAGATGCCCCAGCAGGTTGCGGCCATGGAGCCTCCTCGGCAGACAGCAAGACGTGAGATGCGTGGCCCCTCAGGTGTCGATGATATTCTTCGCTCTTTTGAGGAAGCGCGTCGTAATGAATCCATGGAGGGTAGTGCATTCCCCAATGTGCCGACCAGCCCCCATTCCCAGCCGGCCACTGCGGCGGCAATCGAGATTCAGAGTCTGGCCTCTGGTGACGACATAGGCAGCACTACAGAGTCCGCACGGGGGGGGCGTGGGCGCAGGCGGCGCCAGGCAGTTGGCAACACGATTAGCCTCGAGGTCTAATGGCAAACCTAGCATAAATACTTTTTCACTATGCACTCTAATGGAATGTATAGTGAATAAGCAACAAAGTACTCTGGAAGGATTTAGTTGAGAAATTTATTAACTGCCTCCATATTTGTCTTATACCAGGTTGTCATCTGTTTTTCCATAGAATCCTTCTTTTTCTCCGTTTCTTTACTCTCGTTGCTTCTACTGACTTTATCATGCAACTTCTTATAAATATCTTGTTCATCCGGAGTAAGCCCTACAGTGGGTACGGGCGCGACAGCAGGCACAGGAACAGGTTCTCCAAAGAGATAGAGGGAGCTATGTTCATTAAATAAATATCCCATAATCAAAATGAGTCCGATACTTAACCAGAAGGCGGTGAAAATGTTTCTTGTTGCTACGAAAATAACAACAAATAACATTCCTCTGCGAATCCAGGGATTTTGGAAGAACTTGTCCTGGTCTGATGTGAGGCTTGGTGCAAGATGACGGCCTCCTAAATTCAGAAGAATCATGCTCATTCCAATAAAATAAGTATTTGTATTGATACTTGTAATAAGAGCCTCTACAGGATTAAGGGCACCCATAGCAACTGCTGGAGGGGGTGGTGGAAGGGCCATCTCTACCGTGTTGTGCTAATTTTTATACCCACTTTTCCATTGTAACTTCCATATCCATTACATAAAAGAACATTGTAAATGCAATCATTATTCCAATAGAGTGATTCCACTCTGCAGCGGCAATCATACATATAACGAGAAGGAGGCGCCAAATAGGCACAGTGTATAACTTGACAAAGACCGCGGGATACACATTTTCGTAAACACTTCCCTCTAATACATTCCAAATCAGAAGTGAAAGTATAGTGGCATTTTTAAATAAGATTTCGGCTTGTGTTCCTGTATTTGAGAACCTCTGAAAAGCTTTTAAGAGCTTCATCCTACCGTCAACTGTCAAAATAAACTTATCTTGAACTATTGGTGGAATTACTGGAATTCGTATTATCCTGTATTGCAGAAGTCTTTACTTTATCGTCTTCTATTCCAAGAGGATTCTCATTCAGAATCTCTTCATTCCACCACCGCGCCTTTTTTGTTACAATCTTGATGTCCGTATCTGCCGCAGCCTGAAATCCCTCATTTAGAGTCCGGGGAGATGCAGATATAATAAGAACAGTGAAAACCGCCATTAACAGCGCATAGACCCATGAATACGTATCAGCTACTATAATTGTCAACCAAAAGAGGACAAACCTTCCAAATGCCGTATTTGCACGATATGTCAGAGAATCTGGAATCTGTCCTACATAAGTGATTCCAAGAACAAGTGCAATGCCAATATATATATTAAGAGGTTGCGCATACTTTTTAATAATATCAATAATATGTTCTTTTGCTCCTCCTTTCATTATGGGAATAGGGGGGGCACCGGTGCTCATTCTTCTCAAGAATCCTAAATAAGATTTCTCCGATTCAAAGAAGAGGAGAGGATATGGACCTCTGTACATTAGAAGATGCATTTCCAAATATAGAAACTGGAACCAAATCGAAACATAATCGGGATTCCGGGTTTCCTTTTGTGGGTGGGACAGATTCCAAGCCGAGTCGCGAAGAGCGTCGGGCTGCAAGGAAGTTGGCAAAAAGGGCAAAAGGGCCGCAGCAGCTTTACTCTGAATCACTTTCAGGGACATTGCCCGATGAAACAACAATGGAAGTTGGGGGGCCGAATTATGCCTCCTATAATGAAGTCCCAGACCCGCCCAGAACAGAGTGGAAAATAGCCCCCGATCCCGACAGGCCGGCTCTGCTGCGCATGCCAGACGTGGAAGAAATGGGTAAAGAGGGATTCCGTTTACACGGGCCTGGAGCGGATTTACCTACCTTGCCGAAGGCCAGTTGCCTCTTTTCAAACACAGGCACCCCCGCCTATTTTGGAAGGAGTGTAGACGACGATGACACCTTTATGAACTTCACATCCTCTGTACAAGATGATGCACAATATCGCCTATATCCCGATTTCACAAAAAGTGACCAGTTGAAAGGAATCTCAAAGGCCGCCTCACAGACCCTTCCGGAACCTCCTTCCAATGACACATGGAAGCCGATGACACATGGTGCAAGTTATACTGCATTTGTAAAAGGAGTCCAGGGTGGGGAAGACCCTTTGACAAAGATTGACAAAGATTGGCCGCTTCATTCTATTGAGAATGAGACAGTGAATGGGAGCCAGCCTGTAGGATTAATCGAGAATGTGAATACAAACGTTCCTGGTACTGAAAACGAGGGTGTGAACAAAAAGATGCAGCATTTGATTGGGCGATTAGAGGAACTGGAAAAACAGAGGAGACAGGATTCTCAGACGGAGATTCTGATGTTTGTTGGAACGGGCCTTTTTCTACTCGTTTCCTTTGAACTGATGAGACGACGATAAATAAGGGCGAACAAGCACAATAGTTAGAGAATCTTTAAGATGCTCTAGCAATTATGATGCAGACGCCCCTGTATTTCGACTAACTTCCCCCGCCCGAAACAATGCCTGGAGTATTATTTAGTTTTGCAATTTCACTATCGTACATTTTCTTAGCAGTTGCTGCTGCAGTTGCTGCTGCTGCAGTTTGAGCCCTTACTTGTGAAAACTTACTTAAAAAGGGGGCAGGTAGTTTTTCAAATACTTTATTTGCAGTCACTAATAATGATGAAGGGGTGCTAAGTGAATCTTTTATTGTTTTTTCCATTAGACCCGCTACTTGTGGCCCTGGCATATTTGCATTAATACCTGTGTTGCCTGGAATAAATATATCCTTATTTGTTGTTAATATTTCAACTATTGTGTCAGCTGGGTCCTTTCCTGTGACTTTTGGTGATGCAATCATAAATATTGATTCAGCATTTGGATTACTCGGAATAGGTACTGGAAAATAATCATACACTATAACTCCGCCTGGTGCCATAAAAAGTTTAGGAGTTATATCATTTGACACTTCGGGGTTATATACATCTTTTTGAGCGTCAGTTATCTCACTATACTTGTTTGCAGATGCTGCAACTTGAGATACAAACTTATCAAATGTGGGCGGGGCAGATAGATCTGCAAGCGTATTAAGATTATTATTGTTAATCCCACTGCCACTACCGCTGCCGCTGCCACTGCCACTGCCACTGCCGCTGCCACTGCCACTGCCACTGCCGCTGCCGCTGCCACTGCCACGCATTGTAGTAGTAGTTATTTTAGTATTAACAGCTACAGAATAAAAAGTAAGCTTTTTTGTTGTACCACTTGTAATAAATGTATTCTGAATATTTGCATTTAAGGTAGTAAGTTTTTTAAGATTGGCTGCAGTAAACACCCCATCAGTACCTGTAACAATAAGAGTATACATACATGCAGTCCCAGCAGTCGTTTTTTTACCATTAATAACGGCACTTGCATTATTTGTAATAAAGTCAGCAGGATTAAGCGTATCAGTTGTATATTGATTTTTAAAGATTGCAAGGAGTACACTACCACCAGTAACACCAGTATTAGCAGCAGTCATAGTTTTATTATAGCTATTAACCACATCTACAAAACTAGGACCAACTTTTGCAGTACCGGTGCCTTTTTTATTCATTATATTGAAAAGCGTAACATTAAGCGCTTTAGTGGCATTTGCTGCAGTCCTATTAGTTGCAGAAGGATAGACAGTGAACGGAGCCGCGCCACTGCCGCTGCCACTGCCACTGCCACTGCCACTGCCACTGCCACTGCCACGCATTGTAGTAGTAGTTATTTTATTATTAACAGCTACAGAATAAAAAGTAAGCTTTTTTGTTGTACCACTTGTAATAAATGTATTCTGAATATTTGCATTTAAGGTAGTAAGTTTTTTAAGATTGGCTGCAGTAAACACCCCATCAGTACCTGTAACAATAAGAGTATACATACATGCAGTCCCAGCAGTCGTTTTTTTACCATTAATAACGGCACTTGCATTATTTGTAATAAAGTCAGCAGGATTAAGCGTATCAGTTGTATATTGATTTTTAAAGATTGCAAGGAGTACACTACCACCAGTAACACCAGTATTAGCAGCAGTCATAGTTTTATTATAGCTATTAACCACATCTACAAAACTAGGACCAACTTTTGCAGTACCGGTGCCTTTTTTATTCATTATATTGAAAAGCGTAACATTAATTGCTTTAGTGGCATTTGCTGCAGTCCTATTAGTTGCAGAACTATAGACAGTGAAGGGGGCCCCACCTCCAATAGAAGAATAGTCGGTGAATGAAGGACCACCTCCAAAATGAATGCTGCCAATCTTACGCGACATGAACCGGGATCTCTTACCTGCGCGTTTACCAGCACGAGTCGTCATTCCCCTTTTGCTAGTATGTCTATTACGCCGTGTCCGGGACTTATTCCCATTCTTTTTCCTTTGTATCCGCCAAGTCTTTGGCATTCTACTATAGCAGCGTATAAAAAGGCACTATGTAGCCGGATAAAAGTTCCATCTTGGATTTTGATTCAAGAGTTGAGCATATTCCTTTTTCAATAATTCTGTTGCATCCTTAAAGTTTAATCCATTTGCTGGAATGACTAAGCGCGCAATGGTAAAGTTTACCGCGCTTCCATCCATCTCATGAAGTGCAACATTCCTAGAGTATTGATCACTAGTATAATTGAATTTAACTGCGAAATCAATCTCGGCTACACCGCCCTCGGTAAACGTTTCCAATTCTGTTGCCTTAATAAGTTTAGCAATCCCAGTATATTTGTAGGGGTCCGTTGACATTGCCGTTGTAACACCCTCTCGTTTCAACATTTTCATACTGTTAATCGTCAACAGAGTATCCATACGCATTCTATCATCATTTTTCATATGGAAATCCGCAATTTGTTTGATAAAATCTTTTACACCACTGCATTTATTTAACCATGCAATCTTATAATCTACGCGGCAGCTGCCATCCGCAATTTTCGTGAGAGCATCTGCAAGTCGCACAGGCCACGAAACTTTTGAAGGGTCTAATCCTGGATTAAATGACGCATTTTCAATAATCGTAATAGGTTTAATCTTAAGACGGCCTTCGAGGGCATACACGAGTCCCTTAATATCATCTTTTTGCATAAAGGCCTGAGGAAAATCAAGTTGCATAGTTATTCGAGTGGGTTTGCCAGTAATAAGAGGATTTCTTACTTCAATAATAGGAGGATCCGTATCATGTACGCGGGCTCTGACACCTGGCTCTAGCGGGTCCTTTGCGTCAAAATAGTTGGTAATATTTTTTTCCAAAAAGAGAAATAATTTCCCCCTTGTGTCTGTGATTTTTTCCTTCGGATATTCTATTTTATACTCGGGGGCTGGTCCAATCTGTATAAGAGAATTTACAGTGGGATTTGCAGAATTAATATCTACAAGATTAATAGTAAGTTCATAGCGTTTTGCAAATACTTCTTGTAGTATGCCTGGTGTGACTTTACTATCATTCAAAAAGTTGGCTTCCTCTTGCGTAAATAAAAGCCTCTTCCAGTTTTCCCTTGCCCCTACACTCGGTTTACGAATGGCATATAAATTATTAAGAAGGGGCACCATTACCGTATCAACATTTGCATGTAGTTTGCTCGGGTCCGCGGGACCCCATTTATCATAAAATCCGAATTTCGGTATTTTGATTCCTGCCTGAGTGGTTGTTTGATCTTTCTCAATCTTCTGGTTAAACTGTCGTTGTTGTTCTATTCTTGCACCTATTACAACAGAAGGGACATCACCATCTTTTAAAGGAGACTCAAATTTTTTTTTTTGGAGCTGGTCAGCTGACATTTTAATAAGGCTACTATCGTAGAAAAGAGAGTCGCCACCCATTTGTAGCAGTGCTCCACCCACTGAGGGGCCAGACGTACTCAGCGCTGCCATATTTGGCTGCAAGTTTGCCACAGAAGATGCCAGAGTTTCCTGGAGAGAAGGATACAAATTCATCGCCTGAATATTGAGTGAATGGATTCGCAGAAATCCAGTAATAATATTTTTAATACCCTGTTGAATAGAAGAAGGGTTCGCAGAGGAGTCTGTCAAAAGCTGTACATCTGTTTGAATCGACTTATGTATATTTGTTATTTCATTTAATAGTTGATCCGCTTTTGGTGGTGCAATAGCCACATGCCGTATTACGTGATTCCCCGTATCTACTATATATAGATTACCAGAGCGATCCATGGCAATGTCATTTGGACTTTTCAAACTAACTTGAAGCGGCCCAGTTGATGCATCCGTATTTTTAATACCCGCAGAGCCATCACCAATGATTGTCGAAGATCTCCCTGTAGATTCCACTTTTCTTATGCGATTATTCCCCGTGTCGGCCAAATACAGGTTATTTGCACTATCAAGAATCATACCTGATACAACATTGTACGAGCTAGATGAGCTGGGGCCGTCGGAAAACCCTAACCTTCCCGAACCACTAAATACACTCACACTGCCTGCGGGAGACACCTTGTAAATAGAGCCATTCATTAACGCCACGTATAGAGTTCCATTTGAACTGCAGCGTACGCATATAGGAGGGCAGGGGAAGTTTGTGTTCCACGAGGGAGTACTCGCGATTCCAGAAGTATTTATGATACGCACTTTACTATTTCTAGAATCGACAACATAGAGATTTCCCGTAGAATCAATGTCCAAATAAGTGGGAGTATTAAACTTGGCGGAATTCGCATTGCCATCGGTAAATCCGGGGGAATTCGCATTGCCGCAGAAAGTTGTTACGGATTTGGAGGCAATATTTATCTTTTTTATAGAAGACGCGTCTGCAATATATAGATTCCTTCCCGCAAAATCCATGACTAGGCCGCGGGGAGAACTGAATGTTCCATTTGCCTTGTTTTCCGCATCCGCACCCGCAAACAGAGTAGTAATACCATTTGAAATCCTTTTTATTACACTATTTGCAGTATCTGAAACATATATATTACCGCTAGAATCAATGCAAATATTTTTAGGAGTGTTAAAGGCTGCCGCTGTAATAGGCACGCTGAACTGTTGTTGGGGGGTTGTTCTTACAGGGGTCAAGGATGCGGGCCTGTAAATATTGGGGAGATGTCCTGCAGTGCCTTTGCCGGCGTAGGTAGTAACAATAGGAGTAGAAAATGTAGTGGCAGCAATAGCATCAGACGAACCTATTGTGGTGGCAACAGGGTTTATTGCACAACCTGGAGGGGCCGCAGCACCAGTGGCAGCGGGAGTGGCAGTGGCAGTGGGAGCACCAGTGGCAGCACCAGTGGCAGTGGCGGTGGGAGCACCAGTGGCAGCACCAGTGGCAGTGGCAGCACCAGTGGGAGCACCAGTGGCACCAGTGGGAGCCATTACAATAGCGGGGGGAAGGGGGAATGTTACGGGAAAAATCTGGGTATAATCACCTGGATTTGGAGGAATAGTTTGGTCAGAGTTACTTCTATCATCAAATGTTATGAAGTTAATTCCATCAATTGAATATTCTAATTTCCAACGGTTAGGTGTTCTATCACGAGCATCTGCTACTCCAAACTTATATGCATTAAATCTTGTAGGTACACCTAAAGCAAAAATTACTGCTGCTGGATTTTGACTTCCCGTGCCCCTAGGAAACCAGGGAAAATATTTTCCAATATTATTTCTTTCATTTAATAGATTTTGTGGGCCACCGTCATTTGCTTGCGCAGTAGTTAATGGAATTCTGTCAGTTGTACCGACTGTAACAGGATATACTACCGTATTCGCGGGCCATGGCCAGATGGTGGAAGTCCCGTTTACAATTGAAAAAGATGCCATTGCATAATCGGTTCCAACCCCCCCTATTGTTTTATTAACAGTTAGGCGAATATGTGTTACAGCTGGTGTATCATTACCTCCCTCCAAATCACGCTTTGCCACATTTTGAACTTTCCGTGTAGTGGAAAAAGACCGCTTTGCCCGTTTTGTTTTTTGCTGGGCCCCACCACCCTGAACACCAACTATAGGGGTTGTCCCACCTGACAACATCGAATCTGACGGATTATAGCCGGGTGGAGGAGTATTCATGATGTCCCCGTATCTAGTCATAATGCCGAAAAAAGGCTTAAGAACTTTACTCGAACAAATCTAGACTCTATGGACCCGCTTGGTGAACTCTCAAGTGTCCGTGTTGACCCTGACCCCCAGACTCGTCGCAGAAAGATTCATTGCAAGCAAGAACTCGTAGTAAGCAGTCTTCAACGATTTTATTCTGCGCGCGAAGATAAAGGAGAGGTCTTGAAGTTACTAGAGGGAACATCCGAGATTTCTCTGCGACTCATCGACTGGTTTGTCACAAACTATGCAAAACAGCACAATATTTCCTATATTTATCAGAACCAGGAATTTCTAGTGTATACAAATTACAAGTCACAACTAAAGGCATACAGTAAAAAACTGTTCGATCCCTTTTGTCGGCGCGAGCGTATTATGTTTCAAATTCAAGGCTATCCTATGTTCCAAACCACAGTTGGAAAACTCAACTTTTTTCGTTGGGCAATCGAGAAAGGGGTACTCGACTATATTAAACTGAATCTCGTAACCATTGAGAAGGCAATGAATGCCAGCGTGAAACAGCAGCAGAAAGAACGCAAGACTGTATCCGAGAGCACCACGACAACTGCTACAACCATTGTAAGCAGGACAAGTACTCGCAAAAGAACTACTTCATTAATTTCCCCAATCTCTACATTAATGCAGAAGCATGAGCATGAAGTAGAAATTAGATTTGATTAGGTTGCGCGGGGCCAATAACTGTTCTCATTATACTTTCATCCACTGAACCTAGTGCAGAACGGCCTTCTTCTACAAATGCGCTCCCACTCCCGCTCCCACGAACGCCGCCGCGATATTCCTTCAAAAAGTCGTCCTTTTTTGGCTTCATTATTTCATACGCCTCCAGGCTCGCCTTCAAATCTTCTTCAGAGGAACCTTCTGGCATCCATCTGCTCATATAGCCGCGCTGCAAGAGCCGCTTTGATTCTTCGAGGCCCCTGTCAGCCTCTTTTTCTTCATACACTACGTTTCGGATTTCGCGAATCATATTACGCGGGTCACGAGTAGGATCATATCTGTCGAAATAAGGATTCGTTGCAAGTGAAGGTCCATCTGCAACGAATGGCTGCGACTGCCTGTAATCACGCTTGTCATTGCGGCTGGCCTGGGGTGCCATATCATAAGAGACGGGGCTGAGAAGAGGTGCTGCATCTCTTATAGTACCCCCCTGTAGAACGGGAACAGTCGCCTGCCACGCCTCGAACTGGCGAGCATTAATAGCGTCCATTGTTTGTCCCTCTCGTCGCATCCGGACTTGCATCTTTGCCGGTGGTATACGAACCTTACCAGCATATTCAAGGGGGTTGAACATCCTTGTCTAAAGAAGAATGAGATTGTACCTTTAATAGAGTGCGCAATGTACCTCGTACCGATTATTCAAGTAAAGCAGGCGGGGACAGATATTGTGAAATTCTGGGTCTTCTTGGAACGTAATGGAAATCATCTTATACATTTGGAGGGACCAGATGCGCAATGGCGGGAAGCGGCCAAAACATTTTCATCCGAGAATGGTCTCAGCCTCCTGGAAGAACCTCTGCAAATAGGCGATTATGTTTATATTCACGTGGATTCTGCAACAAAAGATTTAAACCTCTTTTATACATGGAGAGAGACGCCGCCTGGGACACCTCTAAAAGAAGTATGGCGCCCCCTTCTCTGGATTTCCGATAAAAATCACGAAGACCCCCTCGGAGTAAATACAATGTTAAAGGAGATTTCTCTTGGTGAACCCACCCACAACGCGTACTCAGTCTTACATACGTGGCACAACGCGTCTCGCCAGATTGCTACGACACCTTAAGCCTTGCGTATATAAATATATAGAATGGCGACTAATCGCAATAGAACATTTCGTAAAGGTGCAAATGACCTTAGTTCTAACCCGATTGATTTCGGAGAAAATGAGCCTCTTCAGCGGCTGATTGAGCAGGAGGCAGATAGTGCATATAAGAAGCCGTGGCATCGTCTGGAGCGTGGTTTGCGAATGAATCGTATTCGGGCTTTTGTAGACGACTTGGCGCAGAAGCGTGCCTTTAAGGACACGGAGAAGCAAATGCTGCTGGCACTTCTCATGAAAGCGCTGGATAAGAAACTGCTGAACTCAAAGACTGCTGTAGAGTACAGTGCCGAAGAAGAGTGTATAAAGGAAATTAAGCCGCTTGTTATGCATGAGTCGGCGGATGGAAGTATTCTGTTCCAGCTTCTTGAGAAGCGAAATGCCGTGACATTCCGAAAGAGGGGAGCGGGGCAGCCACAACAGGAGGTGCAAGAACAAGTTTAATAGTGGGGCGTCTGACGGTGTGCAGAAGTAGAGAATCCAGTGGATGCTCTACTTGTGTTGTATCATCACAGCACCGTAACACCTAAGAAGTCGCAGCAATTTAGTAGTAAAGATGGCTGCGCCTGGTAAAGTTGATTGCGCCGGCGAGGGAACGCGTTTCCCAAACGGCGAAATGTTTGAACCAGTCTCCCAACTTATTGCAGTATATGACCTCGAGCGACCGGCCAACTCCTATGAAAAAAGTTTCGCCAAATGGCGAGAGGAATCTGAAGAAGCAATCCAGTCCCTTGCCGCAGAAGGCTGTAACGTTGACGAAGCATCTATTGATGCCGCCTGCCAAATCGCCTACGGAATCCTGGAAAAGTTTCTAAAGAGGGGAACGGCGGTAGGTTGGGGCACATTTACTGTAGAAGAGAGGCGCGCAAATCTAGATAGACTTCTCGCGCTTCCACAAGTTCCTCAGCGAACATATGAATGGTATATTCAGGGAAAACAAGTCCTAACTGCATCGGAATTCTCCAATATCTTTGGTACTCCGCGCGCAGTTAGGGCCCTTGCATTTCAGAAAGTAATACCGGTTGCAGATGCAGGAGCCAAGCTGACAAATCGTCTGGCATGCGCTACTACTGAAATGGGACCATTTGACTGGGGTGTTCGATTCGAGCCCGTCGTCAAACAAGTTCTAAGTAGTCGCTGGGGCTGCAAGATTATTGATACGGGTCGCTTGATGCACCCTACAGACCCGCTGCTGGCCGCCAGCCCAGATGGAATCCTGTATGATGCCGCAGAAACCGAGCGTGTGGGAAGGCTTCTCGAAATAAAATGCCCTATTACTCGCGCAATAAATGGCACTATCCCTTTCGAGTATTGGTGTCAAATGCAAATCCAGATGGAAGTTACGGGTATTGATGAATGCGAATATGTAGAAGCAAAGATTCAATCTGCCACAGCAAAAGGGGAAGTTCCTGGTATGATTCCAGAAGGTCACGTATGGCTGCTTTACAACGCGGCAACCGAAAAAATGACGTACGCATATACGGAAGAAGAAAAGGCATCATTGCAGGCTCAGGGACACACTGAGCTTGAAAGAATTCCTTGGAGAATTGAGAAGCTATTTATAAAGACCGTAGTACGTGATAGAGGATGGTTTGAAGGGACGCGAGGAAAGCGCGACGAGTTCTGGGGAATCGTTGGTCAAGCTCGACGTGGAGAGATTCAGCCCTTTGAAGTAAAGTCAAAACAGAAGTTGACTGTAAATGTAATGAAAGAGGGTGTCTGCTATATTAGCGATGATGTTCAATCCCCTGCTCATACAGAGACGTCTCCAATGCAACCAGTATTGGGGATTGGCACAGTATTATATACTGAAAGCCCGAGCTCCTGTATGGGTGTAGAGCAAGAATCGGGGTCACCTCTCTTATAATTATTTGTAAGTTGTCGGAAGTTTCCTGTGCGTTCAAGGCGTATTTGAAAATCAGATTCATGACATCCCTGCGCCGTTAAATATTTAGGATCATCTGAAAGCGGAAGCCATCCATTTAAGAGTGCATAAGGCTGGCGAGGAGTATTTAGTTCGGGATCTCCGGGCGTCATACCTCCAAGAATTGAAGAAGGAAGTTCAATCACTTTTTCCTGCGTCTGAAATGCCTCCATTACCTCCTGCCTTGCACGGACAAGAGGATTCATATTAAACAGGCTCTTTGCTTGAATGAAAAATACGAGAAGTACCATAAAAAACAACCATCCAAGTATTAGAACCCATACTGCCTGTAAGGAGTTTTTTACTCCCATCTCTCTTATGTGTCAATATATTATTCAAGGGCGGGCGCGGCCAAAAATATTCTTTATGAATAATATAGAATGGCCAACGTTGTAAGCTTGCTCTCCGAATTTCTTGGAACATTTCTCCTTACCCTGTCAGTCCTTGCTTCCGGTGGAAACTTTGCAGTGATTGGTCTGACCCTTGCAGTAGTAGTGCTGCTCTGCGGCAAGCTGTCTGGCGCCCACGTGAACCCCGCGATTTCCCTCACCATGTACGTAAAGGGTGGCCTGTCCCTGACAAACCTCCTGTCCTATGTGGCCGTGCAGTGCGCAGGTGGCGTGGCATCCCTGTATGCCTACCGCGTGTTCGCTTAAGAAAGAGGAGCATACTCTTTATAGAATGACATCCATATCACATATAGCCACACTTGCAACAAAGGCGGCTATAGATGATTTACGTCTCCTGCTGGCGTCCCTGGAGACCTGGAATACTCCTGCCCCCGCGGTATTCCTGTATTGTGATTCGTTTGTTCAAAGCAAGATTGCGAGCCTGTCTTATAAAGGACCTCTCACAATCCGCGTAACTCTCGATGAATATACAGAGTACACCCGCGCAGAGATGGAAAAGCTTCCAGGAAAACGAACCAACCTTTTTTTTGATTTTGTCTGCGAAAAAATGAATCTCCTTGACTGGGCTTTTGCTTCAGGTGCACCACACGTGCTCTTTTGCGATGCCGATATATGTTTCTTGGCGCCTCTTTTTACCGTACCCAGCGGTACAACTCTTGCTGTCAGCCAGCATATGATACGCCCAGCCGACGAAGCCCGTTTTGGCACTTATAATGTAGGAATGATTTGGATGGGCCTCCCTGAACTTGTAGGGGTCTGGAGAGATGCCTGTGCCGGCTCTCGTTTTTACGAACAGGTCCCTATGGAAACCGTGGTTGCATCCCTGCCATCTGACCAAGTCTATAAACTTCCCAAGACAGAAAACTATGGCTGGTGGCGCCTCTGGCAGGGCACAGAATCACCCACCACTCTTAAGGCAGAATGGGGAATAAATCGGCGCGGCCCAGGATGCGGCATTACAGTCGCCGGTGCCCCTCTTGGCTCCGTACATACACATTTCAAGGAAACGCGTGATGCCGCAACGGCCCAGTTCAACGCCTGGGTCATTATGTGGCTGAAGAAACTCGCAGAAGTAAAGCATCTTCCTGCAAAACAGTTTCTGAAGATTTTATTGCCGCCAAGTGGCCAATAAAATTTAATAGGACACCGCCGCCCCCCAGCCTCCACGCAAATGACAGAGCTTCTTCTACCAGGTCTTCATAGCCCCAGGCGTCCAGAAGAAATGCTCGACTGGGAAGCCTTTAGCAAAGAAAACGTTGTCCGTGCTTCCCTTGCCAAACATTTGAGCGAATGCTCTACATGCGGTGTTCCGAGAGAAGACTGGATTTTCGAGGACCACAATGTCTGTACGAGCTGCGGGGAGATTATGGAGCGACCCATTGATACGGGTGCAGAGTATCGCTTCTTTGGCCTAGAGGACCGTGGGGGCGGCGACCCCTGTCGCGTAGGAGCACCAATGGACACGCGATTTCCAACTTCTGGCCTCGGCACAATGATTCTATCACATGCACACGGGGGTAATGCATCAACCCGGATTGCAATGGCTCGTGTCAGGCGCTATCATACGTGGAACCTGCTGCCCTATAGAGAGCGGTCCCTCCTCCAAGTCTTTGAGCAGGTCGCCCTCGCCGCTACAAACAATGGATTCGACACACGCACAATGGATATTGCTAAAGACATGTATGTAAAGTTAGTAGAGCACTGTGACCGACGAGGAATGTCAAGGACATGTGTCGTGGCGTCATCAATCTATTCTGCCCTCAAGCAGATTGGGCAACCGCGCAAGCCCAAGGAAATCGCGGACATGTTCCATCTCAGTACGGCCCAGTTCACGAAATCCATGAAGTATTTCCAGGAGATTCTCTGCATGGCACACCAGCGGGGTCTCTTAGCTGGCGGCCACGCCGACCCCTCTGCCATGCCTTCTACACGCGCCTCTAATTACGTCTCAAAACCTCTGAGCAAACTTCCGATTCGTCGCGAGATTTACACGGACATTTGTGAAAAAGCTATTCGCCTTGCCAATGAAGTAGAGGAGAAGGAGATTTGTTCCGAAAATATGCCCCCCTCTCTGGCTGCCGGCGTCATTGCCTATATTATCAAACACATGGCAAAAGGCGATTATCAAGAAGATATTTCCTTTGAAAGAATCGCCTCTGTATGTGACGTAAGTGAGGGCACCCTACAGAAGTGCCTGAAGCGTCTAGAGTCTGCCGCGGCACAGGGTCTCTTAGAAAGTATTAAATAATTTCTGCACAACACGGTAGAAGATGGGTGGCAGTTGGTCATCCATATTTGGTTCATCTAGTATGCAAACACGCGACGTCCTTGACACGATTTTCAAGAATCTTATTGGCCGTGCAGATATGCGTGACCTCTACTCGCTTGCCGACCCAGCCAGTTGTAAAGAGTACATTGTAATGACAGAGGCAACTCTGAAAAAACTTTTTAAACGATTTCGCCTTACACGTGCAGCCAATGGTGAACTTCTGATTCAGAGCATAAAAGGATTTCAGGGCGCATCAAATCCGGAACGAGGGGAGCAAAACAAATTGTGCAAGGAACTTGCCTTTTATTTTATCCGGATTTTCCAAATTTACGCGGCAATCACTATCTCCATTATAGATTCTAAGATGCCAACATCAGACCCGCAACCAGTTATAGGAACAGATAGGCGCCTCTTAACAAAAGAACATGCATTTATTAAAACAGATGAAGAGGGCATTAAAGGATTTGCGCAACCTTCTTGGGAGTTTCCATCATTTGGGTTTACGCGTGGAGGAGCTATACCTGCAGAATCACGTTACTTTATTAGAGCAACGCCTTATAATGTATTAAATACATATATTCCAGAAGATATAGGTACTATTAAAGGGGGAGATGGAGCATATTTTATACCAGATAAAAAAGCTTCATTTTCAGGGGCGCTCTTATTTAGTTATGATTCACTCTATGGACCACAGCGCCCTTCTGGCCAACCCCCCCCTGCTGCTGCAGAAACTTATGAAAAAGATTCTATAAGTGGATTAAGTATTTTATATGAAAAAAGTGATGGGCGAAAACTTACAGCAGATATTGTTTTTACTCTTAGTACAGATTCGTCAATTGATATGCAGTTTAATAATGTAAAACTGAAAATGCCCAATACTCCCAATAAAAATATAACAATAAGCCCTATAAATGTAGGAATGGCTGGAAATGGATTTACACCTCGAATACAAGTCACACAGTCACAATATAAAATAGAAAATTACTCGAATTTTGCACAACGTTTCGAATCTTTTTTTTCTTCTATACTGGATGTTGAACTTCCTGCAGAGTTTTCTATAGGACAGTTCCTAATGAAATATAACATAACAAATGATATAACAGGAGTAGAAACAAATGCGTCTTTTATCAAAACAGCCTTGAGTGACAGTTTAATAACAGCACTAAAAGTGAGCCCTGATGCAAAAACAAATAAAGTGAATATTGATTTCAAAACAAATATAAAAGTGGAAAAGGTTCAGAGGTCCATTCATATTCAAACGGAAATGGTTGTAGAACAAAAACGAGGTAATAATTTCACAGTAAAGTTGCGAATGACTAATCCGCCTCCCACTGTAATTCCTCTAGAATTGTCACAATATGTAAATCCTACAACATATGCGGATGGTTATAAACAGAAGGAGTTTTCTGGAACAAATAATAAATTAGTTAGTTCAGATGGTTTATCTCTACAAGTATATTTAGAGCGCTCTTTTAAGAAAATAATAACGACAGATGATACGTATCAAACTCAGGGCGTAATAGAAATGAGAGATGGTCTTCCTGTTCCAAAAGATTCAGAGAGGATTCCGCAATCAATGAGAATAAAGGAGTTATGGGAGGCATTGGCTCAGCGCCCCTATGTAAAAGCATATGCAATTGCTCTCGGTGCATCTCTTATTAATCCCGCTGGTCTTAGAGGTGATGTAAAATCCGCCTATAGTGACATTTGCCGTTCGAATTTCCCTTATGCAACCGATGGTGCCCTTCCCAAACCAGGAAGTTCCGTGACAACTTCCTACGGTTTAAAAGCACTGTCTGCCCTTTTTCTTGAAGGAGTGGAAAGAGGTACTCCGCGTATAACGGATAGTGCAAAGTACAAGGAGTTTCGCCGCGCGTTCAAAGGTTATTTCGAATATAAAGCAAATGTAAAAGATGAAGAAATTCCCCGTTCCATTGATGAAGTGAAAAAATCACTCATTGCCCCTTGCAGGGGACACGAAAATAATCGGATTAAGTTGAATAATTCGAGTATTATAGAAAAGCTCCGTTCTCATGTGGCGAGCCTCGTAAATCTTCAAGAGAATCATGTACAAAATTCAATGAATATTTTATTTCAATTATTTGACCAGGCTTCTGTTACACGCGGGGAGTTCAAAACAAGTACATTTGTTCAGAATGAGGGAATGAATGCTGTTAATAATATTGCAGAGCAGACAAGGGAACTCTTAATGAATTATTATATGGAGTGTGAACGAATCAATAAAGCGGCACTGAGAGATCTACACCTTTATTTGGGGAAGACACCACAAAACGTAAAAAAGAAGGATGATGAAGACAAAATATTCCAACCGGTCATTTAGATAGTGTTCAGTTTCAGACCAATAATAGGTGCACCCATCGTCTTCAAGAGTTCCTCTCGAGCCTGTCCCGCATAATCAAATGTGCAGCCGTGCTCAGTATAATGCTTATGCTTGGAACAGAATATTTTCTCACACTTACATTTAATAGAAGTAAGTGTGAGACGCTGCTTACAGCCAGGAAAGGGGCACAGGTTTTTCATCTTTGGGAGCCGTGATGGGGCGGGTGCCCACACAATTTTTAAGGCGTGGAGCCGTGCGTGGAGGCGCGCGTGGAGCCATGTGTAAAAAACTCTATATACATTTTCAGAAGAGTTGGTGACCATTTCCCCATCATCTTTTTACTGCCGTCATACCAAGCCACAGCATCTTTTTCCCGCTGGTCCGCGCGAAGCTTCTTGAATTCCTCAGGATTCTTCTCTAGCCTCTCAAATTCCTGAAATGCACTAAGAATCTGTTTACTATGTGCATATGCGCTGAAGACGTGATATTGAAAATAAGTATTGGGTGGAAAATCCGGCTCAACACTCTGAAGAATTAGTCCCGTGTGACTCAAGTCGCGCAGATTAGCCACTTTTGCCTCTTCCTCTACCTCTCGCCGTATATTATCCTTCAAGAGTTGCATGACACTGCGATGAGGCCCTCTTGCATCCCTTGCTTCCATTTGCCCTTTTGGCGGCTCCCACGACGCCTTTGCTGGGTCGCCGCCCGTCCGTTTTACAATAATAAATCGGTCAGGACGAAATGGTTTATATTGTTCATGAACAAAACAGGCTGCACGCAAGTAGACGCGCCAACCTTCTTCAGGATGTTCCACATAAAAATAACGCTTGCTGGGTGCATAAGGCAGTTGCGTAGAGCCACGCTTCAGTCCCTTCTGAAAAATGTCAAAAACGCCGGTTCCCGCCTGACCATGCAGATGACCGGTAGAAGTGAGAATATGAGCCATACGTGCCCTATGATTCCGTAGGCTTCTTTCTACAGGTCTTCTGCCGCGCAGAAGTAGACATGGAACAGCCGCTCTTATGATCCTCTATTTCCTTGCAAAGAGAGGAATAAGTAGTACGATTTAGAAGTTCAAGATCTTTTTCCATGTGACGCCGGATTGTCCAAACATATTTGAGACATTTTGTGCGACAGGGAGGAAGTGAATCACGAACAGCTCCCTTCCAACTTGCAGTCCACTCTGGAAAAGGAAGAACATCCGGAAGAAGTTTCCAGAATTGCGTGTAAAATATCCAGCGCAATTCTGCCGGCATAATATTCCAGCGGTTCTGGTCAAGGGGGTCAAACACTAATTCTAAAGGAGGGTGGCCAACTATTGGCGTACTTGCAGCGGCGGCACGACTTAGTGGATGACCTTCTGCAACAGAAAAAAGGAACTCCCAGCCTTCAAAGTTGGTTCTTGTACATCCCATTTCCAGGCGTTCAGTATAAATCTTCTCGACTGCGGCAAATGATGGGTCTGTATCAATCTTCTGGCCCTGCGACCGCAGCTTTGCATTAACACGTTTGTGCATTCTCCAGAGCCATTTAGGGAGGTCAGTAGCAGTGCTTGGAACGGGGTCTTTTTCAAGATACTCTGAAAAACTCTTTCGGCAGAATTTGCAGGGAAGAATGTAGGGGATTGTCCAGAAAAATGCAGAGACTTTTCTGGCGGTCGATGGTTTGGCGGCAAAACTGATTAAATGTAAGAGGCGCCAGGCGGATGGCCCCCAATATCTGGTGTCCATACTCTACCGTGTTATGCACATTAGTTCTGCACAACACACTAGTTAATTTTGGCACATAATGGGCTTCTAACCATTTCCAAAGGGGTTCATTCCTAATGGTGCGAGGAAAGGGCGAACCGGGGAAGGATCAACTTCTTCTGACTTGCATTTGACTGTAGTTTGCGGGCAGACAGCACGAGGGCATGGTGCAGGCGCCGGGCATACAGCAGGAGGAGGGCATTTAATTTCGGGGCAGCGAGGACGAGGGCAAGGAGGACATTCACCGCATTTAGCCTTGCGCTCTTCGCTTGTATCTATAATAATTGGCTGCTGTTTAGGAATAGAAGTTTTCAGTACATATTGTGACAGATCGGGAGTAGGAGGGCACTCACTCTTCAACATGTAATTGTCCATATCAGGTTTTGCAGCGCAGGGAGGAATGGAAGTTTTGAGAACATACTTTGACAAATCTGGCACAGGCGGGCAGTTAGAAGGTGGTAAAGCGGCACCACATGAACATCTGGAATTATCTTCAAATCCCTCGCGGCTTCGTGGAAAACGCTGGAGTAACACGTACATTAGGGCACACCCTAATAAAAATGCTAATCCTATAGATTGTGTTGACTGAAGGCGCATAAGTCCTGCTCTACAGTGTTGTGCAGAAAATAAGTACTTCCAGGGGGAGTATTTATTTTGAGCTTCTAACACAACTTTGGCACCTGCCACAACAGTGTTGTGCGGGCCCTAAGGCCGCCACCCCTGCCAACTTGGAGGAGGGCAACCGCACAATTCAGGAATACTAGGGTCATACAGAGTTGCCAGCCGTGTGCAAACCATACGCATGTATCCGCGCCAGGAGAAATTAGCATCTTTCAGAACATTTGGGTCCTTTAAGCATCCGAAATCATAGGATTTATACCCACGCATATCAATTTGCTTGCAGACTTGAATAGAACGTTTATGCCAATCAAATCCTTCAGCAGAAGAACCTGCTGCCGCGCCCGCGCCTCCCGCGCCCGCGCCTCCCGCGCCCGCGCCTCCCGCGCCTCCCGCACCATTAACATTTGCCGTTGCACTTACACCCGAAAGTGATCCAAGCAACGTATTAAATACTCCACCATAGTTGGAATAATCCACTTCATTTGTAGAATCCCCTGACAAATCTATATTGAATTGGTTCCTTTGACCACCGCGGCCAAAATAATTACCATAAGCATAATTCCTTGCTATTTCTTGTTCTGCAGGACTCTTGTAGCGTAACTCAATATCCCATGAAGTATTCTGCTGTATATCGGTTAAATACTTTTTAAACATGGCCATTGCAGTTTGAGCACCGCTTCCGTCACCACTACCATAAAGAGGAAAAAGGAGATTTAGTACGGAATCAATTCCAGCGGACTCAAAAATATTAGAAAGAGGTGTAGAAATATTTCCAAGTTTAGGAATAATCGCGTCTAATTCAGCCTTTGTTGTTTTAATCGAATCAATCTTCTTTATCCCCAACTTAATATCAGACATAAGGTCATTTAATGTATTTTTTAATGTAGTAAGAATTTTTACGCGAGCAGTAATATTAGGGTCAGTTGCTCCAGAAGCCTGCAATTGTGTAATAACAATCTCAACTCTTCTAACAAAAGCCATGAGGTCATCCATCGTTATTGCGTTTCCACTGCCACTGCCGCTGCTGCTAGGACCTGTGCTGGGACCTGTGCTAGGACCTCTGCTAGGACCTGTGCTAGGACCTGTGCTAGGACCTGTGCTAGGACCTGTGCTAGGACCTGTGCTGGGACCTGTGCTAGGACCGCTCGTGGTGGCCTGAAACCCTTCTTCTGCCCCTCCAAAAAATGAGGAAAACCACCCGCGACTGGGTCCACTAGGTGTATCAGTAAATCCTTCGTGGGGTGGCATTGGGCCGCCGCCGGCTGAAACAGAAAGGCGCCACTTCTTCTGTAAGTAAGCCAGATTGGCCTCTATTCCGTTTAAGTCCTCGTCGGTAAGAGAGCTCTCAAGCCCAGGGTTTCTCTTCATAACATCTACTTCATCCTTCAGGCGCCGTAAATCACTGCGGGCAGTAGAAAGGGGTAATTGCACATTGGGGTCGCCCAGTTTTTGCAAGCCTGGCGCTTCTGTTGTAAAGAATCCCTTCATTGTTTCGTAGACGCCACTTACACGCGACTCTTTTGCCTTTTGCATGGCAGGGTCTTCTGCCGGCAATGCATTCACTGATGCTTGTTGACCGGGAGGAGGGGCCAATAATGCAGTACTGGGCTCTGTAAATGGTTTTACTTCACCAGAAGCAAGAGTCTGGCTGCGCGGAGAAATAATCGGTATGGTTAGTTCAGGATTGGGAGGAAAATCGTCAAATCCCTCGCTAATATTTGCCTTATACCATACAACACCAAGTACAACGAATAATGCTGTAAAAAATACTATGGCCTTCATCCTCTATTGTCTAGAGGGAAAATGCATAACACGGAAACTAAACTGTATCTCATGAAAGCGCTAAAGTTTCTTCTATAAAATCGTAGCCCCCCAGCAAAAAATCTGTATTTAAGAAATTTCATTCTTAAATAAAGATTTAACGGTACAGCCCTTCCATTAACTGAGAAGGGATTTGCGGTCCAGGCGAAACTCATAGGCCTGGGAAATACTAGGAGAAGGATAGTCATAGGGATTCAAATAACTCTGGAAACCTTCTTGGCCGTCATTCTGTATACGAGCGGGATGAGCCGTCTCTGAAAACTTTTGTGCGCGTGTAAGAGGATTATCTGTGGCAGTATTTTGTTTAGGAAGAACCGTAGGGGGCACTTGGAAAGTCTCCACCTTCTGAATTTCTTCAACAACTTTTACTTTGCCAATATTGTAGGCAACCGTAATAAATAGAATACCTACAACAGCTGCTCCAAGAATAATATTAGACTTGGTCATTTTACTACTGTACTATATTATTTTACATTTGCCTTCTTTTTGCGTCTTGTTGCATGATTACGCCACTTCATTGTCTTTCTTCTACCACCTCCACTATTTGCATTGCCCGAATTGCCTTCCCCCATGCCTGAATTGCCTGAATTGCCTGAATTACCTTCTCCCATGCCTGAATTACCTTCTCCTGTGCCTGAATTCCCTTCTCCTGTGCCTGAATTCCCTTCTCCTGTGCCTGAATTCCCTTCTCCTGTGCCTGAATTCCCTTCTCCTGTGCCTGTATTCCCTTCACCGCTTGTGTTGCCGGCAGGAGTCGAAATATCAGCAGGAGTAGCTACTACATTTCCTTCGGGATCAACTACATTTCCACTGGGGTCAATAGTACTACCAGGAGGACCAATTACATTTCCATCGGGGTCAACTACATTTCCTTCATCATCCGTTGAAAAAGATCTAAGTGTCCCACTACGAGGGTTAGGAACCAAGGGTATTCCTGCATTTACTAGTACTTGATTCGTCGCCGTGTTTGATGCAACTACTGCTGAGTTCACAGCAGCACTCATTGCGTTTGACAAATCTGAAAAGACTTTTTCCTGCAACGTTTTTAATCCACTGTTCATGCCTAATATAATTCCTGCAATACTCTGTATTTGTGACAATATAGGAGCTATTTTTACTGCAAGCATTTCACCACCTGGAAGCATTGACAAAGTAGCAGAAATACCGGCGACGCTTTGGGTAATACCACTTAAATCATTCATGGCCTTCTGAGGATCCGAATATCCACCTATGAATCCTCCAAACTGTGTTTCTTCCGTATCACTAAAATCACTAAAATCACTAAAATCATCCATTAACACTCTCTTACATAGTAGTTAGACTTTCGAAACCACCGCGGAGCGCCGATGTGTTTTTGTACGATGTAATACTGAAACTTTTTTCAATGTTTTTCCTGTTTTCCCTGTTTTAAAACCGCCTACGTAATTTGGGCCGGAAACGGGAGCAGGAATAGCAAGCTTTCCCATTATAGCTTTTCTTGCCTTCTCCATAATTTCCTTTAGCTCAGTTTGTATGCGAGTATTTATGTTTGTTACAATAGATTCCGCCGATGGCATTCCAGTAACATCTTTGCCAATCGCTTTATTAGTAATATAAGTTGCATTTGCTACAGCTAGATTTTTAATCTCTCTATTTATTTTGGAGATTTGTCCAGAAATATCATTTTGAATACTATTTTGGGCATTAGTAATCATTGTTGCTAAACCATCAACCCCCCCACCAATATTTGAAAAAACATTCGCAAATTTATCCATGGAAGGGAGGCCACCATTTTTTAAATTTCCCATAAGATTTACAAACTGCGCTGGATTCATATCTATTATCTTACATCATTTATAACTTTTTAGAATGTTTGCGCGTTTTATTGCCGCCCTTTTTCGCTTTCTTTACCTTCTTGCTTCCACCCCCTTTCCCATAACCATATCCATAGCCCTCTCCATAGCCGTAGCCCTTTGAATTATTCTCAGAAAGTATAAAGGTATTTTCAGGGTTTGCTCCTGTGGTTTGGTTTGCCCCTGTAGTTGGTTGCGGCTGTTCCTGTGTTGCCTGTATAGTAGCCTGCATTTTAGTAAGTGTTTTCAGAAGAGATAAGACTTGCGGATTCCCAGAAGAAACCGCTGTAGATGTAGAAATAGAAGCAATAATACCCTTTAGTATATTTAAGGCCACTTGATTTGAGCCGAGAGATAATAGTGTGTTGACAGTACCTATTACAGAAACACCAAGACTCAAACAGGCTTGAGCAGAAACATTGGGGTCCGCATTTTGAAGATTACTCATATAACCAACTTGCGCAGCCTCGGCGGCAGCAGCAGAAGCAGTAGCCATAGAAGGGGGGATTTTCGCATTTGCAGTCTGCAGAAGGCCAGTAAGAGTCTTTACAGTTTGTAGAGTGGCTGGGTCACCTGAGAGATAGGCTGTAGAAAAGTAAATGGCCTGAAGAGTCTGATTGATTAACTGAGATGCCACGGTATATGCACCTGTTCCCATGAGGGAATTCACAGAACTTGTTACAGAAGTCGCGAGATTGCTTGCTGCCTGTATGGAGGTAGGTAAATCGGTCCCTTGGAGTGCGGACATGTAATAGGATTGTGCAGCAGAAGCTGTTTTCTGCGCAGTGCGACTTTCGGGATTTTCATTGGCAACATCTAACATTTTATTCTGTAGAGTGGCTAAAAGTGCAAGAGTTGCTGGGTCACTTGCTGCATACGCGCTGGACGTCATGATTTGTTGAATTGCTGTTGCTATTAAAGATTGGGCAGAAGCAAAGTTCCCTAATGAAACACTCGTGGCAGTATTTGCGTTTATAAAGTTTACAAGAGAAGCCGCCGCCGCCGCAGAAGTTGCTACATCGGTACTCGCAAGAGATTGTTGAAGCACAACTTGTGCACTACTTTCTGCTGCGGCAGAGGCAGTAGAAGCCGGATTACGTTGCACCGTTTGCTGGTAAAGAGCCGCAAGTTGCTGCTGCATAGCCAGTACTGCCGGTTCGCCCGCTTTGAATGCAGTAGACTCGCGTATTTGTGTCATTGCTGACATGATTGAGGAAAGGGCTTCTGTATAAGAGCCATTTGAAAGAAGAGTATGTACTTGCGTAATAGCAGTATTACCAAGGCTCACTGCAGCCGTATTAGATGTAAGAATACTTGTAGAGGAAAGTGCTGCTGCATCGGCAGCCATTGCCGCGCTCGCAACCGCCGCAGAAGCAGTTGTTGCAGGGTCTTTTCTAATAATAGTATTAAGAAGAGTTGTAAGTTGATTCACGGCTGCAACGGCGGCGGGGTCGCCTGCCAGGAAAGCAGGAGAGCCACGTATTTCCTCTAGAGTTTTTGTTGCAAGTGCCTTTGCCTGCTGAATGCTGCCGCTGGCTCCAATATCAATAATAGCTTGTATATTATTTACTATAGTCAATGCCAATGTAGTTGCTGCCTTAGAGGAGACAGAAACGTCTGTAGAAGATAGGGAAGCAACGGCGCCACTCTGAGCAGCAGAAGCGAGAGCTGCAGAAGCGGCGGCTGCAGGATTACCAGAGATTGATTTTTGTTGAAGGGCAACCAGTTGTGCTACGAGGGCTGTGACGCTTGCATCGCCGGCCTTAAACGCGGTAGAGTCGCGAATCTCTTGTAGGGTTACTGATAAAAGAGCAACTGCGGATGAATAAGAGCCCACCGAAGTATAGCTATTGACCAGATTTATTATAGTCTGGCCAAGGCTGGTTGCGGCAGAAGCAGAAGTTGCGACATTTGAAGAAGAAAGAGCGGAAACACTGGAGGCGATTGCTGCGCTGGCTGCGGCTGCAGAAGCAGTAGTAGCAGGATTATTTGCAAGGAGTGTAAGCTGTAGTTGTGTGAGTTTATCTACAAGAGCCAGAGTGGCAGAGTCGCCGGCAAGGAATGCAGTAGAAGCGCGAAGGGATACGAGGATAGGTCTAATGAGCTCAACCGCAGCAGTAGTATTTCCTGTGGAAGTTAAGAAATCGATTTGCGATTGTACAGTCGCTGCAAGGGCGGCGGCGGCAGTAGAGGATGCTGCAACATTTGCGGAAGAAAGGCTGGAAACACTGGAAGAAACAGCAGCGCTTGCGGCGGCGGCGCTTGCGGCAGAGCCAGGATTACTTTGCACCGTTTGCTGGTAGAGGGCTGCAAGTCGGCTCACGGCGGCAATGACACTAGGCTCCCCCGCTTTGAATGCGGTTGAGTCCCTTAGTTGTGTCATTGCGGCAAGAAGTTTGGCAGCAGCAGAAGCATACGAACCGGCTGCAAGAAGATTAGTGGCTTCTGTAAATATTGTATTGCTCACTGTTATTGCGGCAGAGGCCGAGGTGGCTACGCTAGAAGAAGAGAGACTTGAAACACTGGAAGAAATGGCTGCGGAAGCGGCAGCGGCAGAGGCAGTAGACGCGGGATTGCTGGCAATGATTTTTTGTTGTAAAGCAACAAGGTCTGTCATCATTTTTAGAACTGCAGGGTCGGAATTTGCATAGCCGCCTGGAGCGTTGCGGATGTCAATAAGAGTTTGATTAATGAGATTTATTGCAGTTGTATAATTTCCTGTTCCAAGAAGCATTTGTATTTGTCCAGAAATATCATTTCCAAGAGTCAAGGCGGCTTTTGAAAAAACTGCGGAATCTGTTGAACGGAGTCCTGCATGCGCGGCTGAGTTGGCAGCAGAAGCAGCCGCAGCAGAAGCAGTCGTTGCAGGATTACCTGAAATCGCCTTTTGTTGAAGAGCGACCAGTTGCTCAACAAGAGCTATAACAGTGGGGTCGCCTGACTTAAAGGCAGTAGAGTCGCGGAGTTGCTGCAAAGTAGTTGTTAAGAGGGAAGCTGCGGCGGAGTAAGACCCTATTGTTAAAAAGGAGTTGACTTGAGTAGTAATATTGGCACCAAGAGTCGTAGCGGCTGCAACGGAACCACTTACATTGGGAGAAGAGAGGGCTGCTACACTGGAAACGATTGCTGCGCTGGCTGCCGCTGCGCTTGCGGCTGCACCAGGTTTAAGGGCGTCAACATTTATTTCTATTTGTGTGAGTTTATTTACAAGTGCAATAGTGGTAGGGTCGCCGGCCATAAAAGCAGAAGAAGAACGGAGTGCCGCCAATGTGTTTTCGAGAAGAATATCTGCCGCAGTATAATTGCCAGTGGAAGTTAAGAAGTCGATTTGTCCTTGTACAGTGGCCCCCAATGCGGCAGCGGCATTAGACGATGTTGTAACATTCGTAGAAGAAAGAGCTGCAGTATTAGAGGAGACAGCGGCACTTGCGGCGGCAGCAGAAGCTGTTGTCCCAGGATTGAGAGAAGCCGCCCTTATATTTAATTGTGTGAGAGCATCAACAATCGAAAGGGTATTTGGATCATTGGCGAGAAAAGCAGTAGAGGTGCGAAGTTGTGCAAGAGTATTTGTAAGGAGTGCAACTGCTGCAGTGTAATCGCCTGTAGCAGTAAGGTATTCTATTTGTGCACTTGCAGTATTGAGAATATTTGTTGCGGCATTAGAGGATGTTTGAATATTAGAGGAAGAAAGGCCGGTTACGCTAGAGGCTAGTGCGGCAGAGGCTGCAGCAGCAGAAGCAGTAGTATTGGGATTCCACTTTAGCGAGTTATTTGCAAGGGAGTTCAGTGTGGCAACTAGGCTGAGAACAGTAGGGTCACCTGCTTTGAACGCGGTTGAAGAACGAATTTGTTGCAAAGTAGTTGTAACAAGGGCTTCTGCGGCGGCATAGTCTCCTGTTGCGATTAAATAGTTTGCTCGAGATGTAGTAGCAGATACAAGGGCAACTGCAGAAGAACTAGATGTTGAAACACTGGAGCTTGCAAGTCCTGCTACTTGGGCCGCATTGGCAGAAGAGGCATTGGCAGCAGAAGCGGCCTGTGCTCCTGTAGAAGTGCCCCGTGTATTTGCATCACGTAGTTGTTGTGTGAGTGTGGCAACGATTGCTACAGTTGCGGGGTCGCCAGACATGAAAGCGCTAGAGGAGCGGATTTGTTCTAGAGTTTTTGTTAAAAGAGAGACTGTTGCGGAATAATCGCCTATTGCGTTCAAATACTGTACCTGGGATGTTACAGCATTAGACATGGAAGTTGCTGCATTGGAAGAAGTTGTAACATTTGTAGAGGCGAGACCAGTTGCGGCGGCGGCTTGTGCAGAAGAAGCGATTGCAGAAGAGGCAGTTGTATTGGGATTTTCAGATAGTGTTTTAGTATTAAGTGTGGTAAGTTCGGCGACGATTGCCGTAACAGTAGGGTCGCCGGCTTTGAAGGCCGTGGAGTTGCGGAGTTGCTGTAGAGTAGCTGTTACGAGGCTTGTTGCATCTGCATAAGAGCCTATGGCAAGAAGATATTCTATTTGCGCAGTTACTATAGTAGCTAAGCTTTCTGCAGCTTTAGAAGAGGCCTGTACGCTGGAACTGGTGAGACCAGAAACAAAAGAGGATTGTGCCTGGGATGCTTGTGCGGCAGATGCGGTGTTTGAAACATAGGATTTTAGTTCTTGTTCAAGGGTCATAAGTGATGATATTGCATTTTCTGCTACAGTGTTATTTGCTTTAAAAGCAGTAGATTGGCGTATTTCATGCAGAGTTTTTAATAGGAGTTGATTTGCGGAAATGTAAGAACCAGTTGCCATCAGTGCGCGTACTTGTGTAATAATCAGTCTAGAAAGGAGTCTTGTTGCTGCGGAAGATATTGATACGGAGGGATTTGTTAAATCGCCTGTACTTTGTACGACTGCTTGAGAGGCTTGTGCCTGTGAAGATTGTTGCAGGGAAGAAGAGGCTGTCTGGAGTGCTTGAGAAGCCTGAGCCTGCGACGATTGTTGCATGGAAGAAGAGGCCATTTGGAGTGCTTGAGAGGCTTGGGCTTGCGACGATTGTTGAAGGGCAGAAGAGACCTGGGCTTGAGATGACGCTTGAAGAGCGGAAGAGGCCGTTTGGAGTGCTTGAGAAGCCTGGGCCTGCGACGATTGTTGCAGGGCGGAAGAGGCTGTCTGGAGTGCTTGAGAGGCCTGGGCTTGAGACGACTCTTGAAGAGCGGAAGAGGCCACCTGTAGTGCAGAAGAAGCCTGTGCTTGAGATGATTTTTGAAGGGCAGAAGAAGCCTGTGCTTGAGATGACTCTTGAAGGGCGGAAGAGGCCGTTTGAAGTGCTTGAGAGGCTTGGGCCTGTGAAGATTGTTGCAGGGAAGAAGAGGCTGTTTGGAGTGCTTGAGAAGCCTGGGCTTGTGATGACTCTTGAAGAGCAGAAGAAGCCACCTGTAGTGCTTGAGAGGCCTGGGCTTGTGACGACTGCTGTAGAGCAGAAGAGGCTGCTTGAGATGCTGCAACGTACTGTGCTTGTGATGTTTGTTGCAAAGCGGAAGAAGCCACCTGTAGCGCGGAGGAAGCCTGGGCTTGTGATGTTTGTTGAAGGGCAGAAGAAGCCTGGGCTTGTGATGACTCTTGAAGAGCAGAAGAAGCCACCTGTAGTGCTTGAGAGGCCTGGGCTTGTGACGACTGCTGTAGAGCAGAAGAGGCTGCTTGAGATGCTGCAACGTACTGTGCTTGTGATG